>ENA-ORTF01002082-ORTF01002082.1-human-gut-metagenome-genome-assembly--contig:-NODE-2082-length-21162-cov-5.198228_pt1 | contig 21162 bp, 14 predicted proteins | sample MGYA00241908_ERZ509180 | MGnify/ENA primary metagenome ERZ509180 (study PRJEB26280, sample SAMEA2338814) | human gut metagenome | biome: human gut; feature: human-associated habitat; material: faeces... | reverse complement strand
AATGAAATAGAAGTTTAACAAGACATATTAGAAAAAGAAGTGTTTGCTTCTTACTTGTGAAGTCCTAAAATCACCACTTTGAAGACTAACAATCACAGCAGTAAGGGAGTAAATGCTCATACCATCAGGTGTGGGCTTTCCTTGTTTGTGATTGTAGGTGTTGTGGTGATACCTTGGACTAAAACAAGAAAGCACCACACCTTTCTTTTTGTGGTATGGCTACAAAAAGGCATCAGATGGACAAGGACTATATTATTTTTCAAGAAAATGGTTTGTTTGGCGCAAAGAATCAAAGAGGAGAAGTAATCATTCCACCTCAATACATGGAAATGCAACCATTTAGTTGTGGTCTGTCATTGGTCAGAAACCATCAATATCAATATGCTTACATTGATATATTGAATAGGCAAATAGTCCCTTTTGGGAAATATATCTGGTGTGACCCTCAATTTACAAACAACTATGCTCGGGTTAAATTGAAAGATAATATTCATTGGGGTATAATTGACAACTTGGGTGAAATAGCCATTTACCCAAATCTTGATTATATAGCTCCACTTGAATCATTTAAATCATTTGATAATTATAATACTGTAAAATTTACAGGTAGATACAATGGAGAAAGAGTTGGATATATAATAGACCATTTGTCAAAAGTAAACTTACCAATTGATTTTGAATTTATGCCTGACTTTGAGTTAAAAGAAACTTTACTATCAGAGCAATCAGATATGAAGAGAAAAAATTTTGTCTACATATCAGATGATAACTTCAATGCTCCTTCATGGAATGATAAAGAGAATTGGGAAGACCAAAGGCTTGATGCTTTTGAAGGTGATGAAAGTAATTATTGGAATATTGAATAAATAGAATAAACATGGAATTTCCACTAACACTTGGCTTGCAAAAAACAGGCTTACCACTGATTATTACATCAGGAAAACTAAAGAACTTATGTTTTCTTATAGACACAGGAGCAACAAATAACATCCTATTTACCTATGTATATGAACACTTTAAAGATGAATTTAGAGTGTTGGAAGATAAACAAAGAATCATGGGGATAGAGGGAGAATACAAAGAAACTCCTGTAATTGAAGCTACATTCAACTTCGAGGGAACTGATTATACTTCTATTTTCTCTGTATTTGACGGCTCAGATGCTATAAGGCAGGTACAAGAAGAAACAGGGGTGCAAATTCATGGTATCCTAAGCACGGACTTCCTTGTGAAAAACAAATGGATTATTGACTTTGATAAACTTAAAATTACATTAAAATGAAAAAACTTAATTGCGTTTTTTGGCTGATTTGCGTATTAACTGCGTGTAATTCTGAAACGGAAGAAATAAAAGATGAATTTCTTTCTGATACAGTATGGAAATGGAAATCTATAGAACTGACTCCCGAAAGCAGTATTACTGAAAGTTGGTTTGATAACTTTTCAAATATGCTTGAGTTATTTCCTGACATAAAGTATTCTTTAGGAGAAATTTCAGAGATTCAAGAAGAGGATACTTTATTCCATCAAGGTAAATATAAAACTGCATATTTAAATTTTGGGAAAAGTATTTGTTCTTATGAAGATGAATGTTATCAAGAAGCAACAATCAAACAGTATAATTTGCGGTTTCAACAATATATATTTGATGCCGGAAAATATAATAACGATTATATTGGAACATTAGAAGTAACAAAAGATGGTATTTATCTAAATTATAGATTTGGATATGAAAAAAAAATATATACTCTTGACAATTTTCAATACAATAGATATATTGGAAAAATATTGTCAGGAGAAAAAGACGAAAAAGTGTATTTTTTCAAAAATGAAATCCCATTAAATTTTCAAAGAACCAACGAACAAGTAATTTTTACCAATGATAGCCTCAAGTGGATAGGGGTCATTGATTTATCTCAATACTCAATGGAGGTAAATCAAATACATCCGTCAAAGAAATTTATTCATACATTTGAGTTACAATAGTTAAATATGAATGAAATCTTCATCCAAGTCAAAGGCATTGGTTTTACATTCCTTATTGACAAGAGAATGAAGCACAATCTTATCAGTCCTGCATTCTTGGCTTTCTTCAATCTTGGAGAAAAGCAGATGTATTCACTTTCTGAGAATAATATAAGAGAAGTGAATACAAAGCCTGCCTATGACAACTTGAAGCCTTTTCTTCCTGAATATGTGGATTCCATCAGCAGTAATGATGTGTTTCATTATGTGGGGAAGAAAGTGGGAAGATGCAAGGATAACAAGTTGAGAGTATGCAAAGTATTCATGCTTGGATTTGAGCATGAGGGATGCACTTTCTCTTTTGCTTTCCTTCTTGACAAGAGTTTGGATGAGCCAGCTATATTAGGCAGAGAATCATTTAACCGAATAATAAAAACAGTTATGAAGCAAAAAGAAAAAACTTAGCACTCCAATAAGTGCATCCATTGGCTTAGTATAACTTTAGCCATTGTTGGTCAATAGTTGGTTTATTGACCAATAAAAGAGACAGATAACTGGCTGACAATTATAGATATAATATTTATTTCAAGGACTATTGTGGTTCTGAATGTCGTGGGTTCGAATCCCACTAGTCACCCGAAGAAAAAGGATTTCCCGTCGGGAAATCCTTTTTTAATGCCTTTATATCGTACTCCCCGATACAAAAGAACAGACAGATGCTCCCTTGCGAAAACATCCGTCTGTTACGAATCCGAGAAATCAGATGAGGACTGCCTCAAAAAATATATTGGACACGTAATTGCCCCAAGAATAGGTTTTTCTTGTAAAATTCATTGCAATGTTCTCCTACAAGGACATAACTTCCGTTCAGCTTTACGGCCAAATATTCATTCAAATAGAAATTGGCTCCCAACGAAACGTCGCTTTCCCGTCCGCCCATGATGCCGGCTCTGCCATCGTTCAAGTTCGTATAATTGAAACGTGCCGTGAGTTCTATCGCCTGTTTACTGCCCGGCCTGCCGGGAATACTGTACAGGTCGTCATACGCAAACCCTCTTCCCCGAACCAGAAAGCCTGCCTGCACATATCCTCCCTGCGGACGGTAAGCCTCCCTTTCCGTACGATTGAGACGGTTCAGAAAGTATTCTCCCTGTACCATGAAACGCGGAGCGGTATAAAGTATCTCAAAAACGCCTTTGAGTTCTGTCCCTAAACGGTCCACGGTGGCTTCCATCAATGGACACGGGAACATGGATGTCACGCCATCATTCGATACTGTTTTTGTCGGCGGTTCCACTGTATTCACCGGTTTGGTACGGAAAGAAAAAGCACCGCCCACATGCAACAGATTCCCTTTCCACCGCTTGCGCCAAACGCCCCGCGAAGTGGAAACCAAAGCGTTAACCTGCCCGTCACCGATTTTATTGATGTCATTATGCGTATACAATCCCGTAGCCCAATATCCAAATGGCAGACTGGAATGATAGGTCAACCCGAGCTTGCGTCCATCCGTAAAAGCCAATACGGATCCGGCCGACTGATGAAAGCGCATGTCTGCCGTACTGATGAGCATATCCATGGAATAAGGTTCATAAGCATTTCCTAACGAAAGGACACCATGTTTAAAGTAATAGTTCAACAACAAATCCTTGATGGCTACTTTGTTTCCTCCCAAACCAATGTCGGCTTTCATTTCATATTGTCTGTAAGTGGCTTTAAAGCCCACACGGAAATCTTCCAAGCGATAATACCCCTGCACACTTTCCTTGCCATAACTGGACACAGCGGCATCCAGCAATGCCCTCGAACGGAACTTCACGGTCAGAGGTTCGTCCGCCTGTGCCGTCATAAAGCAACTTCCCATGCCCAACCACACGCATGCCATCCATTTTCTCATACGCACCGGTTCAAAATGTTCATGAATTGCGGAAGTGCCTCTTCCACAGGTATTGCCCAACCATAATCCGCCACATTGAAGATCGGAGCCGTACGGTCCGGGTTGACGGCTATCACGCAACGCGCTCCGGTGATGGCCGCCGTATGCTGTATCTGTCCGCTGATACCGATGGCGATATACAAATCCGGAGCTATCGTATGCCCGGTCTGCCCCACTTGCACGGAAGCGTCCACCAACCCGGCTTCCACTGCCGCACGAGACCCGGCTACCGTCGCACCGATACGTTCGGCCCACTCCCGGATTTCATCGGCACATCTCCGCGTTTTCACGCCTCGTCCTATACCTATTATAATAGAACTGTCGTTCAGCGAAGTTCCGCCCACTTCTTCCGCCACAGCCTCCAACACGCGAACACGGCTGTCGGCTCTTCCGGCCTCATAAGCATGATAGACGATTTCCCTCCTCCTCGAAGTATCCCTCTGCCGGGCTTTCATCACCCCGGGACGTACGGAAGCCATTTGCGGCCTAAAAACGGGGTTGACAATCGTAGCCATCAGATTTCCTCCGAAAGCCGGGCGTATTTGGCGCAACAGTCCGCTGTCCGTATCCATTTCCAACTCCGTACAATCTGCCGTCAATCCGGTATGCAGTACAGCAGCCAATCGTGCGGACAAACCACGACCGCATGGCGTAGCCCCGATAAGCAGGACCGAAGGATGCTGTTTGCGCACCAAGCCGGCCAACACCTCCGTATAGTTTTCCTCCACAAAATCCGATAGAAGCGGAGACTCCACCACGTGCACGCGGTCTGCACCGACGGCTATCAACTCATCCGCCCATGCAGACACTTCACCGCCTATCAGTACAGCCTCGACCGGTTGGGGACGGCAAGCCGCAAGTGCCACAGCCTTTCCCAAAAGTTCCCGGCTTACCGGTGCCAAAGTGCCGTCCATGACTTCCGCCCACACCCAAATGCCATTGGAATCATCCACAGGCTGTTCCTGCCTTTCGTCTTGACGCTGCATCACCCAAGCTCCAACCGGACAAGCCTGCACACAACCGCCGCACAAACGGCAATTCTCTTCATCCACCTCCGGAAAGTCGCCCATACGGATAGCCCCATAGGCACAACTTTCGGCACATATTCCGCAGGATACACATTGCCCGGCCTGTAATTGAAGTATAAAATCCTTATCTTTATTCATTTTCATCTTGCTTTTTAAAAATTAATCCCGCGTCTCATGCTTTCACGGACGACTGCAAAAAACTTTTCCCCGTCGGGAAGCCATTCCACGTCTTTCTTCCATCGAGGCACCATGGTAGACACTACTTGAGTAGGAGATGCCTGCAATCCGACTTGCGAAGGTTCCAGTCCCAAGTCGCATTCATCCCAATGAAGGATGGTCTGCCGCTGAGCCCACCGCCAACCGGTCAGTGTGGGACAATCCAGTTCCCCCGTCTCCCGACCAACCGTCACGACACAAGGTAAATCCACCTCCATACGCTGGAATAAACGACCGGCCTTCTTCCTCACACACATACAAGTATCCGATATGTCCGAAACCTCCGTCAAATGCGTCACTTGGGGAATGTCCAACTGTCCGGCTACCTCAGGCCCCACTTGTGCCGTATCGCCATCCACCGCCATTTTCCCGAAAAGCAACAAGTCGTATTCACCCAACTTGCGCACGGCTGCCGCCAGTACCAGGCTCGTACACCACGTATCGCTTCCGGCAAATGCCTTGGAGGACAACAAAACCGCCTTATCCGCCCCTCTTTGCAAAGCCTCACGGAGCACTTCTTCCGCCGAAGCGGGTCCCATGCTTACTGCCACGATCTCAGCCTCTGTCTGCCTTTTCAATTTTACTGCCAACTGCAAGGCATACAAGTCATCAGGATTTGTCCGGGCCATGGCCGACGAACGCTTCAGCGTCCGGGTTACAGGGTCCATCTCTACCTTTGTAGACAAAGGCACTTGCTTTAAGAATACAATATACCGCTTCATATCTTTCGTTTTTTATCTTCCATATATCCGAACCCTATCCACCTTTTTTATTGGAACGGGCATCCGCACACCTTTTTTGAAACTCAACCGAAAACGGGTCCGGTGCAAACCCGGCCGGATCCACAAACGGCTCTTCCCGCAAAATCAATTCTGCGGCCAAGCGTCCCATACCTCCACCGGCAGCCACGCCTCCTCCACAGCATCCGGCTACGGCATACAACCCTTCGTATGGACGCACCTGCCCGATAATGAATTTGGCATCCGGCACGTAACATGAGGGCCCGGCCATATAATGCGCGATACCCAATGTTTCTATGTCCGGAAGATAACGCTGTAGCAACGGGGCACACTCGTCAAGCACTTTCCATTCGGCCGCCTTATTGAAATCGAAATCCTCCAACTTATCCGTCAATGTGTCGGGATTGAAGGCCTGGCATTCACTTTCGCGCAAGCCGATAATCAACGCCCCCACATCCGAACGGGTGAAAGCACGGGCATCGGGAATCACTGTAAAAGGATGGTTTGCCGGAAAACGCCCGGGGTTTGTTCCCGTAATCCAAAAATGACTCCGCACCGGAGTAAAAGGAAGCCCTACCCCTAAAGGACGCATCAACAGGTTGGCCCACGAGCCTGCGGCATTCACGACAACCGGCGCCAGTACTTTTTCCCCGTCCGCCAACTCCACTCCTGTCGTCTTGTCTCCAACAGCCACAATGGCTTTTACTTTCGTATTCGGACGCAATTCCGCCCCAAGACTTCGTGCAGCACGTGCATAACCGGAACATAACAAAGCACAATCTATAAACGCATCCGTAGGCATGTAAAGCGCCTCTTCTATCGCCGAGACCTCCATCCAAGGAAGAAGTTCTTTCAAACGCCTCCGGTCGATACGTTCATTCGGTATTCCGAAACGTACGGCCGCTTCTTCCAATGCTTCGAGTTCTTTCAGCGATGCGTCGGACGAAGAGATGGTCACACTGCCGCACTGCTGCAGTTCGAGCGATTCCCCCAAAAGGTGCTCTATTTCATCAATGCAATCATACGTTTCCTGCACCATTTCCATCAAAGCCGGTTTGGTACGCGCCCGTGTCAACAGGCAGGCTGCACGGGACGAAGCCTGCGACGCTATCTCGTTGGCATCCAACAACAACACCTTCCCCGCCTTACGTTTGGCCAACTGGTAAGCCGTGGCGCATCCCAACAAACCGCCACCGATAATTATCACATCATAATCCTGTTTCATCGTCAAATTGCATTATATTGAGGATTCATATACAAAATCGTACGCTCCGTCTGTTCTTTTCTACGCCCTTGAGCGGAATACCGTTTATAAATCAATACGGCAGCCACTGTGAACAAGACCGCACAAACCGCGCCGACCGCGCATGCCATGTGGTTGTAAAGCGCAAACCACTCCATGTCGAAGTTCAAAAACTCCTTGGTGGAAAGCAGAGTCACCGTACCCATGTAGCCGATGAAGTCGATAATGGCGATGAAGAAACCCACGTTTCCCCTGATGCGGAAACAAGCGATAAAGCGATCGAAGAAAATCGTCTGAAAAGTCAGATAGGCAATGTAAAGGCACAGGCTCTGCACAAACAACCACACTACCGGCTGCCAATCCAATGCCTCATAATTCAGTGACACGTATGTCATGACCAAACAACCGGCAATGACCAGTCCCATCAAGCACATCAAAGCCCGAATATTGCTGCGGAAGAAGATGAAAGCGGCAAATATCCCGAGAATGACCAACGTAACAATCGTATCCACCTGGGCGAAAAGCCAAGAAGACTGATTGCTCATATCCAGGATATTGACCAGAAAATCTTCCTTGATGTCGCGCAGCACCAGCAACATGAAGTTGCCCACGAACAACAAGGTAAGAATCGGAGCATAACTTCGGAACAAGAGCTTACGTCCGTTTCCGTCCAATGTCACACGTTCGTTACGCAGCGCAATATCCTCTTCCGTAGGCTGTGGCAGACGCTTCAACATATACCCCATAAAAACGAGAAGAGGCAAAGCAAAAGCCCCAATCACGGCAGGCATCCAAAACTGTCCCACGTGCATCTCGTTCATGGCAAACAAGCCGAAACTCTTGGCCACACCGGAACTGAACACCATGCTTACCCCCAACAGACTGGCCAACATATCCGTCACCTTGCGTCCCTCGATAAAGCTGAATATCACGCCCCACATACAACCGAGCGACAAGCCGTTCAAAAACATGGCCGCCACATTGAACGGAGGAGCCAACAGGCCGAAGCCTACCAAAGCAGCCTCGGCTGCTACCGCCGAACAGACGAAAAACTTGAAACGACGCTCCTTCTTCAACTCCGAAATCAACTTGATGCCAAAGAACTTGGCTATCACATAACCTAAAATCTGAATCGTCGTCACCGCGACCTTGTAATCCGTGCCGAAAAAATCAAACCCCTCGAACGAAGCCGCCGTATAAGGTTTGCGCAAGGCATACACCAAAGAGCAGGAAAGCAAGGCCGCACCGCCCGCCCACAGGATGAGCAACGCATCCGAAAATCTTTTGTTCTTTACGATTTGTTCCATAACCATAGTTTTGTTTTCGGCTGCAAAACTATCCCAAACTGCCATCTGAAAAAATTAATTCATTATATATCATACGTCCGTCCAAACCCGTATTTATAATGTAACATTCATCTCACGGTAATGAAGCACGAAAGCAACAGGTTTGTAACATGGAAAACGTACCTTTGCCCAAAAGAACATACGTATGGACAAATTGGTATCACTCTACGAACGGATGAAGAAACTACGCGAAGCCGGTGTACGGATGAAGGACATCTCCGAAGAGACGGGCATAGCATCCAGCGTACTCTCCTCGCTCTATTCTTCCGTGCTCCCCACCTACATCAATCTGCTCTCCGGAGGATGCGGTACGGAAAGTGCGTTAGACCAAGGGCTACAACAAGTCAACAACGTGTCGAAACGCAAACTGCAAGGTTGCCTCGATGAATTGTACGACAAAGTGAGCCACATCGAGCCACGTTTCGTTTCCAACAAAAACGGCGGACGACCTTTTCTGGACGACATCGAGAAAGAAGCCATCAAATATCTGCCCAATGCCGGCATCTATACCGGACTTTACCAGTCTTACAGTTCTTCGTCCTACTCCGACGGACTGAAAGTGGAGCCTTATATGATATCCTCTATCGTAGATGGCGACACCATGCCCAAAGTCTATTGCCAGAACCTGTCGGGTGACTACTATATCGGCGTGGGGCTGTTCTCGCCGTTTCAAATCGGTTATCTGATGTTCAACGAACAAAAACGCCTGCAACTTGCCCTGAAGGTGGTCTACCTGCAACTGCCCATCATCGAGTATCCCCAAATCATGAAAGGAATCTATCTGACACACGACTATAACCGCAATCCGATCGCCCGGCGCATCCTCTTTGTCCGGCAAGGCGACGAAATCCCACTGGAAGAGTTTGCCGACTTACGCACAGAAGTAATCCCCAAAGCACGACTGACCGGAGAACTGTTGGAATACTATAATTACACTTGCTGCAACGAGGATATCATACGGAGCATGATGCTGATATCACCGGACAAGGATACCAAAGAACTCCAACGCGAAAAGCAACTCCTGAAAATCCTCAGTACACAAGAAGGTCTCTGAAGATACGGCACCCGCCATACGAAAGGCCGCAGAAGGATATCTCCTTCTGCGGCCTTTCGTATAAAACCTTACTTTCATTCTTCCGTCAGACGAATCGCAAAGCCGCCTCCGCGAGCCATATCCAACGTCAGTTTCGTATTCCGGTCCACATTCATCGTCTCGCAGGCATACGTTGTCGGATGGTCGCCCGACTCCGGTTTATCCTTGAAAACCACGGCGCGGTAGGTCTTCCCGCGTTTCAGGAAACCGAAGTCCACCGTCACGCTACGCGGTGTCCAGTTCGTCATGCCGCCCACGTACCAATCCTTACCGGTTTGTTTGGCCATCACGATGTACTCGCCCAAACGGGCATCGAGCGGAAGGGTCTTGTCCCACACCGAAGGAACTTTCGACAGGTAATCCAAAATGTCGGGATATTTGTTATATTCCGAAGGCGCGTCGCACAGGTAACCGATCCAATGGTCGAATATGACATACATGGACAAGACATGCGAACGCGTCCCCATATTCATCGGAGGGATGCTGTCCCGGTCACGCGGTTGGAACTCTTCGGGCGTCACGTTGCGCATGCCGCCCGGCGTGTAATCTTCCGGTCCGGCCAATGAACGGATGAAGGGGAAACGTGTATGGTATTCGGGCGTGATGGTCTTTTCCCAGAAATTGCATTCAGCCCCTCTCACAGCCTCATAATTCATCACGTTGGGGTAAGTACGGTTCAAGCCCACCGGTACGGGACAACCGTGGAAGATGGCCACCATCCGGTACTGCGCCAACCGTTCGGCAAATTCGCGCCCCCAACGCATGGCAATCTGGTCGTTGCGTTCGAAGAAATCAATCTTGGCACCCGCCACCCCGCACTCGTGCATCTGCTTGATCCAATCGTTCGGATTCTCCAGCGGGCAACTGGCCCAAGTCCAAACCAATATCTTCACGTTCTTCCCCCGGGCATAGTCGCACAATTCCTTGATGTACTCCATTTTCCATCCGGCATCGAGCGTCATGTATTCTATACCGTTCTCCGAAGCCCAGTCTACATAGTATTTATAAAGTTGCAACGAAAGATGTTTGTTCCCCACCGGGAAGTCCACGCCTTCCACCACGGCTTTGTGCCACCATTCCCAAGCACTCTTTCCGGGTTGTATCCACGAGGTATCCTCAATCTTGCAAGGTTCGGCCAACATGTAGACCAGCTCATTGTTCAACAACGTCTTGTCGTCGTCGGACACGATCATGACGCGCCACGGGAACGTGCGGTCGCCTCCCGTCCTTGCAATGTAATCCTCACGTGAAATCACCAGATGGTTGGAATACCAACGGTAAGGGTTCGACGGGTCTCCGTCCATCACTTCTTTGGGGTAGGCCGCCCACTTTCCGCGCATGGCATTCTGCCCGGCGGCTTCCATATACAAGCCGGGATAATCGTAAGTGTCCGATTCCGTCACCACCACCTTGTAGGGCTTGCCGGGATACTCGAAGAGCACCGGAGAAACGGAAAAACGGCCGGCCGGAATCTCACCCGGCGAACGATACACCTTGTAAAGCCGCTCGAAATTACGGTAGCCCTGATGAATCTGGTGCACCTTGCCCGACTGTTCACGCTCGGGTGCGGTATTGCTGTCGCACTCCGGGAAATACACCGTAGGGGTAAAAGCGAAATTGAACACGGCATCTTCGCTGTCGATAATGATTTCCTCGTCCCAGTGCGTCACGAAACGGTAAGCCCACCCTTTGTTGTAGGCTCTCACGACCAGGTCGTAGTCCGTGCCGTAAGACAGCACGATTTCATTGTGCGCCTCTTTCAGGGTCTTGTTTTTCCCCGCCACGACATCTACCTTGCGGTTCACACGGTCTTTCTTCACAGAGGTCACGGGGTCGCCTCCCACGTGACGCCCGTCGGACAGGTTCATCCCTATCACCGAAGGTTCCACCAACTTCACCTTATCGTACCACACTTCAAATTCCGTACGCCCTTCCACACGGAGCTTCACCTCCAGTTTCTTGTCGGGCGAAGACAATTTGTACTCTTCCGCTTTCAGGGCAAACGTCCAGCAAAAGAATACCGCCAAAGATAACATGATTTTTTGAGCCATATCGCTATATAGATTTAAGAATGATTATTCGTCTGCAAAGTAAGTCCGTTTCACTAAAAGCCGAAATGGAGAGAATCACTTATCACATGGACAATTTTGCGATTCTCTCCATTCCTATATGACTTGCCGTACGGCCGCTCATTCCACACCCCACTGCTTGTTCGGCGTGCGCCCCAACACGAAGTGCAACTCACCGCCACGGACGATATCCTCGTGGTCGATGTAGCAACGGTTGTAAGGCTTGCCGTTCAGCGTGGCCGACTGGATGTAACAGGCGTCGGGCGCATTCCCCTCCGTAGTGACTACAAACTTACGGCCTTTGGCATAACGGCGGTCGAGCGCGATTTCCACACGGTCGAACACAGGGGCTGTCAATTCATAACGCGTCTCGCCCGGACAAAGCGGATGGAACCCCGCAGAAGCCAGGATATACCAGGCCGACATCTGCCCCACATCCTCATTGCCGCACAGTCCGGCCAGACTGTTCTTGTAAGCGTCGGCACAAATCACACGCGTCCAGTACTGCGTGAGCCACGGCGCGCCCAAGCGGTTGAAGAGGAAAGGCACGTGGTGCACGGGTTCGTTGGCATGATTATAATAGGGATTCCAATAGAATTCGCGCGGCGTGTTTTCAAAAAAGGATTCCAAATCGGCTAGCACTTTGTCGCGACCGCCCATGATTTCCACCATGCCGGGCACGTCGTGCGGCACGAACCAACCCTGTTGATAGGGATTGCACTCCATGCAACCGTACCACTCCTGCAAGCGTCCCTTTTCCGGCCAGTCCGCCCACGAGCCGTCGGCGTTGCGCACGCGGAACCATCCCTTTTCCTTATCGAAGATTTTACGGTATGCCTGTCCGCGCCGGTGATAGATGCCGGCATCCTCCGTCTTGCCCAGAGCCTCGGCCCATTCGCCCACACACCAATCGAAGTATCCGTATTCCAACGTTTCCGATATGCCGCTGCCGCCGGGCGAATATCCCAGTTCCGGATGATGCCCGATGCGGTCGGCGGTCTGACGGGCAAAGCGGTAAGCTTTCTCCACGTCGTATCCGCGTATGCCTTTCATATAGGCATCGACGATGACGGCTATGGCCGGATTACCCAACATGCAGCCGCTGTAAGCGTTCAGGAACTCCCAACGTTCGTACACTCCCGTACCGTTTTCCTCGGCCAGAGTGACAAACGAGTTGATCATGTCGTTCACCACCTCCGGATTGATAAGGTTTTGCAGGGGGAACTGGCTGCGGAACACATCCCAACCGCTGAACACCGTGCGCTTCTTGAATGCGTCGGTCTTGTGCACCTTCCGGTCTCCTCCTACGTATTCACCCGTCACGTCGCGATAGTCACGCGGGTCTATCATCGTGTGGTACAGCGAAGTATAAAAAATCGTGCGCTCATCCTCCGTCCCCCCGAAGATTTTGATTTTCGACAAGGCCTCGTCCCACAGCTCAGCCGCCTTTTCGCAATACCGCTCGAAGTCCTCTCCCTGCAATTCTGCTTTGAAGTTCGCCTCTGCTCCTCCCAGACTGACAAAGGAAATAGCCGTGCGCATCAGCACCTGCTCACCTTTGCGCGTGGGAAACTCCGTATAAAATCCCAAATGGTCTCCCTCCATGCGGTCGGGACGTTCCGTCACCTTCGCCCGACGCACCGCCTCGGCAAATTCCGGCGAAGTCACGTTTTCCAACTTGCGCCCCATGCCTTCGGGAAATTCGGCCGACCATACGCCGTAACGTTCCAACGGCTTGCTGAAACGGGTGTAAAAGTAGACCGTATAATCGGCCTTCCCTCCCCCGTTGCCCCAACCGCCTCCGTCGGGCGTGCAACGCATCCATCCGCGGATTGTGTAGTCGTCCACACGCTCCACGTACTGCCGGACAGACGTACCGCCCACACGGCGGGCCAAGTCGATTTGAATGCGCGAACATTCGTTTTCCGGATAAGTGAAACGCATGACCCCGCCGTGAGGCGTGGCCGTCAGCTCCGCCCGGATGTCATAATCGGTCAGGCGGACTGCGTAATATCCTGCACGTGCCGTCTCGCTCTCCTTGTCGTAACGCGAACGGTAGCCCTCTTCCGGACGTTCCGCCTCGCCGCGATACGTATGCAAAGGTCCTGTGGTGGGCATCACCAGATAATTCCCCAAATCGCCATACCATCCGACACCGCTCATCTGGGTCAAGGCAAAGCCTTCGATGGTCGTATGTTCATAACTGTACCCCGAACCGTTGTCGCCTCCGGTAATGGTATTGGGGCTGACCTGCGTCATGCCCCACGGCGTAGCCACACCAGGAAAGGTCTTTCCCAACCCATGTTCGGCCTTGGCCATTTGCGTGTTCGTCGTGGCTCCAATAAACGGATTTACATACTCCGACAAGCGTTTCCCGCCACGAGCCTGCACGCCCAAAGACCACACGACCGCTATGGTCAGCACTCCGGCCTGCTTCAAATTCATCTTTATTTCCATGATATTCCGTATGATATTTAAATAGTATAACTCTGTGTACAAAAGTACGAAAAGAAAAACTTGCCCATGTCCGAAATTCTCGTCAAAAACAAACAAATTCGCTCCAAAGTCAATATTTTTTAGAGTAGGGCAAAAAACAAAAACCCTGCTCATAATACATTAACATCCAATTACTTACGACTCTTCAAAAAGTCTCAGGAGATTGATTCCTCATTCTGCGCCAAATGATTTTTCGTTCTCAGGAGACTGATTTTTCGTTCTGCGCCAAACGATTTCACGAACTCCGCCCAACATTCCACCGCCCCCTGTTTGTCAAAATAAACCACCACACCTCCGGCATTCCGCACCGCCTCCTGTCCACCCCAAAACGTCCCACCGCAAAATCGTCCATATCATAAGTGATTCTATCCATTTCCCAAACCGTAAAAAGCATGTTACTTTGCATCCGGAAACAAACAAACTTAAATCAACTCATTCACATGAAGACGAAAACGAACCTTTACCTGTTTTTGATTGCGCTGATTTCTGCCATGGGCGGATTCCTCTTCGGTTACGACTGGGTCGTCATCGGTGGCGCGAAACCTTTTTATGAACAATATTTCCAGATTGCAAACAGCCCCACGATGCAGGGTTGGGCCATGAGCAGCGCGTTGATAGGCTGCCTCATCGGTGCGTTGAGCGCAGGAAAGTTGAGCGACCGATTAGGACGTAAACCGATTCTGATCGTGGCCGCAGGGCTGTTTATCTGTACAGCCATAGGGACCGGTGCAGCGAATTCCTTCGGATGGTTCAACGTGTTCCGCCTCATCGGCGGATTCGCCATCGGCATCGCCTCGAGCCTTTCTCCTATGTATATAGCGGAAATCGCCCCGGCCCACTTGCGCGGACGTTTCGTGTCCATCAACCAGTTGACGGTGGTACTGGGTATCCTCAGCGCACAAATCGTCAACTGGCAGATTGCCGAACCGGTGGCCGACCATGCCACAGCCGAAATGATCCGTCTGTCATGGAACGGGCAAACGGGATGGCGGTGGATGTTCTGGGCCATGACCGTACCCGCTGCGCTGTTCTTCTTCTTCAGTTTCGTGTTGCCCGAAAGCCCGCGTTGGTTAGCTTCGTCGGGATATAAGGAGAAAGCATTCAGAATCTTCACGAAGATAGGCGGCGAGGCACATGCCCGTGAAGAACTGGCCGCCATCGAAGCCGCCTCGCGCGAAAAGACCGTGGAGGGCGGATTCCGGCAGTTGCTCCATCCCTCGATGCGCAAAATCCTGCTCATCGGAGTGGTAATGGCCGTGTTGCAGCAATGGTGTGGCATCAACGTCATCTTCAACTATGCCCAGGAAATCTTCATGGCCGCCGGTTACGGCGTGTCCGACGTGTTGATGAACATCGTGGTGACGGGAGTAACCAACGTGATTTTCACCATTCTGGCCATGTGCGTGGTAGACCGTTGGGGACGCAAGGCACTGACACTCTTCGGCGCGTTCGGCCTGACGTTGATCTACACTTTCATGGGCGCAGCCTACTGGTTCCACATCAGCGGCGTACTGCTGCTTGTCATCGTGGTGGCCGCCATCGCCTGCTATGCCATGACATTGGCTACGACCATGTGGGTCATCATCTCCGAAATATTCCCCAACCGCATACGGGGTGTGGCCATGTCTGTTTGCACATTTGCCTTGTGGGCAGCCTGCTTCATACTGACTTACACGTTCCCTGTACTGAACACGGGACTGGGCGCAGCCGGGACATTCTGGCTCTATGGCATCATCTGCCTCGCAGGAGGCATCTTCGTATGGCGCCGCCTGCCTGAGACGAAAGGCAAGAGTCTGGAAGAAATCGAACACGAACTTATCCAATAACTTCATACATCATGGAAAAAATCACATCCTATTTGATTCAAAGCACGGTGAACACCTCCGAGGTGCGTGCATGGGAAGAGGACATCCTGCTCCCCACCTACGAAATCGGCAAGGAAGAAAAGAACCCGATTTTCTTGGAAAAACGTGTATACCAAGGCAGCAGCGGTTCGGTATATCCCTATCCGGTAGTAGAAAAAATCTCAGATGAAAAGAAAGACAAGCTTTACCATGCGCTCTTCATCGAGAACGAATATATCAAGGTGATGATACTCCCGGAACTGGGCGGACGTATCCACATGGCCTACGACAAGGTAAAGCAACGCCACTTCGTGTACTACAACCAAGTGGTGAAGCCCGCGCTCGTCGGGTTGACCGGCCCGTGGATTTCGGGCGGTATCGAGTTCAACTGGCCGCAACACCACCGCCCGTCCACGTTCCTGCCCACAGACTTCTCCATCGAGGAGCATGCCGACGGCAGCAAGACAGTATGGTGCAACGAAGTGGAACGCATGTTCCGCACCAAAGGCATGCAAGGCTTTACGCTCTATCCGGGCAAGGCATACATCGAAATCAACGTGAAGATTTACAACCGTACGTCTTTCCCCCAGACGTTCCTGTGGTGGGCAAACCCGGCCGTGGTGGTCAACGACCACTACCATTCAGTGTTCCCGCCCGATGTGAACGCCGTGTTCGACCATGGCAAGCGTGACGTGTCATCGTTCCCCATCGCAACAGGCGTGTACTATAAACAAGACTACTCTGCCGGTGTGGACATCTCGAAATACAAGAATATCCCCGTGCCGACCTCATACATGGCCATCCAATCGAAATTCGACTTCGTAGGAGGCTATGAAGAAGACGTGAAAGGCGGATTGCTCCACGTGGCCGACCATCATGTGTCGCCGGGAAAGAAGCAATGGACATGGGGAAACGGCGACTTCGGACGCGCATGGGACCGCAACCTGACGGACGAGGACGGCCCGTACATCGAACTGATGACGGGCATGTACACCGACAACCAACCGGACTTCACTTGGTTGCAGCCCTACGAGGAAAAGTCGTGGAAACAGTACTTCATGCCTTACGCCGAGGTGGGCTACGTGAAGAATGCCACCAAGGACGCGTTGCTGAACATGGAAGTCAAGGAGGGCAAAGGCAAAGTCATCCTGTACACCACCGGAGTTAACAAGGACGTGCATGTATTCGTCAAGGACAACGTGGGCGGTGCCACCCTTTTCGACAAAGTCATCTCCATCTCCCCGGCAGAACCGTTCCAAGCAGAATTTGCAGCCGAGGGCTTGAAAGACGAAGACATCCTGGTTGAAATCCGCAACCATGAAGGCCGTATCCTGGTAAGCTATCAGGCCGACAAACCGGAAATCAAGCCCGTACCCGACCCTGCAAAGGCTGCCAAAGACCCGAAAGACATCGCCTCTATCGAACAACTCTTCCTTACCGGACAACATTTGGAACAATACCGTCATGCCACATATGACCCGACGGAATATTACAAGGAGGCCTTGCGCCGTGAACCGGGCGACATCCGCTGCAACAATGCCATGGGGCTATGGCTCATGCGCAAAGGGCAATTCGCCATGGCCGAACCATATTTCCGTAAGGCCATCGGGACGCAAACCGAGCGTAACCCGAACCCCTACGACGGAGAGCCACACTACAACCTGGGCTGGAGCTGCCTGATGCAGGGGAAGACGGACGAGGCGTACGACGCTTTCTTCAAATCGGCTTGGAATGCCGCTTGGCAGGATGCCGCCTATTACAACTTGGCTGCCATCGACTGCCGCAGGGGCAACTTCGAGAAAGCTCTCGACCTGATAGACCGCTCGCTCGTGCGCAACTGGCACCACCACAAGGCACGCCAACTGAAAGCTTCCATCCTGCGCCACTTGGGACGTAAGGAAGAAGCCCTCGACCTGATAGCGGAATCGCTCAAGATAGACCGCTTCAACATGGGATGCCGCTTCGAGCAATATCTTCTCACGGACGACGACAACGTACTGAAGGAAATGCAGCGACTGATGCGCGGCGCAGCCCACGTCTACATCGAATACGCACTCGATTTCGCACAGGCCGGACTTTACGACGAGGCCATCAACTTGTTGGAGGGTTACGCCGCCACACAAAGCGCAGTCTACCCGATGGTACATTACGCGTTGGGCTACTGCCACTCACGTAAAGGCGACACAGTCAAGGCGCTCGAATATTACAAAAAGGCCGAACAGGATGACCATTCTTACTGCTTCCCCAACCGCATCGAAGAAGTATTGGTGTTGCAGGATGCGATGAAAGAGAACCACAAAGCCTGCGCCAAAGCGGCCTACTCCCTCGGCAACTTCTGGTATGCCGCACGGCAATACGACAATGCCATCACATGTTGGGAGGCATCGGCCGCCATCGCCCCAACGTTCCCCACCGTATGGCGCAACCTCTCGCTGGCTTACTACAACAAACGCAATGACCCGCAGAAGGCCGTGGATACACTGGAGAAGGCTTACCGCCTCGATGAAAGCGACGCCCGCATCCTGATGGAATTGGACCAGCTCTACAAACGGCTCGGACGTCCGCAAGCGGAACGTCTCGCATTCCTCGAAGCCCATCCTGCCGAAACGGAAAGCCGCGACGACCTGTCCATCGAGCGCATCACGCTCTACAACCAATTAGGACGCTATGAAGAGGCCAAGGCACTGATTGCCGCCCGCAAATTCCATCCGTGGGAAGGCGGTGAAGGAAAAATCACGGGACAATACACCATCTGCCATGTGGAACTGGCCAAAATCGCCCTGCGCGAACACCGCTACGCCGACGCCCTGGCTTTGTTGCAGGCCACAGACCAATACCCGTATAACTTGGGTGAGGGCAAACTCATCAATGCCGAAGAGAACGACATCTGGTATTACAAAGGACTGGCTTACCGCGGACTGGGAGACGAAGAAAATGCCACGCTTTGGTTGCACAAGGCCACCCAAGGCTCTGCCGAACCGCAACAGGCGTTCTTCTACAACGACGCACAACCGGACAAGATTTTCTATCAGGGACTGGCTTGGCGCGCATTGGGCGAGGAAGGTAAGGCACGCGGACGTTTCAATAAGCTCATCAAGCATGGTGAGAAACACTTGTTCGACCATTGCCGCATAGACTACTTTGCCGTATCGTTGCCCGACCTGGCCATCTGGGAGGACAATCTGGACAAACGCAACGCCATCCACTGCAACTATGTCATGGGATTGGGCTATTTAGGATTGGAAGACCGCGTACACGCCATCGAGTACTTGGACAAGGCACGCGCTTTGGACATCAACCACCAAGGCGCACAAATCCATCGTGAATTATGCGAATAAACACACAAGTGATCTGTAATATGCCGACGGGCACCCCGGTCTACGGCTTCCGGTTGACAAACTCAACCGGAGCCGTGGTTGAACTGACCAACTGGGGTGCCCGTTGGCTTTCTGCCATCGTGCCGGACAAACACGGAGAGATGGCGAATGTGCTCGTCAGCCCGACCGACCTGTTGTCGGACGAGTTCTACATGGGAGCCATCGTGGGCCGTTTTGCCAACCGCATCGGAGGCGCACGCCTCTGCATCGACGGGCAAACCTACGAACTGGAAAAAAACGACGGGCAGAACACCAACCATGGCGGCTTCTCCGGCTTCGACCGCATGCTGTGGGACTGGGAAGTCTTGGACAACGGCGTGCGCTTCACGCGGCTTTCCCCCGATGGAGAAGGCGGTTATCCGGGCAACGCACACATCTCGGTGGAATGCCGTTGGAACGATGACAACGAGCTGTCCATTCGCTACTATGGAACAACTGACAGGGCGACCTACCTGAACCTGACGAACCATGCCTACTTCAATTTGAGTGGCAAGAGAGAGAAAATCACGGGACACATGTTGCGCATCCCTTCACATACGATATTGGACACCACCCCGCAGTTCATTCCCACGGGTAAACGGGTGAAGGTGGACGGCACGCCTTTCGATTTCACTTCTGCCAAACCCATCGGACAGGACTTATATGCCGACCATGAGCAACTGAAATGGAACAAAGGTTACAACCACTGTTACGTACTGAAAACGGAAAAGTCCCCCGACATGGTGGAGGCCGCCCGGTTGTCCGAGCCCACCACGGGCCGCAGCCTGACGGTAAAAACCGACCTGCCCTCCGTACTACTCTACACAGCCGGTTATTACGTCCATCCCGACACCGCCGTCTGCCTCGAAACGCAATACTATCCCGACACGCCATCGCATCCCGACTTCCCCTCCTGCCTGTTGCGTCCTGGAGAGGAATATCGGCAAACTACGGTGTTCCGGTTCGATACAGAATAAGACTTTACATCACCAACACGCCCCAAAATGCGTGTTGGCTTTTTCCAAATGCCATAAAATCATCAGATATAAACAACCGACTTTCTGCCTTCATACAATATGCCCCGAACCTCATTCAACCTATACTTTACAGGTGTCAATGATTTGGGTTATCCATCCGTTGAAATCTCACGGATACAACAAAAAAAGACTTGCCGTTTTCGGCAAGTCTTACATGAGCGGAAAACGGGGCTCAAACCCGCGACCCCCAGCTTGGAAGGCTAGTGCTCTATCGACTGAGCTATTTCCGCAAACTATAGATTACCGTTCTACAGAACGGACTCGTCTTGCTTGCCGGTCCGTGAGAAGGAACCAAATAAATCTTAAAGAACGAAAAAGAAATACTTTCTCTTACTGACTTCAAAATTCGTGGGGAGAGCAGGATTCGAACCTACGAAGACATAAGTCAGCAGAGTTACAGTCTGCCCCAGTTGGCCGCTTTGGTATCTCCCCCTCCGCTCAAAGAACTTTTGCTTTTTGCGCTTGCAAAGATATACAGTTTTACAAAAAAAACAAAGATTTCCCTAATAAAAATGCAAAGGGATACGCTCTTCAGAAAAATAGCTACTTAAAAATCTTTTCTCCCGCTTTTCCTAACGGCCGATCCGTTCGAAAAATTCCTCAAACATTGTTTTCCTCTTTTGCATCCCCTCTCCTTCCAACTAGTAAAATTCACTAAAACGCCTTCCATTAAATAGATGCCAATCTATCGTCTTTAAGTTTAGCCCAATCGTCATTCGCCCCACACCGGCACGGCATATCATTTCGGCCGCATAAGCGCCTACTCCGCCAAGACCGACAACCAGCACATGCG
>ENA-ORTF01002071-ORTF01002071.1-human-gut-metagenome-genome-assembly--contig:-NODE-2071-length-21294-cov-7.926079_pt1 | contig 21294 bp, 21 predicted proteins | sample MGYA00241908_ERZ509180 | MGnify/ENA primary metagenome ERZ509180 (study PRJEB26280, sample SAMEA2338814) | human gut metagenome | biome: human gut; feature: human-associated habitat; material: faeces... | reverse complement strand
GTGTTTACTCTGGCGGTCTTTGCAGTAATTATTATGTGGTGCTTACTTGCTTGTAGGCTCGTAAGTTTTACTAAGTTTTAATCGAATGTAGAGACTGTTAGACTGTTCGCTTAAATGAACAGTGGAAGCTATGTGTCTTTAAGACATGTAGAGGTTCACTATTTGACAAACTGAAAATTTTGAGTATATTATATAGTGTGTCTGGTGAAATGTTCGTTGTGATTGCACAATTTGATTGTTGTAAGAAAAATAGGTTGACGTATTTTTTGATGTTTAATGCGAACATACCAGATTTTATATAGTGGAACGCCGATGCATGATGTGTGTCGGCGTTTCTTGATATTCGGCTGTTTTTCTTGATAAATGTGCGTTTTTCTGGTATATTATATATAATAAGTTGAGAACATCGTGTTCGTAAATATAAGTGAAAGGGTTTGTTTTAGCAATGCAATTTTTTAAAAGACGTATCAGTGATACGGATGATGAATATAGTTTAGATAGTATACCATACGGTCCTGAGTTTGTAAGACGTTCCCAAGCCGATTTTATTGATAATGTGAAAGTTATTTTCAGTTGGGTTTGGAAGATAGCTTTGTCAGCATTGATATTGCTTAGTTTTACAGTGTTTCTTATAAATGCGGAGATACCGTCAGGTTCTATGGAAAATACAATCATGACTGGTGACAGGATTTTTGGTAATAAACTGGCATATAACGGTAGCAAGTCACCAAAAAGATATGATGTTGTTATATTTGAAGACCCTACTGGTTCTGGAAAATATCTGATAAAACGTGTGATTGGTTTACCAGGGGATACGTTAGTGTTCAAAGATGGTGATGTCTATCTGAAAGATGAGTCCGAACCATTGGATGACAGTTTTTGTAAGACGCAGCATTCAACAGGAACTGGTCTTTTGAATGGTGACACGGTCTATGTGCCAGAAGGTTGTTATTTTGTAATGGGAGATAATCGAAAAGATTCGTTAGATTCTAGGTATTGGGTAAACAAATCAGGAGAACCAATACCGTATGTAAAAGAATCTGATATTATTGCAAAGGCTGCATTTCGATATTATCCGTTTAATAAAATAGGTTTGATAAAATAAAAAAGATGGCTGTCATTTACGACAGCCATCTTTGTTGTATGTCCATACACGTGTTACGTCTGACATTTTGAGTTCCCATAATGTAGCCTGTACACAGTATGAATCTTTGATATCAAAGATGCGATACCAGGATTTTTTCTTGAATTCTTCTTTTTTCTGCCATGAATCGTTGGAATCGTAATACCAGTCAAGCTCTTCATCCGTGTCACACCATGCAGTGTTGTTCAGCTGCGCTGCAGTCCATTTTTCTTCATCTGAAAGTACGACTTTGTTGTCAGGTACTTCAAATTCGATAAGGACCATGGTTTCAGGAAATCCTCTGAATTCAATCCAGCGAAGGTCAGGTCTTGACTCTTTACCACGGAGTCTGTACCATGCCCAAACTGGATATTTGACATTGTCAGGAGCTTTTCCAATGCGTTTTTCCATGACATTGATGAGCCAGTCATAGGCGTTTTTGAACTGTTTGGTAGCTGAATCTTCTAACAACATAGCACACTTATCTGTGTCACATGTGTAAGTTCCTGTCTTCAGTAATGTCTCACGATATACTTTTTCCGGCATTGTTGTCCATAATTTCATTTTTTCTTTCCCTTCTTTTTCTTGTAGATATCGATGCCAATAATGATACTTAAGCACCCGATAATACAGAGTGGAATGATGACATAAATATAATGAAATGTCATATCTGCTTGCAGAATAATGTCAGCATGTGAGGTATCTGTTATTTCTGTAATTGATTTACCGTCGTATTTCCAGCCATGAAATGTCCAAAGTTTGCTTGTAACTTTTGGTTTTTCAAGGTTCAATGGAATTGTTTTTAGATTATATGTTTGTGGTAAAGATTTTGTGTTAATACCTTTTCCATGGTATATAATCTTATATTCTGTTGGTTTTGCAGAGACTGTAAGTTTTAAATCCTTGGCAGGCATTTTGAATGATTTTTTGTCAACACCACCTTCAATCGTAAGATTGGAATAGTCATCATTCAAATATATAGCAAGGTCAACAGGTTCTTCAAATTTATAGACAAAATTCTTTTGTTTTGAAGTGACACCTTCTTTGACGTCAAGTTCTATTTTATAGGACTTGCGTTCATACTGAAATGTAATGATAGAAGATTCATCTTCTTTAATCGTTACGGATTGTTTTTCAGGTGTTTTGAAGCCTTTGATTTTTGGTGCTTCGACATCCAATGTTTCGTTTATGTGACCTGTTTGAGTGAAGGTCTTATATTGTTCGAAAGAACCATCAAGTTTCTGGATTTCCTGAACTATTGTATATTTTGTAGAACCATTGTCTTCCCACTTAGCCGTCAGTGTCATGTTTGATGATACAATGGAATCTGAAGTAATTTCAGTATCATCATAGAACCAGCCTTTGAAATTATAGCCCTTGCGTTCTGATGGTTTCGGTAGAGTACCAATTTTGTTGTTTGACAATACAGTGATATTGTTGAATTTATCAGTTCCGCCATTTGTATCGAATGAAACTGTGTAGTAGGTGTTTTGAACAGTTTCTATTTCGATTGGTGGTTCCGTAGGTGTTGGTTCTGGTGTTGGGGTCGGAGATGGTTCTGTTGACGGCGTTGCTGGTGTTTCATCGTTAATGACAATATCATCATCCGATGTTTCTGTGTTATTTATATAATTATAATAGTTGTTATAGATTTCGCTGTCATTTTCTGCATAGGCAAACTGTGTGTTTGCAAAAAAGCACATAATAGTAACAGCTGATAAGAAAAACCGGGCGTGTTTCTTCAATTTTATTTCCTCCTGAGAATTATGTATTTGCTATAATTATATTGTTTTTTGACTCGTTTATCAAGACAAAAGATAAGCCCTATGTGTTCCGAAACTGGAGCACATAGGGCTGTTTTTGTGTATTAATTTACACCGTTCTGCCACGCAGCATCATCACAGTGACCGTAAGCCAGCTGCTGTTCGTAAGCTCTGCGTTCAGCGTATTCCTGAGCCAACTTGTCATAATACTCATCTTCTTCGTCTTTTAGACGTTTTGCTGAGTTGTACAGCATATTATAGATGGATTCTGTACCAGTGGCGATTGCACGTTCACGCGTTCTGACATTTTTAAGGAATGCGTCACGTGTTTTGTTGAATGTGAATTCCATAAGGGATTCTTTTTTGTATGTTTTGACACTGGATATTCCGTTGATAGTTGTAATAAATACAAGTTTGTCATCATCGCTCATTTCTGCGATAAATTTTGGATTGATGTGAGTCATATAGTCTCGTTCATCAGACCCTTTGTGTGTTACATACATTTTTGTTGAAAATTCTTTTTCACGACCTTCTGCCTTTGCGAGAGTGCCGTAGTACAATTTTATATTGAGCGTAGTCGCTGGAATGCGATAAGCTGGTGAATCAAAGTTTTTCATAATTGTATACCTCCTACTTAGGTTTAATATTTGAAATTGATATATTTCGTATAGACCCCCGAACAGCCGTAGGCTGTTTTTGATGTATTGGTGTATTAAGTATTTGGAGTGTAGAAATTGTATTTTTGTTGGATATATAGTAATATAAAGTGTAAATTGTTATTAGAGATTGGAGGTTATTTCATGAGAAAGACACTTATGTTAGGAATGTTGGTTGGTTGTATGGCTGCTGGTATGTTGACTGGCTGTGGTAGTAAGCCAGCAGAAAATAATACAAATTGGAATGCTGTTGCAGATGAGTATCGTGATAACAAGGATACGGATAATAATACAGAAGCATCTGCTGATAGTTCAAGTGTGAATAAGTCAGACAGTAGTTCATCCGATTCTTCAGAATCTAGTGTGTTATCTGAAATTCGTAAATTTATGCAGACAGAGGATTATCAGTTGGCAGATGATGGCGATAAGAGAGATATGCTTGAAGAAAAGATTGATGACATGCAATCTGACGGTAAAATTACGGATGTGTATGGTTATGATACAGAAGCTAATGGTGTTGGTTTTTTAATTGGTCCTAAAGGATATGTAGCAACATTGTCTGGTCAGGTAAAATCTACGGATAAGTAGAATATATTTTTGTAAAAAATATTTTTTTCAGGGCTTGTATTCTTTGAAATTTCCCATATACTTTAAGGTGAAAGATGGATGATGATGTAGTCCGTTTTTCGTATATGTACATTTCTTTATCCCCGAAAAACAAGAATTGTACATGATATACATCCTTTTCACTGCCTGCCGGTCTTTTTTGGACTGGCAGGTTTATTTTTTGTTGCTTGGTGGTTGTAAAATAGAGGATGTATGTTATTCTTTTAATAGAATAATAAATAATGAGAAAGGTGGTAATTTACATGAGTAAACGAACAAATGGTGTGTTGTCTGCATCTGATGCTCAGGCTATTGCCAGAATGTTTAATACATTTCGAAAAAATGCTATGATGGATGGAAAATCTTGTGAAGTTTCTGTAACAGGACCGTTTCAGGAAACTGTAAATCGTGTAGAATCTGGTAATTGGGTAGTGCCAATGGAGGTTGTGGCAAATCTTACAGCTGATACAGAGAATAAGCTTTCTATGGTCGTATCAAATAATGGTAAGATTGAACAGACTATCACATTTGATAGTGCAAGTCCACAGGAAGTATCTGTTGAAACAGAAGATGCAAAATCAAGTTTGAAGTTGTCTGGTATTCATAAGACTTACGGAAAACCAATGGACGTTCCGTTTTATGCAAGTGAATCGTTAGCTGAACAGTCAAAACAGGAAGTTGCTGAAAAACCAGCTGAGCAGAAAGCTGAACCTGTCCAGAATGCATCTCAGCCAGCACAGCCTGCAAAAACAGATGAAAAATCAAAAAATTATGTGTTGATTGGTGTTTCACCAAAGTCGGTAAAACAGAAACAGAATAAGAATGGACAACCTTATCGAAGCGTTGGATTTGCATATCCAAAGGCTGCAAAGAATATGGCATATTTTAATATGACAGAAAAGGAATTCCAGAGTGCTAATTCTGAAGCAGATATTGCAGCAAGACCGAGCCATACATTACATATTCCGTTGTCAAGAGCAAAATACAGTATTGGATATCGTGATGATAAAGGAGCATGGGTGAACGAGTTTTTGACACCTCAGGAAATTTATGAATCATACGAAGCAAATCGTCAGACTTATAAAGAACGCATGTCTGGCAAGACTACATCTCAGGAAACAGTGGAGAAACCTGTAGAACAACCAAGTGTTGTTTTGTCTGAGCCAGTTGTTGAAACGCCTGTTCAAAGTATGTCTCAGTCTGCTCCTGTGGCGGCTGCAAATGATTATGAGTTTACAGAAGCTGATGAACTTGGTGTAGATATTCCAAGTACAAACGAAAGACCATTGCCTGCAAATGCGGACCTTGTTCCTGACACTGTGAGCGATAGACAGAATCTTGTACATAAAGATTTACCCAAGGTTGCAGATGTGATGGAACAGCAGGAAGCTGGTATTGCAAGTGATGATTATTCATTTTCAGAAGAGGATGAGCTTCCAGTATAATTAAATGTGTGAAAGGATGTATGTTTTATGAAATTTGGTAAGAAGAACAAGTCTGGGGGCTTGTTCGCAAAATACAAAAAGAACAGTAATACTTCAAATGTCGATTCAGAATTTGAATTATGTGAAGATGATGGTTTGATTGTGGATGGCAATGGTAGCAAAAAGGCATCTGTGATTTGTTATGTTGTATCGGCAATCACAGGTGTTCTGTCAGCCGTTGCTACATACTGGTATATTGCATATAAATATGCAAATTATGCGGCAGAGGTTGCACAGTATCAAAGTGGTTCGCTGGCAGAGCCGCCATCTTGGATTGGTATTATTTTTGCTGATATTGGAATTATTATTTTTTCAGCGTGTGCTTCAGGTCTTGTCATTGCATTGGAAACAGGTATTATTTCATTTTTACTGAAAGAAAATGCGGATAAGAAAAATATAATACAGACAAGTGTAGCCATCGCTTGCTTATTGTGGGTCGGAATGTTGTTTGTATCGTTCATGGTTCATATTCCAACACCGTTTTCTTAGAAGGCGGTGTTGTGTGTGAATAAAATATTGCAAAAATATCGTGAATTGATTTTATATGTCGTATTTGGTGTTTTGACAACTGTCTGTAATTTTGCAGTGTATTTTATAGCAACAAGATTGTTTCATCTATCAATTGAGATTGCAAATATTCTTGGTTGGTTTTTATCGGTATTGTTTGCATATGTTACAAATAGGCAGTACGTTTTTCAGTTAGTTGAACATGATAAAAATGTCATTAAAGAACTGTTATCATTTTATGGTAGCAGACTGTTTACAGGATTGTTGGATTTCGGAGGTATGTGGTTATTTGCAGATTATTTGAAATTCAATGATATGATTACAAAAGTTGTGCTGAATATAGTCATTATAATTTTGAATTTTGTGTTGAGCAAATTTCTAGTGTTTCAGAAGAAAAATTAAGACTGTCAATAATGACAGTCTTTTTTGTTTACAAAAAACATGGCTGCCACATTTGTGACAGCCTGTGAATCATTTTGGAATTTTGTTCGGAAATGATTCTTTTAAGTATTCTTCTAATTTGTCGACGAAAGCGTCATCTTCAAGGTAGAACGGGTCACCATACCATGCAGTGAAGTTATACATGAGCTGTCCAAATCGCCAGTCTGGACAATATGTTGTCCATAAATCTCTGATTTCCATGCTAATCATGGGGATACGATTAATATTGCGCATAATAACACCTTTGTTATTTCGTTCCTGTACTTCCGAATCCTCCACGGTCTTCGTTGCCAAGGATAGTCACTTCTTCGAATGTAATTTCAGGCATCTTTTCCTGGATGCGGAACTGCCCGATTTTGTCACCTTTGTGAATCCATGTACCAATGAGCTTTTTGCCAGTTTCGTTAGTATATGTATCATGTGGTGATACACATACAACTGGCATGCACCACATGTCGTTGTCTCCACAGTAACTGTTGTCAATGATACCCATGCTGTTTGTTTGCATGATGCCCCATGTCTTGAATGTGGAAGAACGTGGTAACAGATATGCTTCATATCCTTTTGGCAGTGCCATGGCAAATCCCAACGGAATCATAGTTGGTTTGAATGGCGTGATGTCTTCATTTTCAGAAATACCAATCTGGAATGGTACGAATACGTCTTTTGATGCATATACATCAATCCAGTCACCTTTTTCTGTTTTTACGAGACGATTGACTTTTTCGTCTTCGGTGTCGAAATATTTTACTTTGATAGGTTCCATGTTTTTTGAATATCCTTTCTTATTGTTTGTGTAAATATGCACTCGTTGCATATTCGTTTTTAGTATATAATAAGACTCATAAATGAGCAAGTGTGTGGATTTTTTTTCATATATGTGGTGGTGTAATTGTTTCAATTGTGCTAATATATAGGTGTATGAAAATTTTGTAAGAAACGTTGTTTTCTTCTCATTTTTCAGTTAAAATAGAGTGAATATATAAACAGGAAAGGTGTGAGGTTTTTCAAATGAGACACATGAATCGAAAATATTGTCGTCACTTTCCACGAGTGTTTATCGTTTGTTTCATGGCGATGTTAATGATAATAACAACAATGTTGTCATCTGTACAGGTGTATGCAGACCCTGCAGATAAATGGCGACCTGTAGAACATTTGGTAATTGTTTCTGACTGTGATTGGTTTTTAAGTGATTTGAAGAATGCGATGCACTCGGAAGAATCAGTTGCTGAAGATGGCAATAAGGAATACAATGGTCAGGAAGGTTCAGACCATAGATTTGTCAAGTGGGGTGATTGGGATGGCTTAAAATCGGCAGTCAACAGTCTTTCTAATGATAATGAAAATGTGGCGGTTGCATTCTGGATGGGATTTGACTATGTTAATGATACAACAACTTTTTCTCATGATAATCTTGTAAAAGTTGATGATGGTGCAAAACAGAAATCAACAAGAACAGTTCCGCTTTATGATGACGATGGAAAGAAAATGGGTGAAAAGATTGAAGAGTATGATACTGATGAAAATCAGTATCATTACGAAATTCAGACCGAAACCTGTCATAAGAAGAAAGCAGAAGTTTACGCAGAAACTTTGTCTAGCAGTAAAATCACAGATTTTTTAAGTGATAAAAAAGTAAAGTATTATTTTGTAAGTTTGCCTCCAAATAAAGGTTATGAGGAGGATGATTATACATCAACAAAGCGAACTACAAAACAACTTGACGGTAGTGGAAAAGTTGTTTTGGATGATAAAGGAAATGCAAAGACCAAGACCGAAACAAAGTCAAAGAGTGAGCTTTATGGCTATTGGGCTGATAAGTGGAATGGTTCTTTGAGTTCTGCTGGTACAGTTATTAATATCTGGGATGCTGCAAAAGAATCCAAATTGTATTTTACAAATACAACGCATGGTCTTGGTGTTGAATATCAAGGTAGTTTAACACATGGTGGTGGTTCTGGTACAGATTCCGGTGTTTGGATGGATGCAGATGAAAATCATGGGCTTGATGCTGAAAAAACAACAGAAGCCAAGCAAGGTGACAAGGAATATAATGAAGAAGAAGCAAAGAATTCTGGTTCCGGTGCATTTGTTTATTATGAATTAACAAATGAATCCTTGCAGCAGTTGTTCCATATTGTGTTTAATACAATTCAGAATATGAATGAACGTCCTGCATCTGGAGATGCCGTATCACAGTCAATGTATGCAATAACAGCATCTTTGACATCGTACGTAAACAATGTTCTTTCATCAAATGCAGATGAAGCTCACAAAGACCATAAAATTCTTGATACAAAGACTTCAGGTAATGCAGGTGCATTGCTGGGATATGGTGATAAAAAGAATTTTGATTTTACTCCATATATTACACAGAATAAGTCGAAGACGTCATCTATGACAGCATATGATGCGTTGACAGATGGTAAGTTGAAAAACTCATTACAGTATGCAAGATATGGGAAATTGCTGAATGAAATGGGTCTTGACAGTTATGGTGTCAAACATACAAGTGGTTTCAGCTTGTCTCGTATGTTTGCGGGTGTGCTGATGTATATCGGTTTTGCTTTTTCAGCGTTTGCGTCAAAAGTATTTGAGATATTTATTGATGTTGTGATTCTGTTGAATCCATTTAGATTCTTTACAGGAACTGGTGGTTCATTTGGAACACATCTTGGCGAGAATATTACAGCAATGGACGATAAGTTCTTGGCTGGTAATGGCACAACAACAGGTATTGTAAAAAAAGTTGTTGGCAGTGATGCTATGAAAAATATCACAAATCTGACAAGCACCTGGTATAATGAATTGACAAGCTGGTCTTGGGGATTCTTTATTCCAATTGGTATTGCGTTTACAATTTTCATGTTGTTTGCCTATTCAAAATTGTTTGGTAAAAACAATAATCCGAAGAAACAAAGTCGACTTATTAAGAACATGGTTATGAGAATTGTATTCGTGGCAATTGGTGTTCCACTTTGCGGACTTGTATATACCGGTGTATTGAACAATCTGGATACTGTTTCCGAAACTGCGAAATCACCGTCAGCACAGATTATTGCATCAACATTTGTTGATTTTGGAGAATGGGCAAAACAGTTGAGATTGACTCCAGTTGAGCATGGTACATTTGAAATTTCAACAGAAGACGATGTTTCTGGTGTTGCAACAACAAAAACATTGTTCAATCTTCGTCGAACGGCTCTTGAAATCAATAAAAAGACAGGCGTTGTTGATAGTGGTATTGGTTCAATTAGTCTGAATGGAAATGGGAATGCGACGAATGATATGAGTTGGTCATCTAACATGGTGAACAATACAGGTGCTATGACAGAGACGGTTTCAGAACAAATGCAGACCTTGATTAAAGGTTACATGTCTGATAATTTTTACTATCCGTCTGACTGGTCGGCTGATGTTCATGATGCATTGACGACTAAAGCAAATGAGTCAGGTTCTACATACACAACTGGTCGTAGAGCTGGTGGAGAAGAAAAGAAGTTTGATTCTGATAAATATCAGGGTGAAACAACGTTGTATAACATGTATGATAGCACAAATGAAGTCGATGACTGGATGGGTCGTGAACTTGATGAAAATACAGAGATTTTCAGTCATAATAAAAAATGGAAAGGTTTCAACTTGTTTGATAACGGTGATGAAATTGCCAGTGAAAGAGGTAAGAAAGTAACGTTTAAAGACAGTAGTTCAACACTGTCATCAACAAAGACTGGTACTTTCCCTAGAAACAGAGGCGGTTTATCAACGGTTTCCATGTATAATTACTTGTCAAGTGCATTTGGCAGTGAAGGTGTGACTGTTTACTCAAACTCAAGTTCAACGAATATGCAGACAAGATATGCCCATAGAAGTGTGAATACAATTGGCAGCGGGGCACTTGGAATTTTGTATTTTGCAAATTCACTTGCGATTTTGCTGGTAATCTCTATCATTGGCGTATATTATTTTGTCGCGTCAATGTATAGTGTATTGAAGAAAGGTCTGACAATCTTGGTAAATATTCCGGGAATGGCTCTTGGAATTATGAAGTCTATTTCAACAGTGATTGTCACTACACTTTCTGTTATTTTGGAAATTGTTGGTCTTGGCTTCATGTATACGATTGTTTCTGAAATGTTTGTGGTATTTATCCAGTTGCTTCAGAACATGATTGGACCGGATGGTGCAAATATTGTAGGCAACGTACCAGCTGCAGCACATACAGGTTCCATGATGTCATCAATGTTTTCATCAGGAAAGATTCTGTATATGAACTTGGTATTTACGACAATTGTATTGGTTGTTATCGGAATTGCGGCTTTTAAATATAGAAGAGCATTCCACAGAGCATTTTGCTTTGTGCAGGAAAAATGGTTTGCTCATGTGTTAGATGAAAACGCTGTTGCTGTTCTGGAAGAAAAGAAACATGAAGTAAGACAACCATTGAATATCCCTGTTCCAGTATATAATTTCTTCAGATATATGAGGGAATTTGTTGCAGGCGTTGCAAATGTGTTGTATAATCATAATACAAACTTATCTCACACGATGTCTGTGTGAGATAAGTATTGATGGTATTAATTATACAGAAAGGATGTACATATAAAATGGCTAAGAGAATTATGACAGATGTATGCATGGAATTTGCTGGAAGTCAGTATTCTATCGATACAGTAAAGGCAGTTATCAAAGCAAAGGTTGCTGAGAAGTTTCCAAAATTGGATGTAAAGAAGATTGGCATCTATTTGCAGCCGGAAACAAGTTTCATTTACTATACAGTAAATGGTGAAGGTTCTCCTGAACAGTTTATTTCTTTCGATGATATCGAAGAGGTAACTGCATAATTAAAAATTAATCCCTATCCTGAAATCAGGATAGGGATTTTTTGTTATGGATTCTTTTTGCGTTTCTGTATTTTCGAATGCTCTACGTAACTGCCGATAGCGTAGCCAATGAATATGCCTGTGAATAGAATTATCACAGTCCATATGAAGATACCTATCATAGTGTTATTCATTCCTTTTTATTGAAGTTCCGGTGCTGGAAGCCCATAGCGTCGCATGACTTCGATGGTTTCCTTTGTTGATTTCACGCCGATATTTCGAATCTTCCTGATTTGCTCGTATGTTTTATATTTACGCAAATCACGAATACATTCGATTCCATCGTGTGTGAGTGCATTGTATGTACGAACGCTTAGACCAATTTCAGAGATTGGAAGTGATTCTTTGATGGATGAATTATCGTTAATGATTTCCTGAAGTTCTGTCATGAAAGTATCAACTTTGTCTGCAATTTCTTTGTTCATCTTCATCATCTTTCCATAGTGTTCAATGGCTTTGATAGAATCGGTGGATGTTTCATCCAATTTCTTGCATTCTGTGAGCAGTTCATCTAAGGTTTCTTTTTGGTCTGGAAACAGTAAGAGCAGGCTTTCTTTTTGACGAAGTTTTCGGTAGGAATGTCTGAGAATCTGACGAATTCGTTCACGAGACAAATTGAAAGCTTCTCCTGTCTCTTTTAGTGAACGGGAATAGACCCCGGATGGCGTGTCAAATGTGAATAAAAGAATGTTGCGGTCTCTGTCTGGTAACAGACGAAGATAGGTGTCATAAAACGCATCTACATCGTATTCAGGAAAAGATACGCAAGCTGTATTAATATTAAAGACTGCACGCAGGATTTTGTCAGACTGTGTTTCAACACTTGCATAGAAGTGTTCAAAGTCATCTTTCGTGAAGTTCAGTTTACGTTTGATATAGTGTGAAAAATGCTCTTTGATATGACGATGGAATGTCTGTAAAGTCATGTCCATGTCTTTGGAAGCATCTGTGATGGTATTACTGGAAAGCAAAATGGTATCGATGCAGTCGATTGCATGTTGGAGTTCATTTTTGCTTTCCATAAGGTCATTGATTCGTTCTTGTGATAGCATATGTTTTTGAGTTCCTCCTAAAACGCTTTAAAACGCTCTGTAAGTGATTTTATGTTTTAGACGATAACTTTATCATGTCGTGTGATAAAGTGTCTAAAATCGACTTACAGAGCATTAGAGAAGCATTTCTATTTCTTTGTTGTGTCAATGATGGTCTGAATGGATTGCTGGATATTGTAGAGCGAATGCATGATGTTATCCAGCGGTATCTGATTCTCAGGCTTTTTCTTGAGAATCGATGCTGTCTGAGAAAGATAACGGACATCATGCAGCATTTCATACAGTTTATCATTATAGATGTTGTTTTCATTGCCAATAGAAGCATCATAATCTTCCAATGTGAAGTTGGTTTCTTTGACTTTACAGGCAATGGAATAGATGTTGTTGGACAGGTCGGCAAGTTCTACCGTGAATCTGCCCATGAATATGGATGAGATTTTGATACAGAATACTTTTCGGTAATATTCTGCGATATATTCTGGTGAATGGTCTTTGATGTTGGCAATGATGTATGCAATGCCGTCAACGCCGGATTCACGAAGTCCTAACCACAGGTATTCTGTTTTTCGGTCAGGATTCAGATTGTTGATTGTATTTATGAGGGATTCATGTGATATGAACAGGTCAGATGCATATCTTTCACAGTATCGACCTACATTCTGGATTAAGAATGTAGTGATATCTGAGATATTAATGTTGACGGGATTGCTGAAATTATCTGTATGGTCGTATACCACTCCTGTATCAGAGAAGAGTGGATTTGCTTTTAACCATGCAAGTGTGAATGGATTCTGTTTTTCCATAATTTTAGTCTCCTTTTCTATTCTGGAATATTCATTTCATCAAGCACAGCCTCAATACTTACCTGTTTTGCATAGCAGAACGGAGGTAATGGAATGTCATTTGGTGGAACCATGTTAAGTATTTCTCTACGAGTAAATGGTTTCCCATGATTGTCAAATGGTCTGTTTTCTTGAGCACGTACTTCAAGCCATCTAGCCCATGCCTGTCTGCATCGCATTGATTTTGATTCTGCGACAGTTTTGGCGATGAGTTCACGATAAGATGCTTCGTAGTCGATAGCAATAAGGTCTTCTTTTTGAAGAGCATTTGATGTAAAGAATCGTTCCATTTTTTCTGGATTTGAAAAGCGTCTTTCAAGACCTTTCAACTCAGCTTCATCACGGTCTGTGAATTTAGAAGTGTTGTTTAAAACATCTTCTTCTTTCTTTTTCTGAAGTGATGTCATACGTTTCTTTGCATTTTTCGTGTAAACTGATTTTCCATCAAGGACACGATAGACAGAATGCTGATGGATGTTGTCAACAACGTCGATAACAATTCCTGCATTGCTTGCACCGCTGGATAAGATACGACCAAGCTGCTGAATGTACACAGTACCTGATTTTGTACCACGATACATGACGATACCTGTTAAGTCGTCTACATGATATCCCATATTCATCATGTCGCATGTAAAGATAAGGTCAACGGTATTTGGTGTTGACTTCATGTGACGAAGTTTGTGAACATTGGCATGTGTGTTTGCAGTTTCTGATGTGATTTCCAAAGTATTGACAACATGTGTTGGATATGCTTTAGAAAACCATTCTTTGACTTTTGGACCATTTTTCTTAATGGAGTCAAAAGAGCTGAAGAAACATACAAATTTCATGTAATCTGTCGATGGAGCATATTGTTCGCAGATATTGTAAACAACATTTTCCATATTGAACATGTCTGCCATTTCAATCATGCGGGCACTCAAGTCATTGCGAAGTGTGATTTCATTTTTCGCATTGTAGATTTTCTTGAGTTCTTTGTCTGTAAGGTCTTTGACCATTTTTTCAAGATTATCTGTGTCTGCATATTTGCAGAAGAAGTAATACGGTCTCTGAAGAACGTTATCCTGAAATGCATTATGAAGGTTGTACTCAAAACATTTATTTGTGCCAAAGTATCTTGAAATTTCATCTACAGAATCCATACGGTCAGGTGTAGCAGTAGCACCGATAAGATGGAAAGTGTGTGTTTTTCCCTGAGTGTCAAGAAGCATGTCAAGTTTGTTGCATGTTTTGACAGCTCCGACTTTATGACATTCATCAAGGATGATGGCATCGTAATGAGGAAGGTTTACAATTTCAGATTTCTTCATCATGGCGAGTTTTGAGTATGTCATGAATGTGACGTTGTCGATAGTTTCGTCATCAGGAATGTTATTTTTATAGTAAAAACGAAGAACAGCCTGTCTTACAACATCTGATGGATATAAATACAGAATGTTTGTATAGTCATCGATGAACTTCGTCAGAATTCCTGTCTTTCCGAATCCGGTTGGACGAATAATGACACATTTGTTTGCTTCAGCAAGAATGCGTTTGGCATCCAAATATGTATCTGTTCTTAATTTTGATATTAATGTACTCATGTTAATTTGCTCCTTGTTATTGAATTTGTCCTGATTCAAAAAGCATTTCCTGCAAAGACATGATAGTTGTCTTTTTATTTGGTGGTGTACAGTAGTAATAATGCACATCTAAAGTGATGAAAGCTGGTGATACATTTTTGAATCCGTAGAAATCATCACATGTTGATTTTGTTGAAAACATTGGATGATGGATTGTGTTTTTTGTCCATTGGTTTATTGAGATGTTGCACAATTTTATACCATCTTCAAATATGATATTGAGCTTGTTATCAATGTGGTTGATAACAGTCATCCATAAACCTTCTGGATTCATAAGCATTTGTCCGATGAATGGACTGATTGGTTGGTTATCAATCATGTCCTGAATTTTAACAATACTTGTTTTGTTTTCAGGTGTGATACAGTAGTAATACTGATGTTCCTGGAAACGGAATGCTGGTTTCAGATTTTTATAATCATGGAACTGTGGTGCATTCAACTTTTTGGTGAATGCGGGATGTTTTACATTACCTTCTTCGAAGTGTTTGCTTCGAATGTTTGTAACAATTTCATTGTCTTCGAATTGCACATCAATGTTATCTGTATTGTGATAATCGATACAGCACATGGATAATCCATTGGCTGCGATGACGGTTTGATTCATGATATCCTGTTTACGGAGTGATTGCAGACTGTCACATCCGCAGGAATGTGCATCACCACTTCGCAAATCATTGGTACTGGCAATGCGAGTATTGCCACAGTCACATCGACAATTCCATTGCATAATACGGCGGACACGGTTCTTGTCCGGCAGTATGCGTGGTGGGGCTGGTGAAATGACTGTAAGTTTCCCAAATCGTTGACCTTGTAGGTCAAGGTATTTGTTGTCATGAGCAAGCTTGGCAGAATGACATCCACAAGATACAACTTTGCCAGTTTTGAGGACCGTTGCATCAATGTCTTTTTCAACACCACAGTCACACCTGCAATGCCATTGCGTGCGGTGTGCTTTGGTTGTTGGGGCAATATAATCTGGTGCTCGGTAGAGAACAAGCAGTTTGCCAAAACGTTGACCTTTCAGGTCATTAATATGATTTCGACGGTTTTTGTCATTTAGACAGCCACAGGATTTCGTGGGGTTTTCTGTACGAGTCAGATTTGATTTTCTGACAGTGACAGTATTCCCACAGTCGCATTTGCATAAATATTGTGTAGTATAGTGAATGCCGTCGGCTTTATATACTTTTACAGGTTTTATCACGGTCAACATGTTGAATTTTTGACCTTTTTTCAATAAGTCTGACACGACGGGCACCTCTTTTCCTAAATTCTGAGTTAGCACTCGTATAATTTTCTTGTATGTTTAGTATGTCATGTATGTTATGTATAATAACTCTCACGTATTGTATTTTTTGTATGTATTCTCTCACACATTATAATGTTTTTCTCTCACATGAAATCTTTTGGTAAACCAGCGTTTTTTGTGGTATAATGTAAAGAGAAGGGTAGTATAATAATATTAATTTTAATTTTTCAAACGGAGGTCTTTACAGATGGCTGAACTTACAATGGAGGAAGCTAGATATAGATATGGATTTGTTTTGCGAGATGTAGAACCGGGCGATGTATCAATTGGTTCCAGGGCAACAATGTGTATAAATTTAAAAACATTTGGTGATGTTCTTACATCAGCTGTCGTCTTTGTTCCAGTTAAGGATATCATTAAGATTCGAAATGATGTGACAGATTTGTCAAGTTTTGTTTATGATGTTATTTTGATGGATGATTCATACAGTATTTTTTACACGACTGTTGATGACAGCCGACAGAGAATCAAGAAAGTTTCTCGTGATTTGTTGATTGCATGGTATTATAAGGTAAATATTTCAAAATCACCAACTTATTATGATTTACCATACGTTCCATTTAAGCTTTTAGGATTTATAGATGAACATGCTGTGAGTCGTGATGTTACATGGCAGAGTTCAATCATTAAACCGGGAACAAATATTTTCATCAGTGTACTGAATGAAAATGTCAGATATATTCCTGAATACGAAAGTATCATGAATATGAAAAAGGAGACTGGTAAGATTGAATCTTATGTGAATATCGTTCTGGAAGAAGGAAATCATAGGGTGACTTACAAAGATGAGTCTACAGGATGGAAATTGCATAAAGAATATGTTGATAAATATATGATTATTGCAGATTATCTTGACTCTATGATGAGATTGTATTATAAAATGAGTTGGCAGGATTACATGCAATATAAAAGAGATTTGCAGAAAGAATTACAGACTATGTTTGTGTAAATAATCTATTTACAGAAGTTATATAAATAATTATATTATAAGGGTAGATGATAAATAGAAGAGGAGTTGAGACCCGATGGGAAGTAAAAAGTTAAACATTCCAACAGCCAATTTTGGTTATTCAGCAGCAACAGACAGACCCCGTAAAGTACAGCCGAAAAAACGATTCCCGACAAAGAATAGAGTGACGAAGCGTCCTGAACAGCAGGAGGCATGGAAACGAGATTTGCCAGCATATCAGTATCAGACAAAGACGAATAAAAGTCTGTCATTACCAGAAAGACAGGATGATGTGATTGGCGGATATTCAAATCTTGGAAATCTTACAATGAAAAGTGCTCAGGAGTATATGCAGCAGAGAAAGAAACAGGAAGCTCGTGAAAAGGAAAAAGAAGCTGCAAAGCAGAGACGTATGGACCCGTTTGCAAATCTTTTGAACGATGCTGAACTGGATGATGATGGAAAATATATTTAATATATTTTTTGCTCATATATAAAGGTTTTTGTTTACAATTCAAAACAATTATGCTATAATAATGAAGAGATGTTGGAAGACATCTTTTACTCAAATTCATACATTGTCGTGAGATGTTGTATGATGAAAATAATATACCGAAATAAATTTGGTTGGATTAATGTTCTTATTTTCTCTGAATTGTTCATATGTGGACTGAAAAAGTGGAGTGGCGATGCTACTCCACTTTTTTATTGCTTGCAGATTGTTTTATTGTTTTCGTGTGGTATACTCAAAGTATAAAAGACGAAAGGAGTGTATGCTGATGTTGGAAAGACTTTTTGATATTTCCAAATTACAAGATGAATTGAATCCAAGTGTTTTTACGTGGAATTCTGTAGAAGGTGTACTTTTGATTTTGTTTTTAGCAGGGCTTGGATTATGTTTTGCCAACAAACTCAGAAAGTTTCTCATGACCGGATTTATGCTTGTGGTCTTTATCGAACTGTGTCATATTTTCGCTATGAGCAGTGTCGGTTCAAACATTCCTGTTTTGCAGACCATTTTTGCATATGATGTAATACAGTCACTTGCTCAGTTGTGTGTTGGAACGCCATTATGTACGTTTTTCTTGTATTTACAGGCATTCTTGAATAATACGTTTGGTCAGGCTATTGAGATAGCATGGCAATTATTCTGGTTTGTATGGGATATAATTGGAGATAATTTATCGGCAACATGGCACATGTTCTTTGATTGATGTCATGAAAAAATAGAACCCCCTGGCAGTATTGTCAGAGGGTTCTTTTGTGTTTTGCATGATGCAAAATCTTTATGCAAGTTTTGCTGTCTTTTTCATATCACTTGCAAGAGTATCCAATTCCTTGGAATTGATTTCTCTAAGCTGTGCCTGATTAGCCATTTCTGCTTTTGTATCTGCAATACCGCGTGTAATGATATCAGCAGTTTCACGAAGTGTTTCGATTTTGATAGCACTTGTACCAGCCATCTGAGCAATCTGTACGGACTGATTTGCTGTATTCTTGGCATTGCGAATAAGCAATTCGTTTGTCTTGGCGTCAAGGTCAGAAATAGCTTTAGCCTGAATCTGCTGACGACGAAGCTGGATAGCCTGAATCATACATTGTTTGAAGATTGGCAATGAAATGATGAATGAAGAGTTAATCTTACGCATCAAGTTATAGTTGCCCATCTGCATGGTCTGAATCATCGGGCAAGCCTGAATTGCAACGTTTTCAGCTGTCTGGAGTTCGTAGACTCTTGTGTCAAGAGCGTTGCGAACCATTTCAAGCTGCTGGTGCTGCATAGCACGTGTATTTGCGTCCAAGTTTGGATTCTGGTCAATGGATGCATCGAAAGCATCGATTTCCTGAAGGGCAATTCGTCCAGCTGCGATGTATTTTTCAAGTGTCTGATAATGTTCAACTTCAGCATTGTACTGCTTCTGAAGGTCAGAGTTCGTTTTCTGAATGTCATTCATGTAACCGCGAAGAATGACAGAAATTTTGTCCACTTCTTTACCTAAGTCCTCGTACTTGGCAAACATTTTTTCAAATTTTGCTTTTGTGCGGTTGAAGAATTTTGACAGGAAGTTTTTGTCTTCGTTCATTTCTTCAAAGTCTTTGACATCGAATTTATTCATCAGTTTCGTAAGTTGTTCCATCATTGCAGTAGCTTCTTCCTGATTGACACTGCGCATTCCACTGAGGATTGTGTCAGCAATTTTGCTGATTTCTTCAGCTGGAGCCTGTCCAAAATTCAAGACAGAGTTTGTGTCCTGAATGTTGATTTCGTTTGTAAGAGCCTGAACTTCAGGTAACTGCATCAGTTTTGCTTTGTAAGCATCCGCGTCTGCCATTTCTGCAGGAAGCTGTGGTTTTTCTAAATCAACAGTAATGTTGGCAGTTGGTGTTGCTTCAGCTACAGGTGCATTGTTTGTGTTGAATTCCATAATGGTTCTCCTTTCATATTAGCCAAAAATTTTGGCGAAAAATCCTTTGGATTTTTTGATGATGTTTTTCACATCACTGTAAGACATATCGTACTTCATACGTTCTAATCTTACAGAAGAAATGTAGTTGGTGTCAATATATGTTTCTAATCCTGATACACCTGCCGGTGCAAAACAAACGATATCGAAACCAATGTTGTTGAGGTATGCAAGAATGATTGCAGATTTCTTATCAATTACGTTGTCATTTTCTAAGAAATAGACAAGTTTCGGGATGTTTGATGAAAAGTCAAAATTGTCAATCATACGTTGCAGTTTTTTGTTAATGTTGAAAATAGTACTGACACATTCAACAAGTGCATTTCTTGTAAACTGTGATGTTTTCAAGATGCTTGGATTTTTGATAAGTTCATTGATTTTTTCAATCATAAATGTTTGTGTTTCAGCACTGTACATGTGAAATGGATAGAATGGAGCATCTTTGAGTTTTAAAGAGTCCATTGTGCCATCACTCAACTGATAGAATGAAAGCTGTAGCGTATCATCAGTTGTCATGTGGTCTTCAAGCAAATCATTGACTGAAAGAGCTACAAGACAGTCATCGCTGGCTTTGCATGTTCCAGTAAGTTCTTTATATTCATCCATGTTGGATGAAATGCCATCAATCTTGAAGAAGAAATGTGGTATGGATACTTCATGGTTGCTTACAGCAAATCCATTTCGAACTTTTGCAGGCTCGTTCCAGTTGTGAACAATGTCAATGGTGTTACCTTTGATGAGCATCTGTTTGACATGGAATCCTCTGAGCTGCCATGGCTTGTATAAACCGGAATTGGTGTACAGTTCAGATTCAATCTGCTGTTCAAAGTGAAGCGTCATGGATTCATTTGCCTGGATGATATTGCCCTGTTCAATGCGACTGTTTAATGTACCGATTTCCTGAATCATACTGTAAGTATTTTTCTTGCAGAGATTGTCAGTATCTGTAACATTCCAGTATTCATCTTTTAATGGATTGATGTAGATGACATCAAATGTCATACAGTACAGCATGATTAAGAAATAGATATCTCTTTGCTGAATGTTTCCATAATAGAAGCATTTGTAAGTACCATCATAGTCAAGTGACATGTTGAGCGGCTGAATATATGTGAATGTGTTCAGTATCATTTTAATGATAAAATCATTGCGAACATTGTCATTTGAAAAATGTTCGTTTTTGATTGCAAGATTAACTGCATATTCCAGAGCTTTCAGAAAGATGTTGTTCAATTCTGCATTTGGGAACATGGTAATATCCTGTGTGGAAAGATGTGTAACATCCATGGTTGCAAGGTCACGTTTCATACTGTTGATAAGATTGAAGTTAGCCTGCATTGGAAGGTCTCCGTCAAATACAATACAGTGTTCAGAGTCTTCACGAGCTTTTGTGACCAGCGTCTTAAGAATGTCATTGTACTCGGTACTTTCAATACCAATATATCTTGCAAATATTGGCTTGAATTCAGACTGGATACCCTGTCTTTCGTATCGAGGTTTCCACAAATTGAAAACGAGTTCTTTTAATGTCATTCTCTTAATTAACGCAAGACACTCCCACTTCAAACACTGTTAAGTGGTGAGAG
>ENA-ORTF01002066-ORTF01002066.1-human-gut-metagenome-genome-assembly--contig:-NODE-2066-length-21331-cov-6.243044_pt1 | contig 21331 bp, 18 predicted proteins | sample MGYA00241908_ERZ509180 | MGnify/ENA primary metagenome ERZ509180 (study PRJEB26280, sample SAMEA2338814) | human gut metagenome | biome: human gut; feature: human-associated habitat; material: faeces... | reverse complement strand
AAATCATCCATGACTTTGATAACTTGCCAATTAATAAAGATGTACAAAAACCTCGTGTTGGTGTCGTAGGGGAAATTTACGTTAAATTCCATCCAAGTGCTAACAATCATATTAATGAGCTTATTGAAAAGGAAGGCGGTGAAGTCGTTACATCTGGCTTGCTAGATTTCTTCTTGTATTGTGCAATGGATAGCACATACCGTGCTAAGCATGCCCTGCGCGACCCCAACGTGTCGCGCCGCCACGCCCAGCTCACCTTTACGGGCTCGGATTGGTCGATTGAGGACCTCAATTCCACCAACGGCACGCTCGTCAACAACCGCCGCATTACGCGCTGCCCGCTGCGCAACGGCGATCTGCTGACGTTTGGCCTGAGCACCTTTGAATTTAGGGGATAGTCGCTTATGAACATCGATATCGTCCTTTTTGCAGGCCGCATCGTCCTGGTCGCCCTGCTCTATATCTTCCTGTTCGCCGTCATGAAGACCGGCGTGGGACTTGTGCGCGGGCAGCGCCGCGACTCGGCTATCTGGACGATTGATGTGGACAAGGGTCCGCGCGGTATCCGCGGCATCCACGTAGACATGCTCGGCCCCGTCATCGTCGGTCGCTCGCCGTCTTCGGACATCTGCATCAATGAACCGTTCGTCTCGGCCTCGCATGCGCGCTTTTCGCTGCAGGGCCCGGCGCTCATCATCGAGGACCTCAACTCGCTTAACGGCACGCTCGTCAACGGCCGCCAGCTCGTGGAGCCCGCGACGCTGCGCGAGGGCGACGAAGTCCAGATTGGCGATGTGGTCATGAAGGTGAACCGTCGATGATCGACGAGGAGAACAAGTCCGCAACTATGACCGAGGCACCGGCTGTCGCCGCAGCTGCGCCGGCCCACGCCGCTCCGGCGGACTCCACACCCGTGGAGCCCGAGGACACCGTGTTCTCCCTGCCTCTTTCGCATGTAACGCATGATATTTCGGATCTCGCCGATAACGAGGGCGAAGAGGATGCCGCAGCAGCGCCCATCGGCGCACATGCTGCGGAACAGTCCACAGCGCCCGAAGCAACCCCGGCGCCGGCTCACTTTGCAGAGCCCGTCGCCGCGGCAATCAACGAGAGCGCTGCGGTGTTTGCGGCACCCGAGCCCGCCGCGCCGGCGTTTCCCATAGCCCCGGCATCCGAGGTTGCGCCCGCGTCTACGCCGGCGCCCGAGCCTATAGACGTTAGCCCGCAAGACGACGAGTCGACCGCCCGCGTTTCCGAGGAGCCCGACTCCCCGGACACCGGCGATTCCGAATCAAACGCCGAGACAAACACCGTCTCTCCCGGTGACACCGCCGAAATCGACGTTGCCGCCGTTGAGGCCAAGCTCAAAGACCCCAGCTCGACCATGAGCTTTGAACCCCTGACCGAGGAGCGCATCGAGACCGACTCGACCTATGATGCCGGCACCACCACGCAACTCATGTGGGGCGCCCGCTCCGACGTTGGCTGCGTGCGCCCGCACAATGAGGATTCCTACCTGGTGCAGTCGCCGCTCTTTTGCGTATGCGACGGCATGGGTGGTCACGCTGCCGGCGAGGTAGCCTCTTCTATCGCTGTCGAGACCATCGCCAAGACAGCTCCTCAGTCTGCCGACGCCGCACGCCTGGCGGCAGCCGTCGAGGCCGCCAACGCCGCCGTAATCGAGGCGGCCCTGAACGGCCTGGGCAAGCCCGGCATGGGCTGCACAGCCACCTGTGCCTACATCGAAAACGACACGCTCGCCATCGCCCACGTGGGCGACTCTCGCGCCTATCTGCTCCACGAGGGCACGCTCATCCGCGTGACCCGCGACCACTCCTACGTGGAGGAGCTCGTGGACGCCGGCGAGATCACGGCAGACGAGGCTCGCGTCCACCCCAACCGTTCGGTCATCACCCGTGCGCTGGGCTCGGACCCCGCCATGTATGCCGACCACTTCACTCTGCATATCGAGGAAGGCGACCGCCTGATCCTGTGCTCTGACGGCCTTTCGAGCATGATTCCCGATAGCGATATCGAGAACATCGCCACGCAATCCTCAACCGCGCAAATCTGCGTCGACAACCTAGTGGACGCGGCGCTTGCCGCCGGCGGCCACGACAACGTGACCGTAGTAGTCGTTGACCTGGTTGACGATGGCGTCATGCGCGAGGCGCAACGCGTGCGTCGCCGCAACGTTACTATCGCCGCCATCCTGGCCCTCGTCTTTGTGCTGGCAGCTGGCATCTGGGCCTACACGGGTGTCACCGGCTCGTACTACCTAGGTACCTACCAGGGCAATGTCGCCGTCTGGCGCGGCCTGCCCGGCAAGCCACTCGGACTCAAGCTCCACTGGCTCGAAAGCGAAACCAGCATCAAGCTGTCCGACCTGCCCGAAGACACGCAAAACCGCCTCAAGGCGGGCATTCCGCAAACAAGTGTCGACGATGCGCAGGACACGATATCCAAGTACCGCCACCAGATCGACGAGGAGCAGACCCGCCAGGTGATCGACGCGCAAACGATTCGCGACAACACCAATCAGGGATCGACCTCCGAATCAGATTCCGAGAAAACCGCCGAACAGTCCGCCGAGGCCGAAGCCTCCGATAAGAATTAGAAAGGGAGTGCCGCTTATGAGTCGCCGCAACACCGAGCTGCTCTTGCTCATCGCCTCGGCGTTCCCCGTCATCCTGCTGTATGCGATGTACGTCCTCACCGCGGGCGCTGCCATCTCCTTTGAGACGCTCGCCGTACCGATCGGCCTCTTTGCCGCCTTTGCCGCGGCCCACATCGCCGTGCGCATCTTGGCGCCCGGTGCCGACCCCGCCATCCTGCCCATCGTATTTATACTTTCGGGCATCGGCATCACGTTCGTGACGCGTCTCGCCCCCGCTCTCGCCATCTCACAGCTCATCATCCTGTTTGTCTCGGTGGCGCTCATGGTGGGAACGCTTGCACTAGTCAAAAACCTCGACGTGGTCATGCGTTACAAGTACACCTTTGGCATCATCGGCATCATTCTGCTGATGCTGCCTATCTTTATCGGCACCACGATCTCGGGCTCCAAGCTGTGGATTCGCATCGCGGGCTTTACCATCCAGCCCGGCGAGTTCGCCAAGGTCTTTATCGTCCTGTTCCTGGCCGGCTACCTGGCCGAGAACCGCGAGCTGCTCTCCATCTCCAACCGCAAGATTCTGGGCTTTAAGATCCCTCGCCTGCGACTGCTGCTGCCGCTGTTTGCCGTGTGGGGTGTGTGCCTGCTCGTCGTCGTCTTCGAACGCGACCTGGGTTCGGCCGTGCTGTTCTACACCATCTTCTTGCTGATGCTCTACGTTGCCACGGGGCGCTTTTCGTATGTCGTTATCGGCCTTGCGCTCTTAGCTGTTGGAGCCGTGGGCGCCTACAAGTTCCTGTCTCACGTTCAGGTGCGTTTCCAGGTTTGGCTCGATCCGTTTAAGGACGCCCAGGGCCAGGGCTACCAGATCGTCCAGTCGCTCTTCTCGCTTGCCGATGGCGGTCTGGTCGGTGTTGGCATCGGCAACGGCATGGCCAACAACATCCCTGTCGTCGAGTCCGACTTTATCTTCTCGGCTATCGGCGAGGAGATGGGCCTTTTGGGCGGCGGCGCCGTGCTCATCCTGTTTATGCTCTTTGCCGTTCGCGGCCTCACCACGGCTGCCCGCGCTAAATCCGACCTCGCCGCCTTTAGTGCCACAGGCCTTACGGCCGCCATCAGCTTCCAGGCCTTCTTGATCGTTGGCGGCGTAACCCGCCTGATCCCGCTGACCGGCGTCACCCTGCCCTTTATGAGCCAGGGCGGCTCCTCTCTGCTGGCGAGCTTTATCATCGTCGCGCTCCTGCTGCGCGCCGGTGACGAGGCGACCGGACGCGAGGCCGAGCTTACCGGCACCGGCACCATGGCCGCCATCACCGATGATCAGGTCGCATCTGCCGCCGCCCCGACGGGCACGCGCTTTGCCACCTCGTCTTCGTATGCCCGCGGCAGCCATTCCGTCGGCTCGCGCATGCGACGTCGCCTGCTCGACACGCCTGAATCCGGTGTGCTCGGCCGCGTGGCGCTCGCCAACCGTCTAACCCGCGCGGTGCTCGCCTTTACGGCGCTGTTCGCGATCCTTATCGGCAACCTCACCTATGTCCAGGTCATTAAGGCCAAGGACTATCAGGACATGCCGACCAACAACCACACCATCGCCCGCTCCAAGTACATCCAGCGCGGCTCCATCATCACGTCCGACGGCGTGACGCTGGCCGAGTCGCTGCAGCAGGAGGACGGCACCTACGTACGCTCCTACCCCAACGGTAACCTGGCAGCGCACGTGGTTGGCTACGTGAGTCAGCAGTATGGCACCACCGCCATCGAGAGCGTCATGAACGACACGCTCACCGGCTCTAAGGATTACTCCAGCTGGAACAACGCCATCGCGTCGCTCGCGGGCCAGACCCAGCCGGGCAACACCGCCAAGCTCACCATCGACTCGCGCATCCAGACGGCTGCCGAGCAGGCGCTCAAGGGCTTTAAGGGCGCTGTAGTGGTCATCGACCCGCGTACCGGCGCGGTGCTCGCATGTGCCAGCTCGCCCACCTACGACAACACCAACATCGATGCCCTGCTGCAGACGGGCGGCGGCGAGGACGGCTCCATGTACAATCGCGCCATGGACGCGCTGTACACGCCGGGCTCAACGTTTAAGGTCGTTACGCTTTCCGCGGCACTCGAGACCGGTACCGCCAGCCTTACCAGCACCTACCAAGCGCCCGGCTCCATGGACATCGGCAACGCACCGGTCACCAACGATGCCAACGAGAGCTACGGCACCATCAGCCTGCAGCAGGCCTTTGCCGTGTCCTCCAACGTCGTCTTTGGCCAGGTGGCAAACGAAGTTGGCGCAAACACGCTCGTGCAGTTTGCCAACGCCTTTGGCTACGGCCAAAAGCTCGGCCAGGACCTGACCTCCGCGGCCTCCATCATGGCCGACCCGTCGCTCATGACCGAGTGGGAGACCGCCTGGGCCGGCGCCGGCCAGCCTGTCGGCATGGACCACACGCCCGGCCCGCAGACCACCGTCATGCAAAACGCCGTGATTGCCGCCGCCATCGCTAACAGCGGCGTGGTCATGGACCCGTACTTTGTAGCCCAGGTACTCGCCCCGGACGGAACCGTGGTCAAGACCACGCAGTCCCGCTCGCTGGGTCAGGCCGTCAGCTCCGCCACGACCGACCAGGTCAAGCAGGCCATGCTTGCCGTCGTCCAGTCCGGCACCGGCACCGATGCCCAGATCCCAGGCGTCAAGGTCGCCGGCAAGACCGGCTCGGCCGAGACTGGCGGCACCAACGTCAACTCGATGTTCGTTGGCTTTGCACCTTACGATTCACCCACGGTCGCCATCTCGGTGGCCTTAGAGGATTACGACAAGCATGACGTCAAGGCCGCCAAGATCGCCGGTATCGTCCTGACCGCGGCGCTTGCCGCACAGGGAGCGTGATGCCCATGATCGAATCGGACACCCGAGGCGCGCCGCGGCCGAAGAGTTAGCGGCAACGCGCCACACGGCCCCAGCGGCCACATCATAGGTACTACACACATCGTTGAGCGAATAGTTATGTTAGGAGCAGGAATGGAACAGAGGGTCCTCGGGGGAAGATACCTCCTCAAGGATAAGGTGGGAACAGGCGGCATGGCGACCGTCTACCGTGCACAGGACCAGGTTCTCGACCGCACGGTAGCCGTCAAGATCATGCTGCCGCAGTATGCTGGCGACGCGACCTTCGCCGCACGCTTTAAGCAGGAGGCCCAGGCAGCAGCCGGTCTCTCCTCCCCCTATATCGTGGGCGTCTACGATTGGGGCAAGGACGGCGACACCTATTACATCGTCATGGAGTACCTGCGCGGCACCGACCTTAAGAGCGGCATCAAGAGCCACGGCGCCCTCGACCCCAAGAAGGTCGCCCAGATCGGCTCGCAGATTAGCTCCGCGCTTTCGGTCGCCCACAAGCACGAGATCATCCACCGCGACATTAAGCCGCAGAACATCATGGTGCTGCCCGACGGCAACATCAAGGTGATGGACTTTGGCATCGCGCGCGCCAAGAACAGCCACCTCACGCAAGACAACAACGTGCTGGGAACCGCCCACTACGTCAGCCCCGAGCAGACCCGTGGTCAGGACCTCGGCCCCACCTCGGATATCTACTCGCTGGGCGTCGTGATGTACGAGTGCGCCACCGGCCGCGTTCCCTTTGACGGTGACGACGCTATCTCAGTCGCACTCAAGCAGGTCAACGAGCTGCCTATTCCGCCGAGCCAGATCAACTCCGGTGTCGACGCCGACCTTGAGCGCATCATCCTCAAGTGCATGGAGAAGGATCCGGCAAACCGCTTCCAGACCGCCGACGAGCTGCGTCAGGTGCTCAACAGCTACCTGTCGGGCCGTGCCGTCAACGTCTCCGAGCCCACGCGCATCATCGGTGCCGCGGGCGACCTGGGCGCCACCAAGACCCGTGAGCTGTCTGACTCCACGCGCGCTATGGTTCGCCCCGTATCGGGCGTAAGCGGACAGACCAACCCCCGCAGCGCCGTCTCGGGTTCCACCGGTTCCTACGAGGTCGATCAGCCCAAGTCCAACAAGAACAAGATTATCGCCGCCGTAGTCGCCGCAATCGCCGTGGTTGGCGTTGTGGTGGCCTTCGCCACCGGGCTCTTTGGGGGCGAGCAGGTTACGGTGCCCGATGTGCTTAACAAGGACCAGCAGACCGCTATCGAGCTGATCAAGGAGGCCGGCCTTGAGGTCGGAACTGTCGACCAGAGCTATAACGACGATGTCGACGAGGGCAAAGTTGCCGAGCAGACCCCCAACGGCAACACCAAGAAGACCAAGGGCACCAAGGTGAACCTGGTAATCTCCAAGGGCCCCAAGCCCTCCGAAAAGGTTGAGGTTCCCAAACTTGTCGGCCTGACCAAGGACCAAGCAGAAGCCGCACTGGCAAGCGTTGGCCTGAAGGGCAACGCCTCCGAGGAGGCCAACGAGGCTGATGAGGGCCAGGTCTTTGAGCAGGGCACCGAAGCCGGTAAGGAAGTCGCGAAGGGCACGACCATCTCGTACAAGGTCTCGAGCGGCCCGGATACCACGTCCGTCCCCGACCTGACCGACATGACCGAGGCCCAGGCGCGCAACGCCCTCGATATGGCAGGCTTTGGTGTCGACGTGAGCTACCAGGAGAACGACTCGGTTACCGAGGGCACCGTGATCAGCTGGAACCCCAGCGGCAAGCAGAAGCCCGGCGCCACGATTACCGTCGTCATCGCCAAGAAGTCCGGCAAGGCCACCGTCCCGAGCAACCTGTACGGCAAGAGCATTTCCGCCGCCGTTACCGCGCTCAACAACGCCGGTTTCTATAACATTGGCTTCTGTGACCAGAACGGCAATCCCGTAAGCGGTAACGAGGATGCCACCGTTACGGGCGTCTCCCCCACCGGCAAGCAGTCCACCGACAGCACGATCACGCTGACGGTCGCACTTTCTGGCTCCACCTCGGGTGACGATTCCGGCACGACGACTAACTAGTCGACAACCCATCACCTGCAGCGGCTATGGCCGCAAACATATTCGCTCAGAAGCGCCCGCTTGCTCCCCGGCAAGCGGGCGCTTTGTTTATCGACAGGCCAGGGCTCCATAGCAACACAAAGAGGCCCGCAAAAACAAGCCTCCCAGGTGACAACAGAATATGTAATGCAGTAATTACTAGCCGCAGAACTTCACCATGGTCTCGACCACGAGCTTCTCGGAGTTGAGCTGCTGTATCATGATGCCCTGCTGGAACAGCGGGATGTTGGCGCGCGTGCGCTCCGGATCGGAGTGCTCGACGAACTCCTTCTTATCCAAGGTGCAGACCGAGCGCGACAAAACGACTTCGAAGCGACCCATTACGGCATCGCGCATGCGCTACAATCTCGGTTAATCTGTTAACCACCCGAAAGCAGCAGGAGGCCCCATGCCCACACCAGGCAAGCGCCCATCCATGCGCCAGATTGCCGTCGCGGCCGGCGTATCCGTCGCCACGGTCTCCCACGTCATCAACGGCAGCGGCCGTTTTTCCGAAGACACCCGCAAACGCGTGGAAGCCGCCCTAAAGGAATACGGCTACGTCACGAACATGGCGGCGAAGAGCCTCCGTATGGCCCAGTCCCGGACCATCGGCATGATCGTGCCGGACATCTCCAACGACTTCTTTTCCAAGATCGCCCTGCATGTGGAGCGCGAGCTGGCAACCGAGGACTACTCGGTCTTTGTTTGCAACAGCGCCAATGACCCCGCCCGCGAGCGTGACTACTTCCGCACGCTGGCAAGCAAGCAGGCCGACGGTATCATCTGTATCTCCGGCCTGCGCAGGCTCGACGGCGAGTTCGTCCCCCACGGAATCCCCGTGGTCTGCATCGACCGTGCGCCCGAAAACGACCTCGGTTTCCCACACGTGGGCTCCGACAACATCGGCGGTGGCTACATGGCGACCGAGCACCTCATCGAGCGCGGCTGCAAGGACATCCTGAGCATCTCGAGTTTTACCGCCAACTACCCCGGCAACGAGCGCCAGATGGGCTACGAGCGGGCGCTCGCCGCGCACGGAATGCCGCTACGCCGCGACTACCAGCTGTTTGTCTCGGGTAAGCAGCCGAGCATCATCGAGTCGGAAGAGCTCGTGACCGACTTCCTCTCCACGGGCTACCCCGTCGACGGCGTCTTCGCCCATAGCGACCACGCAGCCGTGGGCGCGCTGCGTGCGCTCGTTGCCGCCGGCAAGCGCGTACCCGAAGACGTCCGTCTCATCGGCTTCGACGATTCCGTTTACGCGCAGCTTCCGACGCCGCAAATCAGCACCATCCGCCGCTTCCCCGAGCGCCTCGCGCACGAGGGATGTCAGGCCCTGCTCGCCCTGCTGCGCGGCGAAGAGCCCGAGATGGAGACGCTTGTCCCCGTTAAGCTCGTGCAACGCGCGAGCAGCTAGACAGCGGGCAGCGAATAGCCGCGTTTTTCTCTCGCATGTGCTCTATCCCACGCGCGACATGCAAAAAGCCCGCCACCACACGGGTGACGGGCTTTTCCGCTACCAGCCGCGTGCTTCCTCCGCACGTACGAGCTGACGAGCCTCGATCTGGCGAATCATATCGATGCGTCGCTGGTGACGGCCGCCCTCGAACTCGCCGGTGAGCCAGGCGTCGACAATCATTTTGGCCAGCTCGATGCCTACCACACGAGCACCAAATGCGAGCATGTTGGTGTTGTTGTGCTCGCGCGACAGGCGAGCGGAATACGGCTCAGAGCAGGTGCAGCAACGGATACCGCGCACCTTGTTGGCGGCAAGCGAGATGCCCACACCCGTACCGCAGATAACGATACCGCGATCAACCTCGCCGGACATGACAGCGTCCGCCACGGCCTCACCCGCGATGGGATAGTCAAAGCGCTCGGTGCTGTCCGTACCGAAGTTCACGACTTCGTAGCCGTACTTCTCCTGGATATACGCCGTGATGGCTTCCTTGTACTCGACTGCGACGTGGTCGTTTCCAATACCGATCTTCAAAAGAGACCCCTTTCCATAAGAACCATTCGCGCATGCCGCGCGCTCAATCCGTCCTAATTCGCCGTTCCGCTTCTAATACACCTCGCCGGCGCGCAAACGGCGCAGACACTCCTCGTAACCAGCGTCCTTGCCAAACAGCGCACTGGTGCCCAGGATAAATCCGTCCGCGCCAATGGCGGACAGGTCGCGCACGCGCTCGGGCGAGCAGGCGCCGTCGATCATGAGCTTGAAGCCAAAGCGCTCCTTCAGCGCGGCAAGGCGACGCACCTTGTCGTTCGTGAACTCGATAAAGCTCTGACCGGCAAAACCCGGATTCACCGTCATGACCATCACGTAATCGCAGAGGTTCAACATCTCCTCGATCTCGGAGATAGAGGTGTCGGGGTTCACGGCGATACCGGCGCTCTTGCCGAGGGACTTAATCGCGGCGAGTGTCTTGACCACGTAACGCTCGGACTCCGGATGGATATAGATGATGTCCGCGCCGGCGGAGGCGAAAAGTTCAACCTTGCTGGCAGGATTCTCGACCATAAGGTGCACGTCGACGAGCTTGTTGGTGGCAGCTCGCACGGCCTTGATGTCTTCGAGACCCATGGCGAAATTGGGAACGAAACTGCCGTCCATCACGTCGCAATGGAAGATGTCGATGCCGGCGGCGTCGAGATCCTCGACGGTCGCACGCAGATTGCCGTAGTCGGCGCACATGAGACTGGGGCAGAGCAGCATAGTGAACTCCTTATCTGCTCGGTGATTATCTACTCGGTGGTAATTAATCGTTTAACCTTTATCTACAGTCTGGCTGATTAATCGTTTAACCACGTTGTTAACCTGCAGGCTTTTCCAGATTCACAACGTTGCCATATTTGCCTATCTAGCTGGTATCATGCAGGAGCCCGCACCACGAAACGCTGTCGTATTCCCTAGGAAGAAATCCCGCTACGCGGACAGCAGCAGCCAGGGGCCGCAATCCGCAGACCTGAGCCAGGACCCCCTACGCTCCAGGCGTGATCAGGCGCGCGCACTGGGCGATCTTCTCGTCATAGGACTCCGCGATAATCGACACACCATCGAACCCAAACGCGCGAACATTCGAGAACTGATGGAACTTCGAGCTGTCGCACAGCACGTACGCCTTATTCGAATTCTCGCGCACGATGCGCTTCTTCGCCGCCTCAACGTAGGAGGGCGTCATGACGCCGCGGTCCTCGTCAATCGCGTTGGTCCCGATAAACGCCTTATCGAAGTACAGATCGCGCAGGATCGATTCGGTCATAGAACCGCAGAACGAGGAGTTCACATAGTTGAACTCGCCACCCACCACGATGAGCTGGGCGCGCGTCTCGCTCTTAATCAGGCACGCCGAGGCATCCGTCGTGTAAATTGTCACGTCGCGGTCGAGCAGCAGACGCAGCAGCGCCGTGCAGGTGGAACCCGAGTCCAAGTAGAGCGTGTCCCCGTCCTCAACAAAACGCAAGGCGACTTGGGCAATCTGTTCCTTCTCACTCCCGTGTAGGCCCGAACGCGTCGAGATACTCACCTCGTGGACAGCCGAGAGGAGCCTCACCGCGCCGCCCGAAAGATGCTCAACCTTGCCAAGCGCCTCCAGCTCCTTGAGGTCGCGACGTAGCGTCGAAATAGAGACGCCCGGCAGCTCCTCCTGCAGCTCGGAAATCCTCGCGAGGCCCGACTTCTGCAGGCACTCTACAATTCGCTCCTGGCGCTCATACGGAATCATATTGGGAACCTCTCCAAACCACTCTGCTTCACGCTCGTTCATTTCTTTTCGAAAAGTGTAACGCACAAGCAGAATAGCGGCCGCCACCTGTTGCGATGACGACCGCTTAATCGATTGACCTACCCTCTCGTTCACAATTTGAACGAGGTTGACACACCTCGCGTAAGCGCGACGCTCTTCAAGCGAAGAGAACGACCCTAGGAGAGGCGGCGCATCCGGGGCTCTTAGGCGAGCTGATCCTCCTTGCCGGTGAAGGCGAAGGCAAGAACACCGGCCACGACGGCGGAAATGAGCATGCCGACCATAGCCCAAGCGAAGTTCATGGGGTCGGAACTCACGAAAGCCGGGAACGTAGTGACGGAACCGAAGGTGAACGCAGTGGTGACGACCTTCATGATACCGAGGAACGCGCCGCCGACGGCACCGCCGATGATCTGCGCAAGCCAGACCTTCTTGTTCTTCACGAGCATACCGAACAGCGTGGGCTCGATGATGGCGGACAGGGCGATCGATACGACACCGGTCATCGCGAAGCTCTTGAGCTTCTGGTCGCGGGCCTTGAGGAACACGCCGAAGGCGCAGCCGATAACGGCGAAGTTGCAGGCGAAGGTGAAGGGGCAGATGTAGTCGAAGCCGTTCTGAGCGATGTTGTTGATCATGATGGGGTTCACGGCCCAGTGGATGCCCATGGACACCAGCACGGACCAGCCGCCGCCAACCAGCACGCCGGCGAACACGGAGCTGCGCTCGATCAGCCAGTTGACCACGAAGGCGATGGCCTCACCAGCGTAGACGCCCAGGGGACCGATGACGAGCATGGTGAGCGGAACCATAACGATCAGGGAGATGGCGGGCAGCACGACGAGCTTGAGCATCTCGGAAACGTGCTCATCGAGCCACTTGTACAGGTACGAGTAGACCCAGACAGACAAGATGGCAGGGATAACCGTGGAGTTGTAGTTCATGAGAACCACGGGGATGCCGAAGAAGTCCGTCATGGCGCCGTTGCCCGCGTCGCCCATGAGGGCGATGAAGTCCGGGTAGAGCAGGCACGCGCCGAGCAGCGCCGACAGGTACGGGCTCGCGCCGAAGCGCTTGCCGGCGGAGAAGCCGAGCAGCACGGGCAGGAAGTAGAACACGCTCATGGCCAGGGTGTACAGGATGGTGTAGGTACCCGTGCCCTCAGCGATGATGCCGAGCTGGGCGGCCAGGATAACGAAGCCGCGCAGGATACCGGAGCCGGCCATGGCGGGCAGCAGCGGGGCAAAGATGCCGGAGATCGCGGAGAAGACTTGGCTGACGATGCTCTCGCCCTCGTCCTTGGTAGCAGCGGAGATTTCCACGCCCGAACCCTTGACCAGCGGCTCAAACTTCTCGTACAGCTTCGGGACCTCAGTGCCGATGAGAACCTGGTACTGACCGGCCTTGTTCAGCGTGTTCACAACGCCTTCGACTTCCTTGACCGCAGCGTCGTCGCAAGCCGCGTCGTCTTTGAGATTGAGGCGCAGGCGCGTCGCGCAGTGCGTCATGCCCGAGATGTTCTCGGGACCACCGACGGCGTCCAGAATCCCCTGAGCCATCGCGTTCCAGTCGCGTTTCATTGGTTACCTCCCCATTGCGCAGAAGAGCTCGCGGACAAGCTCGGCTGCCTTAATCGCGTCGTTTGCATCGATAACGGATTGGATCTTCTCCATGCTTACGGCCTCGATGGCGTCGTTGAGCAGATGGATCATCTGGTCGTTCTGTGCAGCCTCGCCGGCAGCGGGCTCGATGACCGGGAACGTGTCGAAGTAGATTGCGCTGTCGTAACCGTGCTTCTTCACGTAGTAGAGGAACTCGAGGGTCTTCACCGGCGTGGACGTACCAATCATAAGGCCATCGTCGAAGCGACCGTTGCCGTCGTTTAGGTGAATGCCGTAGAGCTTGCCCTCGCGGCCGAACAGGTCGGCGGCCATGGCAGGGTTCTCGTGCTTCATGAGCATGTGGCAGTAATCCAGCGTGACGCCCAGGTTCGGGCGGTCTGCAGCGTTGAGAATCATGCCGGTCATACCCATGGAGTCGATGAACGCGTACGCGCGCTCCTCGTAGGGTTTGTACTCAATCGAGATCTTGAGGTCGGGCGCGTAGTCGCAAACCTTCTGGAATGCGGCTACGAGCTGGTCGAAGACGCGAGCATAGGCGATCTGGAAGCTGTAGTCAAAGCCGTCGTGGCCGAGCCAGATGGTCACCGTGTTGCCACCGGCAGTGCGGCAGTAGTCGCACGCCTCGTAGCAGAGCTCAAGGGCTTCCGCGGCAAGGGCATCATCGGCATTGCCCAGGTCACCGTTGAGGAAGGCGTTGCGGAAGCGCAGCGCGCAGCCGTTCAGCTGCAGGTCGTGAGCTGCGAGCTTGGCGGCCATGTCCTCAGCCGTGACACCTGTGCAGTGCTCGGGGTAGTTGAGGTCGACGTGCGTGAGGCCCACGCTCTGGAACTCCGCGAACACGCGATCAAGATTCTTGTCGCCATCGCGAAAATAGGAGTTGATACGAGTTGCAAGCTTCATGCTTCTACGTCCTTTACCTTCGTCCTTGATCGTTTCTGCCCGTTCGAGCACCTGATCTATATCCGTAATTCGATAAGGGCCGCCGCCTGCGCGCCGGGGCTTACCCTGTGACATGTAGATTACTGCCACATAAGTTCATTTTCAATCAGTATTTTTCACTCTTTTTCTCATTGTGTCAGAGTTTTTCACCGTATAAAGCCATCTACCTTGTGGTTTTGCTGTTAATCAAGTTTGACCATTCTTGAAATTACCTGATTTTTTCTGAATTAATTTGCCGTTTATCGGTAAAAATCGACCGCTCACGGCTGACGGCGACGCAAGATGGAAGATACTTGCATGAGGAAAAGCACTGAATTCCCAGCGCCGATTCGAATGACGCGATTGGTGACGCGAGCGTCGACGGCCCGAATCTGCCGTCGGCCCCCACTAACCAAAAACGGCGCCGCTCACGCGACGCCGTCATATTCCCTGGTGCCCCCGGGCGGATTCGAAAACTCCCCCCCGCGGGGAAATTGGTGACGCGGGTGTCGACGGCGCTGAGCGCTCCGTGTTTTGGTATGTGGATATGGCAGCCATCAACCTTTCTCGGCATGTGAAACTCTAGGCACATATGAGCATACCTGAGCGACGCAACACATGCGCTCCATCTATCCCAACAAGCTCCAGCGGTACCCGCACTTCCCATTTCGTGTAGAAAAGGGCCTGTATATACTTCCCATTTCGTGTATTGAATCAGGTAACCACACTTCCCATTTCGTGTATACAGCAGCTAGATTGGGCAATCATGTCAGTATTCAGACGTACGGCCTACAATAAACTCCTCGATTGGAAAGCGAGCAATGGATCCCGAGCCATCATGCTCGAGGGGGCCCGCCGCGTTGGAAAAAGCACCCTTGCCCAAGAGTTTGCGCAGTCCAAATACAAATCCCACCTCGTGATCGACGAATCTGTTGCGAGTGAAAAAAGAAGACCGGAGACTCAACTGGTCTCCGGCCTCATTTCTAAAAAACGTCTCGTGGTTCTACTCGTGCTGTCGGGCTTCTACCAGCCTGCAGAAGTCGTTGACGCTCATGAGCCATTCCCTTTGCGCGGGCGTGTAGGTTTCGAACAGCGATGAGGGCACAACGAGGCTGAGCCTGTCCTTAGCCATAGCTCGTGTGTAATCCTCACTTACGGCGGGCTCAAGTGTTACAAGATGCTTGTCCTCGATTCTGTCAGCCTCATCAAGCACCTGACGCCAACGCTCCTTGATGGTTGTCTTGGCACCGAGCATCGTCAGTCGAGCGACAGGGAACTTGGGGTCGTGGTAATCGTCAATAGAGGGAAAGATGAAATCCGGCTTTGATTTGCCCTCGGTGTATTTCTGCGCCGAGTAGCGTATGCCCCTAGCATCGAATAGCATCGAGAGTTGATTCTCGAACGCCGTCCCCGCACGGGACTTGCGGCGCTGGAAGGCCGACATAGTGGTGCGCAGCACGCCATCAACATCAAGCGCCGAGCCAAGGTATGGCGCGAGGTCGCGCTCCAAGAGATGCCGCTTGAAGACGCGGAACAGCATCTCTTCGCGTTCGTAACAAGCGACCAAGCAGCCATCCGGGTCGCCCGTCCAATCGAGCTTTCCAAGGGTGGAAGCTGAGTAGGCTGAGAAGTCTGCCCCTTTGGGGAAGGACTCGCCGAATTTCTCGATCATACCGTCGAGGAAGTTCTCCGCTGCGATCGGCATGCTAACTTCGATGCCGATGGACTCCAAAATCCTTGCGGCGATCGACGTGATGCGCGTATCCTCCCGAGCAGAGGGCGTAAAACCCTTCTCGCCAACCCCGTCGAGCGCGAAGAGCCAGCGAACTTGAGATTCCGCCGTACTCCCCGCTCGGGCAAATAGGATTACGACCTCCTTGGCTTCGTGTAGGGCCAAAACCATGAGGTCGCCCGGACGGGCCATGCCCATGGCAGCATTATCGTTGTAGTAGAGCCTATACTCAGTTCTAGTTGGATGCTTCCTGCGGGCGTCGTACCAAGTGGTATAACCATGGTCGAATATAGGGTCTGCACCATCATCGAGATATGCGAAGGTAGTTCGCATCCCCTTTATGTCATCGTCTCCGAAAAGCGCGCGCAAAGGCCCCACGCCGTTGAATTCGTGCTGGTGGCTTTTATTGGCCCCCATGATGTCAACGCCCGCGAGGGTTTTCGCGACAGCACCGTCAAAATACGCGCCAAGTACTCCATAGTCCATCCTAGAACACCTCCATCATCAACTTCGCGACCGAGCGCACGACCGGCACGGTCACGGAGTTGCCGAACTGCCTGTATGCCTGAGTATCCGACACCGGGATGATGAACTCATCGGGAAATCCTTGCAGGCGCGCGCATTCGCGGGGAGTGAGTTTACGAGGGTTTTTTCCTTCCTGCCCGACCAGAATCTCGCTGCCATCCTTGTGGTACCGGGCGGAAAGCGTCCTTGTCGTGTCCTCTGGGCCGACCATCGAGTATCCAAAGCCGTGGCCCGCCGCCTCATGCTTTTCGCGATAGGCGCGCAGATAGGCCCATAGCTTATCCGAAATGGTGTAGCGTTCGTTTGGTTGCTCTTCGAGGATTTCCCCTAGCGTATGTCCCGGTCCCGGTACCTCAAGGTCATCCCACGAGAAGGGAACTTCCTCCCTGAACCCCACGATGTAGATGCGCTCCCTGTGCTGGCACGTCCAGTTTTTTGAATCAAGCACTTTCCAGAAAATATGGTATCCAAGGTCCTCCTCAAGCGTCTGTCGTATGACCTTGAAGGTCTTCCCGCCGTCGTGACTCGTAAGGTTCTTAACGTTCTCAAGCAAGAAGGCCTTCGGGCGCTTGTCGCGTATGATGCGAGCGACCTCGAAAAAGAGGGTTCCCTGCGTTTTATCCTCAAAGCCGGTGGGTCTCCCCAAAGATTGCTTCTTCGAAACGCCTGCAAGGGAGAATGGCTGACAAGGAAAGCCTGCGAGCAGGACATCGAAGTCCGGTATATCGTTTGATGCGACCTGACGGATGTCGCCCGCCGGGGTCTCTCCATAGTTCATCCGGTAGGTTTTCTGGGCGAACTTATCCCACTCGCAAGAGAAGACGCACCTACCGCCAAGCTCCTGGAACGGCATTCGTATACCGCCGATGCCCGCGAAGAGATCGCAGAAGGTAAAAGGCGCGTCGCTGCGCTCCCCTTGGTCAAATGGAGCCCCCGCATCGAGCGATGCGATAAAGGCGCATTCAGCCGCCGTTGGACTAGTATCCCCAGACTCCCAGCGCCGAACGGTGCGTTCGCCAGACGAGCCCATACCAAGGGCGGCGGCGAACTCCTTTTGGGTGAGGCCGAGGTCAATTCTCTTTTGCGCTATATCAGCTGCATTTAGTTGCATGGGACGCCTATCTTGGTTGAAAAACGGTCAAACTGTCCTGTATTTACCACAGCGTTAGTCTATCACCCCGAGCGGACATGTCTTCCCCTTGCTTCAGTCCGCCTCTAAACCCCGTAGCATCAACTGGGCTTTAGGGCTTGGACACTCTACCGGAGGGCTCTAGACGCAATTGGTGACGCGGGTGTCGACGGCCCGAATCCGCCGGCGGCCCCCGCAAACCAGAAACGGCGCCGCTCCCGCGACGCCGTCATATTCCCTGGTGCCCCCGGGCGGATTCGAACCGTCGACACCCGCTTTAGGAGAGCGGTGCTCTATCCCCTGAGCTACGGAGGCATGTTGTACTAGTGTAGCAGATTTGCCCCTTGGCCATGTAGCGCATGGCCACTCATCAAGAAGGCTCTGCAGCGAATTATCGCCGTAGAGCCTTCTCAATAACGGAAAATTATAACCCAGAATAACGCAAAATAATGGGATGGGGTTTCCTCTAACCACATGTAAGGGAAATTCCATCCCGGTATTCGGCTAAAAAATGGGACAAGCTTTCCCAACTGGCGCTCAAAAGGAAAATGCATCCCGGAATGAGAACGAATTCCGGGATGCATTTTCCGCCATCTATCGCAGACGACTAGTTGCCTTTGTGAAAGAGGTTCTTGATGACACCGGGGATGCTCTTGGCGCCCTTGGCGGTCACATCGATAAAGTCGGGCGAACGCACGAGCTTATCCTCGTCGACGTACTTGCGGACCGCACGAAGCGTCTCTTTGTCGTCGCGCGTCGAAAACGTAAAGTGACCGTTGTCCTTGGTGAAGATGGCAAAACGCGTGATCTTCTTGGTGCCGCGCAAAACCTCGGCGGCAATATAGTCGACCTCGTCCCACGGGATTTGAATATAATCCTCGGGATTGCGCTCGTTATAGTACTCAAACGCCTTATTGCCCACCATTACGTTACCGTGACTGGTAAGCCCCATCAGGCAGGTTGCCGGCGTTGCCAGATCGACCGTGCTGTTCTGAGATTGCGCCATACGCGCCTCGCCCTCCAATAAAAAACAATCGGACCGCATCCAGTGTACCCACCGGGTGCGGTCCGTTTCAATGGCTCAAAAGCCCTTGCCTAGCAACTCTCGGTCTTAAGCCGAAGCGTGCTTACATGAAGCCGCAGACGCGACCGATGATGCCGACGGCGAAGAGAGCCAGGATGATGACGATCGGGCTGACCTTCTTCTTGAGGAGCTTGCAGACCAGCAGGGTCAGGCACACAGCGGCAAGGCCGGGGATGAGCTGATCGAGGTTAGCCTGAAGCGTGGTGACCTTAACCTGATCAAGGGCGGTAGCACCGATGGAGTTGTACATCGTCAGCGCTTCCTTGACGCCCTCGGAGCCGGAGGGCAGGCTAGCCCAGTCGATAAAGGCGCCAGCAGACTGCGTGACCTTGGAGACGACCGGGGTGAAGGAGATGGACACCCAGCGCTCGACCAGGGCGCCGATGATGAACATACCCAGGATGGAAGCACCCTCGGTGACCTTGCCCATCAGACCGCCGGAGAGGTCCTTGGCGATGGAGGAGCCGACCTTGTAGCCAAACTCCTGCGTGTACCACAGGAAGGCGTAACGGATGATGTTCCACGCGAAGAAGAACAGCAGCGGACCGGCGATGCTGCCGGACAGGGCCATGGAAGCGCCCAGAGCGCCCAGAATCGGGCGAAGGGTGAACCAGAAGGCAGGGTCGCCGACGCCGGCGAGCGGGCCCATCATACCGACCTTGACGCCCTGGATGGCGACGTCGTCGATCGGAGCACCGTTGGCGCGCTCCTCCTCGAGGGCGAGGGTAACGCCAATGACGGGGGCGGAAACATAGGGGTGGGTGTTATAGAACTCCAGGTGGCGCTTAAGAGCGGCAATCTGGTCATCCTTGCTGGTGTAGAGCTTCTTGATCGCAGGGATCATTGCGAAGCACCAGCCGCCGTTCTGCATACGCTCGTAGTTCCACGAGCCCTGAAGGAACTGATGACGGAAGCAAACCTTCTTGCGGTCAGCCTTGGTGAGCTGAATCTTGTTCTCTGCCATATGTATCACTCCCCTCCTACTCGTAATCGTTCAGAATATCGCCGAGCGGGTCGCCGGAGCCACCGCCCATGCCGCCACCCTGCTTGGCCAGATCCTTAAGGCCAAGGTAGATGAGGGCAAGGGAGATGCCGATGAGACCAAGGGCGATCAGCGTGAGCTGAGGGATGGCAGCAAGGACAAAGCCGAGGATGAAGAACGGCCAGGTCTCCTTGGTGGCCATCATGTTAATGACCATGGCGTAACCAACGGAAGCGACCATGCCGCCGCCGACAGCCATGCCGCCGGACAGCCAGTCGGGCATAGCGTTAAGCGCGTTGGTAACTGCCTCGGCCGGGATGATGCACAGAAGCACTGCCGGGATGGCGATACGAAGGCCCTGCATAAGGATGGCAATGTACTGCCAACGCTCGATGCCGGCGAAGTCGCCCTTCTCGGCGCAACCGTCCATGGCGTGAGCGATAGCGGTAGCCAGGGTACGGCAGATCATGGTCAGGAACAGACCAGCGACCGACAGCGGGACAGCGACGGCGATAGCGGCGGTAACGGCCTTCGACGGATCGGTAGCGCCGCCGTTGAGGGCGAGCACCATGATGATCGAAGAGGCGACCGAGGCCAGAGCGGCGTCAGGCGCGACGGCGGCGCCGACGTTAGCCCAGCCAAGGGCCATCATCTGGAGCGAACCGCCCAGGAGGATGCCCTCCTGAAGATGACCGGTTACGAGACCGATAAGCGTGCATGCCACGAGCGGCTGATGGAACTGGAACTCATCCAGAACGCCTTCCATACCGGCAAGCAACGCGACAATCGCAACAAGCAGAATAGTGATTGCAGACATGTATCGGACCCTCCTTTACTATGCTTGAGCGGCCAGTTCGGCCTTAGCTTTCTTCAACATGGCGTCGAGATCCTCGGAGGAATCCGAAGGAACCTTGCGGACCTCGAACTTGACGCCCTTGGCCTTGAGGGCCTCGAGAGTCTTGACATCGTCATCGCCCATAGCGACGGCGTTGGTGACGACGACCTTGCCCTTGGAGTGAGCCATGGAGCCGATGTTGACTTCCTTGATGTCGACGCCGGCCTCGATGGCCTTGAGCAGATCCTGCGGGTTCTCAAAGAGCAGCATGGCCTTGGTGTCACCAAAGCGCGTGTCCTTGACGACCTCGGCCATCTTCTTGATGGGCACGACGTTGGCATGGACTCCCGGAGGGGCAGCCTGCTCGATCATGGTCTTGCGGAGCTCGTCGTGAGCAACGCCGTCGGAAACCACAATGATGCGGTTGGGGTTGATCTGCTTGGTCCACGTGGTGGCCACCTGACCATGCAGCAGACGGGTGTCGATACGGACGTGGGCAATCTTGATGTGCCCGTCGCCGATGACCGTTCCCGGAGGGATGGCGCCTGCAGGAGCAGCAGCGGCCGCAGCCGGCTTCTTCTCCTCGGGCTCCAGAGACTCGGGCTTGACGCGCACGCCAGCCTTAGCCTCAGTCACGAGATGTTTTGCGATCGCATGTGCAGTGTTCTTTGCGTCAAAGCGCTGCGAATATGCCTCGATGAGCATAGGCAGGTTGACACCGGTGACGATAGCCCAAGAATCGTGGCCCTCGATGAGCCCGCTGATCTGGTTGAACGGCGTGCCGCCCCACAGATCAACGAGGAAGAGTACCTGCTCCTGGTCCTCGAAGGAAGCGATTGCTTCCTCGACCTTGGCACGGAAGTCGTCGGGGCCCATGCTCGCCTCGAGCGAGACCACGGCTACAGACGGCTGATCGCCAAAGACCATCGAGCCCGTCTGCTTGATTCCAGCAGCCAAGTCCCCGTGGCTAGCAAGAACAATACTTACCATCACATAACCTCCTTTTTGTCTACGTATTTCCTACACGACATTAAGGAAGTATATCTGTTTGGTTTGTGGAATTATAGCTAAATTCGCAAAAGGTTGGTTTATTTGTTTAAACCCTTGATTCTCATTTTCATTGCAACAGCCTCAGGACTCAGCGCAACGCG
>ENA-ORTF01002058-ORTF01002058.1-human-gut-metagenome-genome-assembly--contig:-NODE-2058-length-21438-cov-2.724688_pt1 | contig 21438 bp, 14 predicted proteins | sample MGYA00241908_ERZ509180 | MGnify/ENA primary metagenome ERZ509180 (study PRJEB26280, sample SAMEA2338814) | human gut metagenome | biome: human gut; feature: human-associated habitat; material: faeces... | reverse complement strand
TGGACACGTCTGAAGAAAGTGATTCTGGACGGCGACCAATACAGACTGGTCTCTCCTTATGACGGCAACCACATGTCCGTGATGTACACCGCACCGGATAAGAACAAGGCTGTGCTTTATACTTATGACATTCATCCGCGCTATGCTGAGAAACTGCTTCCGGTGAAACTTCAGGGATTGGATCCGAGTAAGAGGTATAAGGTGAAAGAAATCAACCTGATGCCGAATAAGAAGTCGAATCTGGGCGCTAACGAGAAAACTTATTCCGGCGACTATCTGATGAAAATAGGTATCAACGCCTTCACAACCAATCAGGCTTTCAGCCGTGTGATTGAGCTGACTGCGGAATAAGAGACAACTTCCCATTTCGCAGGCAACCTGTCCTTCTCGAGAGGTTAATCAGGTTGCCTGCGAAAAATTTCTTTAAAAAAGTGAGGAGTAAAACCGACTTCTCCCATTATGGTAATGTCACTGCTTGATAAATAGGGCCAACAATATAAGCAGTAATATTAATTTTAATCCAAAGAACATTACCATGAAAAACTCCGGATATTGTTTAAGCCTCATCTGCCTCTTTATATCGTTGTGTCTATACGGATGTAAAGATAACGCGGAAGAAAGTATAACGGAAATCTTTGAAATCGCGACAGAGGATCTGATACAGAACTTCAGTAAAGATGCAGCAAACGTCAGCATCTCTATCACCACAAACTTAAACGTAGATAATTGGGAAGCGAAGGTTACTGATAAATGGCTCAGAGCCACACAATTCAAAAACAGTCTGAAAATATCAGTAGACGCCAATATCGGTTCGAACAGACGTACCGCCAACGTTAAAGTATCCTCTGCAACTAAACATTATACCATTACAGTCACCCAATATTCCGCCAGTGACATTGTAATTGAAGAAGATATACAGGTAAAACCCTATGCCGGTAAGGCGAGCGAAGAGGAAACGGACCCGGACCGGAGCATCGAGCATTCCTTTGATGATAAATTTATTGCCGACGGCGGAGTACCTTACCACAGTAAATGGGGACAATCGGCCGATTTCCCGGTTATCCTGGAATACTATTTCGAGGGTAATACGGATATTGATTATTTCATCTATCACACTAATTCAGGAAACGGCACATTCGGGAAATTTGACGTATATACGCAGACGAAAGAAAACACGGAATACGTGCATCAGGGAAGCTATGACTTCAATATGCGCAACTCTCCCTCCATTGCCTCACTCAAAACTCCGGTAAAAGCCACCAAAGTAAAGTTTGAGGTTCATAGCGGGAAAAACGGATATGTCAGTTGTGATGAAATGCAGTTCTTCAAAAAGAACAAGAAAAACACTCTCGAAGAACAGTTGCTGACTGTCTTTACAGATATTACCTGTTCCGAAATAAAACCTGATGTCACGCAAGAGCAGATAGAAGCATTACCCGAATTCTTCATACAAACGGCATCGGCTTTAAAAGACGATAGTTATAATAAATGGGAAAAGGAATTCCGGATACGGGAATATTATCCTTACAGCTCCGCCGACGAATGGGCGGATAAGCTGATGACGAGGAAATACGGAGATCTCGACAATCCTACAGGAATCTATGTGAACGAAGGAGATGAGGTAGTCGTACTGGTAGGAAACACTCACGGGCAAAGTATTTCAATCCAGAATATCGGGGAAGAAACAAGCAAAGGTTATGCACAAACTTCTGTCAACGGTGATATCTATCCCCTGAAGGAAGGAGTCAACAAACTGACAGCCAAGCAAACAGGTATGTTGTTTGTAATGTACAATACGAACATACAAAACCCCGATGCACAACCGATTAAAATCCATATCCCGTTAGGCGGAGGTAAAGTATGCGGATTCTTTTCCTTAAAAGAGCATCAGACCAATGAGAAATACAAGGAGTTAATAGACAAAGCCGACTATAAATATTTCTGTGTCATCGGCAACGCCATCATCCTCTATTTTCATCATAAGCAACTGAAAGCAGCAGTACCGTATGATATCCTGTCGTCTATCGAACTTTGGGACAATATGATCCAATGGCAACAAGAATTGATGGGCATTGAAGACGTATACCCCAAACAAATGAATAATCATATTTTTGCCATATCTCCCGAAGGCGGATATATGTGGGCTTCGGAAGGCAGGATAGGATTTGTATATACCGCTCTGGGGGATATCCTGCGCAAATCTTATCTTATGGCCTCCAGAAATTCCTGGGGACCGGCACACGAGATCGGTCATGTACACCAAGGTGCCATTAACTGGGCCAGCACAACAGAGTCCTCCAACAATTTATTCTCCAATTACACGATTTATAAGTTCGGTCAGAACTGCTCCCGAGGGACAGAACTGGCTGTACCGGAATATGCGGCTAACGTCAAGAAAGCCACATTGGTATTCAGAAGATGTGTAGAAAATAAAGCCTGGTGCGACTTTGGAACCGACTATCAGGGAGAGGACCCGGAAATGCATGCACGCATGAACTGGCAATTATGGAATTACTATCATCGCTGCGGATATAATCCCCAATTCTTCCCTACTCTTTTCAAATTGATGCGCGAAAACCGTGTATCAACCCAAGACCCGGGAGAAAATCAAATGATGTATGCCAGAATGGCTTGCCGGGCTGCTAACGAGAACCTGACAGATTTCTTTGAAAGGTGGGGGTTCTTTGTCCCGATCTCTATGAAGGTCAACCAATACGGTACGTACAATTACATTGTCACGGACGCCATGATTAAGGAAACGAAAGAATTTATGAAGCAGTTTCCGGCTCCCAAACACGCTTTCTACTATCTGGAAGACAGAAAGAAAGGTGACCCCGGACTCGATACGACTCCACCGGATGTCGGTTACTTCACTCAATTTGCAGAGGACATGAAAATCACCAAGCAAATTACTTATACTATATCCGGACATCAGGTGAATGTTCAAAACGGAGAACAGGCAGTAGCTTTTGAAATAAAAGAGAATGATAACCTGAAATATTTCGGTACTTCTTTCCAGTTTGAAGTTCCCAATACTATTTCACCGGATCGTGTCAAATTATACGCTGTACAAGCGGACGGCGTACGAATCGAAATGACTCGTAAATAAAATCAATGATTAGTATGGCCCTATTAATCAACAGTATATATTTATAATCAATAACAATCTAAAAAAAACACCATGAGAAAAGTCTTACTATTCGTGTGCCTGTTAATGGCAGGAATGACAGTCAACGTAAACGCTGCAAAACAAAAAGCCAAGCACGTCATCTTAATCGGTATGGACGGTTGGGGGGCTTACAGTGTCTCTAAAGCGGATATCCCGGCTATCAAAAGTCTGATGACCAACGGATGTTACACACTTCATAGCCGGAGCGTACTCCCTTCTTCGAGTGCTATCAACTGGGCTTCCATGTTTATGGGAGTGGGAACAGAGTTACACGGATACACCACCTGGGGCTCGAAAACTCCGGAGATCCCTTCACGTGAGGTCAACGAACGGGGGATCGCTCCTACCATTTTTTCTGTCTTGCGCGAACAGCGTCCTAAAGCCGAAATCGGTTGTTTGTATGAATGGCCCGGAATCAAATACCTGGTAGATACGTTAGCCATGAGTTACCAATATCAGACTCCGGGATACGCCAAAGCTCCCACTGCCTTATGCGAAGCAGCCGAAAAGTATATTATTGAAAAGAAACCGGAACTGCTAGCTATCTGCTTCGAAGAACCCGACCACACCGGACATACCAAAGGGCATGACACTCCGGCCTACTATCAGATGTTGAAAGAACTGGATGGATATGTGGAACGTATCCTGCAAGCTATTAAAAAAGCCGGTATATGGGATGACACCATTATTATTATGACGGCCGACCACGGTGGTATCAAAACCGGGCATGGCGGCAAGACACTGAGGGAAATGGAGATTCCATTTATTATTTCCGGCAAGAATGTCCGCAAAGGCATGGAAATCAAAGAAAGTATGATGCAATATGACACTGCGGCAATGATTGCCTATATACTAGGGCTGAAGCAGCCTCAATCTTGGATTGGACGTCCGGTAAAAACGGTTTTCAAATAAGATCATTACTATAATAGTTACTTATATTACAAAAAGAATATGGATACTGCAAATCACACAAGACGGAGAAAGTCCGGCCATGTTTTCTTGCAGTATCCATATCACATAAATATCCGTTCAAACTAGTCTTCTTTTTATAGTAAACAGAAATCATCATTAGCTCTCCGATATAATTTAATTTATTTTTTATACTTTTGCCACATGTTGCTACAAAATACAACAGTTGTTAATCATTCTAGTACAATTATTACAAAGTACACAGAGTACACGTGTATGAAGGAGAGTAAAATACATTATCAAACTAAAGAGGATGCGGAATTATGGGTTCTGCTAATCAAAGGAGACAAGCTGGCTTTAGAAATAATGTACCGGCGTTACTTTCCGCACCTGTTGAATTATGGACATACAATCTCCACAAACGAAGAATTAATAAAAGATTGTATTCAGGATCTCTTTGTCAACGTATTCAACAACTCTAAATTCCGCCCCATAGACCATGTCAAATCTTACTTATATACAGCCCTTAGAAACAATCTCGTATATAAGATGTCCTCGATGAAAGAGACGTACCAGTTAGAAAATGCAGAGTTTGAGATTCCATTGACAGATGATGAACTGGAAGGACTCTTTGCACACGACGATACTTATCTGGAAAGAAGCAAATTGCTAAAGGAGGCCTACCGGAAATTATCCGCCAATCAGCGTCATGCCGTTTATTTGTACTATATCAAAGAACTTACATGGGAGGAAGTTGCCGAAATATTAGGTATTACAGTGCACTCATCCATGAACCTGATAGGGAGAGCTATTGTCAAATTACGACGTTTATTTGAAAATAAATAATTTTTTTCCATAAAAGTGAGGAGTAAATTCGTTTTTCCCATTATAATAACAGAACAGTCGAATGATGAAAGAAGAAAAAGGAAATATTGAACAAATGAGCGAACGGTTGTTCCACTACCTTCGAAAGAGAGAAAGTTCCGCTTCCCAAGAAGCAGAAGACGAGGTATGGAGCAAAATCAGTAAGCAAATAGACAAGAAGAAGCATATTCCCGTCTATCGCTGGCTTATACCGGTGACAGCTGTTGCTGCTGCTTCTCTCCTGTTTGTATTCTGGCTGAATAATCAAGCTTATGATACGATTCATTCGGCAGATGTTCAAGAGTTTGTATCTGCTGCAAATACTCCGGAGAAACATATTGAGCTGATTACGGCTACCGGAACAAAGATAAAAGTAGATGAAAAAGCTACCGTGGCTTATGCACAAGACGGTTCTTTATTAATCGACGAAAAGAAAATCGCGCCCCGACAGAGTACCGGGGAAGGAGAAGAAGAACATCCCATGAACCAGATTATTGTACCAATGGGGAAACATATCAAATTACAATTGTCTGATGGCTCTCAACTGGATATTAATTCCGGAACGAAGGTTGTTTATCCCCAAAAGTTCAAAAAGGAATATCGGGAAATATTCGTCGAAGGAGAAATATTCATAGATGTGACTCATAAGGAAAGTAACATCCCCTTTATAGTAAAGACATCACTCTTTACTGTAAATGTGCTGGGTACTGCCTTCAACGTAAAAGCTTATAAAGAAGATACTAAAGCCGAAGTCGTATTAGTACGGGGAAAGGTGGAGGTAAAAGACAAAAAGGAACAGAATTATACGCTGATGCCTAATGAGCTGATTGCTCTGAATGAAGGAACATATACTGACAAGAAAAAAGTCAATGCGCTCGATTATATCAGCTGGATTGACGGCATTCTGACATTGAATAATCAGGCACTAAGTATAGTATTAGAGCAGTTACACCGCTATTACGGAAAAGAAATTATTTATGATACAGGTATAGAAACAATGCCGATGCACGGGAAACTTGATCTGAATGAAGGGTTACAGAAAGTATTGTCAACTATTGCCATAACGGCACCTGTTACCATAGAAGAAAAGAATAATATATATTATGTCCACATGAGAAAAGAAAACTAATTATTAATCTTAAAAACATCGAATATGCCTATGATATGAAAACACACGAAAAATCCGAATAATATTCGTAGTATTATTCGGATTAGCTAAAAACATTACCTATCAACATTAAGTAGCGTTCTTAAAATTACAAAATTATGGAAAACTGTAAATTTACTACAAGCAGGAGTGTTAAAAGATACAAATTCCTGTTTGTACTGGCAATTTTTTTATCATCTTTCTTATCTGTCTATGCAGAAGACGTCTCTAACTATGTAGAGGAAAAAACATTCACATTCAGTTTCGAGAATGTACCTCTAAAACAAGTACTGAGCCATATTGAGAAAAATAGCGAATTTATCTTCGTCTATTACGGAGAAACCATTAATCCCAACCGCAAGGTATCTATTAAAGTAACGAACCAACCAATTCGTCCGGTACTCGACAAACTATTTAAAGGTATGTCGGTAGAATATACAATAGACAACAGGCAGATTACACTCAAAAAAGTAGCTCAAAAGAAAGTTCAACCGCAAAGTTCTAAAAGAAAAACAATACAAGGATTTGTATTGGATAAGGACGAACAACCGATCACCGGGGCAACTATTAAAATTAAAGACAGCACGACAGGTGCTCTGACGGACATTGAAGGTTTCTACAAGCTTGAACTTGAGGAAGAAAATCCGGTCCTGATAGTCTCATTTATGGGATATATCACCCAAGAAGTGAAAGTCGGGAAGAAGAGTATACTCAACATCCAACTGGAAGAAGACACTAAGGCATTGGATGAGGTTGTAGTCACAGCCTTTGGTATCGGGCAGAAAAAGGAAAGTCTTGTCGGAGCTATCCAACAGATACGCCCGGAACAGCTAAGAGTACCTTCCTCACGTTTATCTTCTTCTTTTGCGGGACGTTTATCAGGAGTTATCGCCGTACAACGAAGTGGCGAACCGGGAGCAGACGGCGCTAGTTTCTGGATTCGTGGTGCTTCTACATTCAGTGGCGCAACTGATCCTCTCATCATCCTGGACGGTGTGGAAATTGACGCAACCCAACTGAACAATCTCGATCCTGAAGTAATTGAAAGCTTCTCAATACTAAAAGATGCAACGGCAACAGCACTCTATGGAACAAGAGGAGCTAACGGAGTGATGGTAGTCACGACAAAGAATGGGGAAAATCTGAAAAAGCCGATCATTAACTTTAGAGTGGAAGGGGCTATATCACAGTTGACAAATGTTCCTAAAATGGTAGACGGTATCACTTATATGAGATTATACAATGAGGCACAGACACGTACTCCCGAGACTACCGATATCTATTCGGACGAAAAGATTAATGCTACAATAGACGGTGTCAATCCTTATATGTATCCCAACATCGATTGGTACAACGAGATGTTCAAGAAAAACACTTTTGCCGAACGGTTCAACTTTAATATCCGTGGCGGAAGTAGCCGGGTAGATTATTTTATGAGTGCAAGTGTCAAGCACAGTGACGGTAATCTTAAATCACTCAGTAAAGACTTCTACTCCTTCAACAACAATATCAATGTCTACAACTATGATTTTGTCAATAATCTGAATATCAAGGCAACCAATACAACTAAAATATCGCTAGGACTAAATGTGTCGGTACGAGACTGGAGCGGGCCTTATAGTAGCGCCGGAAGCGTATTCTCAAGTGCACTCAATGCAAATCCGGTAGACTTTCCGATCCGTTTCCCCGGCCAGGAAGATGACACTCACATCCGTTGGGGAGGAAGATCTGGTGCTCCGAACGGAAGTTATGTCAATCCTGTCGCCGATTTTGTATCCGGTTATAGTTCCACGTACTCTACAAGTGTAACAGCCAACCTGCGTTTTAATCAGGACTTGAAGATGATTATGAAAGGACTGAAACTGAATGCTATTGTTTCATATTACAACTATTCATATTCTAAAGTGTATCGTTATTGCAACGTCAACCAATATGAGACTTCCATGTATAATCCACAAGAAGATACATACGACTTAAACATCATCGGCAACGAACAAAGTACCGAGCTTAAAACCGGAGGTTCCAATAGCGGTAACCGTAGATTATATCTACAAGCCAGCCTGGATTATAACAGAACATTCAATGACGTGCACAAAGTCAATGTCATGTTCCTATATAATCAAGAACAGAATGACGTTAACAACCCTTCGGACTTGCTGACATCCTTACCTAGAAGGAAACAAGGTATAGCAGGACGTTTATCTTACGGATTTGCCGGCAGGTACTTAGCCGAACTCAACTTTGGCTACAATGGTTCTGAAAACTTCCCGAAGAATAAAAAGTTCGGTTTCTTTCCTTCAGTAGCAATCGGATACAATCTGTCTGAAGAGAAATTCTGGGAACCGCTCAGAAACATCATCCCGCAATTTAAAATAAGAGCATCGTGGGGGCTTGTCGGTAATGACCAGACAGGAGCCGGACGTTTTACGTTCCTTGAGAACCTTACTAACTCCGGAGCCGGATTCACAACCGGGACCGGTAACCAGACACACACCAACTCCGGTCCTGTATGGAAAAGATATGCCAATCCGAACCTGACATGGGAGGTTGGTGAGAAATGGAATGCTGGTATTGATGTGAGAATATTGAAAGGATTCAGTTTCTCTGCCGACATTTTCAAAGAAGTGAGAAAGGAAATCTTTATGGATCGTGGAACAATTCCGACACTCATGGGACTTGGTAATGTTACAGTTCAAGGAAATCTCGGAAAGATGCGTAACTGGGGAATAGATACCAGTGTAGACTACAACAACCAGATTAACAAAGACTTGTTTGTCTCTTTCAAGGGAACGTTCACCTTTGCTCATAATAAAATACTTGAAATGGATGAGCCGGAATTCAGTTTATATCCTAACCGTCTGAAAGTCGGCCATTCACTCAATACAATCTTCGGATATGTAGCGGACGGATTATTTACCGACGAAAATATGATTAACAATAGTTTGCCGCAACAATTTGCCAATCTGCCGTTAATGCCCGGTGATATTAAGTACAAAGATATTCCGAATGCATTAGGAGGTACGGACAATGCAATCAATGAATATGACAAAGTTGCCTTAGGTTATCCCAGTGTACCGGAAATTGTATATGGTTTCGGCCCTTCCATTAAATACAAAAATCTGGACTTCTCTTTATTCTTTCAGGGAACCGGACGCGTATCATTAATGATGAGCGGATTCCATCCTTTCACCAACGATAACAATACCGCCAAAAGAGGTATATTAGATTACGTAGCAGATGGATGCTGGACAACAGATAATCCTAATCCCAATGCATCATACCCCAGACTCACGACGGCATATAACACAAATAATAACCAGAATTCAACATTCTGGCTGAGAAACGCCGCTTTTTTAAAGCTCAAGAATGCGGAAATAGGATATAGTTTCAAGAATATGAGAATTTATGTCAGCGGCAACAACCTGCTAACATTCTCTAAATTCAAATTATGGGATCCAGAAATGGGAGGTGGCTCCGGTATGTCCTATCCTACTCAAAGAACATTTAATGTTGGTTTTCAGATGACTATTAACTGATAAATATATAATAAAATATGAAACTGAGATATATTTACATCATTGTATTATGCATCTTAACAAGCGGATGCAATTATCTGGATATAATGCCGGATGAACGTGCCAAACTGGAAGACTCTTACAACACTCCGTCCAAAACCGAAGGATTTCTCTATTCGTGTTATACTTATATGCCGATGAACCGTACTTCTCAAGATTCACAGCCGTACCAAAGCTGGTATCCGACAGCATTACTGACCGGAGGAGAAGTAACTACTTATTATAAAGCCAACGAACCGGAACAGTTGTTCACAATGGGGCTTTATAACCCGACTAACAATTCAATCGTTTCCCACCGTTGGTGGCCGACATGGAAAGGGGTCCGCCAATGCTATGAATTTCTGGATATTCTGGATAAAGCCCAAGTTTATACTGAAGCCGATAGGGAAATATATAGAGCAGAAGCTAAGTTTCTAATTGCTTATTATCACTTCTGTTCTTTACAGGCATTCGGTCCCACTCTCATCATCAGGAAAAAATATGATTTGGACGCCAAATTATCCGAATTACCGGCACGAAGTTCTTACGATGAAGTAGTAGCTTTTATTGATGAAATGCTGGACGAAGCAATGCCCGGACTGGTCGAGGCACACAATCCTATGTATTTCGGACGAGCTACCAAACATGTTGCACGCGCTCTCCGCTCCCGTGTACACTTATACGCTGCCTCACCTTTATTCAACGGAAACAGTGAGTTTTACAGTAATTTCGTTGACGAAAATGGGAAACATCTAATTTCACAGACATACGACGTCAAGAAATGGGAGAAGTGTGCGGAAGTGACATTGGATGCTATTCAGAACGCGGAAAAAGCAGGCTACAAACTATACGGAGATGTTGAAGCCGGAGCTCCAACCCAAGAGAAACCGGGATTCACAGACCAGACCGAAAGCGGAAAAGCTCAGCGCAGAGTCAGATATTGTACGATTGACAACCAGAACCTATGTGAAATCATCTGGGGAGATAATCGAGGCGAATCAACATACGGTGTACAAATTCGTTCGTCGGTGAGACAGACGAAACAGATCCCGTACACGCAAACCAACTCCACTGCACCGACCCTGCAAATGGTTGAACTCTTTTATACAGAGCATGGATTACCTATCGATAAAGACAAGACCTATGACTATGCTAACCGTTATCAAATAGCTTATCTGCCTGCAAACTTTGACGGGAATAATTATGAAGACAGGCCGAATGATCGCTCTATCAAACTACATTTTAATCGTGAACCACGCTTTTATTCATGGATAGGATTCCATAACGGCAACTACGAAATAGCACGATATAATGCAGCAGCACTTCCTTTAAACAAATCTTATGTACCCGGCGGATTAAGAATGTTGTTCAACGGAGCACATGGTTTCAAAAAAGATATGACGGTGCATTATTCGGTAACAGGATATCTTAACAAGAAGTTCACACATCCCGGATTCACTAATACCATTATCAAATATCCATTCCCCACATTCCGGCTGGCGGAACTGTACTTGAATTATGCCGAAGCCTTGATCGAGATTGGGGGAAGCAATAATCTCAAGATCGCTAAAAAATATATGGATAAAGTAAGGAAACGCGCAGGCATCCCAGGAGTAGATGAGTCTATTCAGAAATATGCAAATGATGAATGGAAAGGAAAAGAAAATGAACAGGAAACTTTACGCCAATTTGTCCGCCAGGAACGACAAATAGAATTCTATCTGGAAGGACAACGTTTTTGGGATTTGAGACGTTGGAAAATAGCGGAAAAACTGGATGAACCTTTCTTGTGCTGGAATATTGAAGGAGCCAGTGTAGAGGAATTCTTTAAAGCTCCACAACCCAACATGACATTAACGAATCATTTCTATAAATCACAATATCTGTTGCCAATCAGTGCCAGTGAACTGGAAAAGACTCCGCAAATCATTCAAAATCCATTCTATTAATATTCACCATGAAGAACAATCAACTTATGATTGGACTTGCTCTATTAGCTCCACTCTCTTCCTTTGCGGAAGAGAATGGAGCTAATAAGAAAAAGCCCAATATTATCTATATTCTTGCAGATGATCTGGGTATATCGGAATTAGGTTGTTATGGCCAGCAGTTAATTGAAACTCCTAATATCGACCGGTTATCACAAGAAGGAATGACATTCAGCAACCATTACTCCGGGACAGCAGTGTCAGCTCCATCGCGCTGTGTCCTCTTTACCGGATTACATACCGGGCACGCCTATATACGGGGGAATGACGAAATGGCTTCACGTGGAGATGTTTGGAATCATAAAGCTGTATTAGCTGATTCGACCCTGGAAGGCCAACGCCCCGTTCCGGCAGAAACGGTAATGATTCCGGCAGTCATGAAGCAAGCCGGCTACACAACGGCCTGTATCGGAAAATGGGGATTGGGGTATCCCGGTTCTGCCAGTACCCCAAACAAAATGGGATTTGACTTTTTCTACGGATATAATTGCCAAAGAGAAGCTCATACCTACTACCCTCCATTTTTATATAGAAACGAACATCGGGAATATCTGAATAATCCATTGGTAGTCCCCCACACCAAACTGGATAAAGGTGCAGACCCATACGAAGAAAAAAGCTATGCGAAATATACTCTCAATGAGTATGCACCGGACCTGATGTACAAAGAAATACTCAACTTTATCGACCTTACTAAAGATAACCCTTTCGTCTTATTCTGGACGACGCCCCTTCCCCATGTTCCCTTACAAGCACCGGAAAAATGGGTAAAGCATTATGTGAACAAGTTTGGAGATGAAAAACCATACACAGGCAATAAAGATTATTTTCCCTGCCGTTATCCTCGCGCAACCTATGCTGCCATGATCAGCTACTGGGATGAACAGATCGGGGGACTTATTAATAAACTTAAAGAACTGAATATTAAGGGATACTACTTTGTTAGGCAACAGCGTATTCCAACATTTTTATTCTCTGGGTTATCTATAGGAGTTGACACTGTAAGTGGAGTTCCTTGTCTTGATCTTTCTGAAGGAGGCCAAAATCCAAAGCTTGTAACAGAATCTTTTGTAAATAAAAATAAGGTATTGATTAACGATTATGATTCAAAACTTATATATAGTAACAATTGTAGCTATTCAGGATTATTATCAGCAGATGTTAAGTGTGATAAGCAAATGCAATCTCTACTTAACTCAGATAGATATAAATTAGTAGAAGCATACAAGTTTAATCAATATAACGCATCAGGAAGAAGTTATACCTTAGATTTAACAAATGTTGAAAGTACAAATGCAGAAACAACAAGCGAACTTTTATATATAGATTCGGATATTCCTCAGAAAATTATTAATGATAATATCTTTTGTACTAGAGCAGGAATGCAAGAAGAAATTAAACAACAAACCTGTTTTGGAAAAGAGGATATGGAATCAAGCGATGCTCAATTAGTTAGAGGAGTATTTACTGATTTTGTAGGATGTAACACTTTACTTGGTAAATCATCATTATATAATGTTTATATAAAAAATTATTCCGAAACATTTAATAAAGAATATTTTCAAATAAGAATCGATGATAATTCTCCTTACTTTGCAGTATCTGATAGATATGCTACAGATACTAGTGTAATAAAAGACAAAGATATTACAGATTGTACTACTGATTATAAAGACGCGGAAGATAATTCTATAGAATTTAATTGGAGTATGATTCCAATATTATATCGTGGTGATTGCTTTACTTATACAACTACTATTAGGTTACATAGAAACTTCACTTCTCAAACAGTTCCTACAAATGATACAATAGTAGATTTTAATACTTGAAAAGATAATTTTAAAGGTATTAGAAATACTGAAAACTGGGATGATATAAATATTGGAGATATTAATGCAGTAGCTATTGGAAGTTGAGTAACATTTAAAGGATTATCTAATAATAATATTTCTCTTAGAAGTATTGATGAGTTTAATACAGAAGAAATTGCATTAATGGGAAATCCAAGAGGATTTTATCCTATACAAGGTATGTCTACTAAATCTTCTGCTAAAATTCCAGAAAGTAACTTATATAATAGAGGATATAGTACTACTCTAGGATTTAAAAGAAATTATAAGCACATAGATGTACCTTATGAGGTTGACGAGTTTGATACTCGTATAATGTTTAGTGATATTCAGGTAGATGGAAACTTTAAGAACTCATATAAGGTATTCCAAGGATTATCATATGAAGATTTAGATAGACAATATGGAGGTATAGTAAAAATTCTTCCTTGAGGAGGAAATCTATTAACTGTATTTGAACATGCTATAGCTATTGTTCCAATAAATGAAAAAGCTCTTATTCAAACTACTACTGGGCAAAATATTCATATGTATGGATCTGGAGTATTACAAAAGCAAATGACAATTATATCTGATATGTATGGTTCTATATGAAAAGACTCTATTATAAGAACTCCTAGGGCAGTATATGGTGTTGATACATATACTAAGAAAATTTGGAGATTTTCTGATAGAGGTCTTGAACTTATATCTGATTTTACAATTCAAAGATTCCTTAATGATGAAATAAATCTTAAGGAACTTGAAAAAACAGTAGCATTAGGAACGAGAAATGTTAAAACTCACTTTAATGCTTATAAAAATGATGTTATGTTCACTTTTTATAATAATGATAAAATTTGGAATATATGTTATAATGAAGTACGTAGCATGTGAGTTACTAGATATTCGTGAGTTCCTTTATTATCAGAAAATATAAATAATACATATTTTAGTTTTGATTTGCTTAAGAGTAAAATATTTAGTATAATAAGTAATAATCTTCGGAAAACTGATGATCTTGTAAAGGTAGGAGAAGAATGAACTGGAAAATATGTTACTTCTGATAGAGAATACTCAAAGTTTACTTTCACAGTTGATGGATATGATGGATATAATGTTAATAGTGTCGTTATAAAAGGATATTACTGAGACGAAGATGAAATAAAAACTGATTCACTTATTGAATGCAAAGCAAATGAAGAAACCTGGCTTATGGATGAAGTAAGTGAGAATTGGGTTGAAATTAAAAATAAAAATGTTGGAAATGCTATAGATGCTGAATCAGAAGAGGACCGTCAGAAAATAATCTATGCTAATTATCTTGAACAGAAGGATGCGGCTCCATTTTCAATAGAATTTAAAGATCTATACAGAAAAGAGGATAGAGGCTATTTATATTATACTATTGAAGTAAAATATACTCCATATGTTGTAACTTCATCAGAAGATAATCCTTCTGAAGATGAGAGTGGAAATCTTATGAGTAATTGTATTGTTTTTGGAATTGAACGATCATATACAGCTGGAGCTATTATTCCTTATGAGGTGCTAAAAGAATTCGACATGTTGAAATATCAAGATGATTGAAATAAGGCACTATTATATAATATTTTCGTACACGGTAGAAGTAACATTATTGATGAGATAAATTATTTTGATAGTGATGAAACAAATCAAATATTACCTACTAAATGATATAATAAACAGGAACCTTTTGAGTTTGAATTTATAGTTAATGAACCAAAAGGAATTCATAAAATATTTGACAATTTAGTAATAATATCTAATAATGTTGAACCAAATTCTATTGAAATAGAAATTACTGGAGATGTATATGAATTTAGTAAAAGAGCTATTTATAGAAATAAAACTTTTAATAAAAATGAATCTACAAATGCTAATTTCCCAGAAATCTATTTAGATAAAGAATCTAAAGGATATAAAACAGAAGTTACATGAGATCCAATTCGAAATGAATATTACTTAAATGTACATGCAGATTGTTTAAATATAAAAGAATATGGAAGGCGATTAGGTAATATATACTATAGTGAAGATTCTTGGTATTTCCAAGTACAACCAATATATTATGAACAAACAAGCTCTAATGATTTTGAATCTCCATTAAAGGCAACTAAAGTTCGAGATAAATATGCAAGAATTAGAGTTAAATATAAAGGTGATAAACTTGTTATTATTACTGCATTACAAACATTAATGACTCAAAGTTATGCATAAAAGAATAAAGAAAATGGAAACAGGAGCTAGCATTGGAAATATTATCGATCTAGATATGATGAAACAACTTGGTCTTAGATTAGGAGATTATAATACATTTATGAATACTTCTACGAATAAGATCAAATCTGATATTGGAAACTTTAAAAGCTCAGGATTTGATTTAACTAATAAAAATCCTTTTTCAAATGCAAAAGGTATATTTTCTCAGAATACTGTTAATAGTGTTAATAATTGACAAAATAATACATTTAGTGGAGCTAAGACAGTAAATAATCTAAATGGCAAATTTGGAGGAGCCTTTCAAATGGGAGACCAGTTAATTGGAAATCTTAATACAGCCCTTGTAGGAAATGAGAAAACTGGATCTACTGCTCAAGTAATGTCTGGAGTTAAAGACATAGGACACAATGTAGTAAGTCAATTTAATCCTATGGGTGGAATGATTAATACTGGAGCTAAAACTATAGGAAATCTTATTGGAGGAACTAAAGATCGTGTTGAAGGTACTGGTTCTCAAATACAAGGAATGATAAGTGACGGTTTAAGTATGCTTGGTCCTATAGGAATGGCTGCTGGTGCTGCACTAAATTTAATTAATGGTATTGGAGGAAAGCGTATTGATAAGTTAGTAGATAATACATCTGATATTAGTAATGAATATAGTGGTTCAAAGAAATTTATCAGTAATAGTATTGATAAATATAGTAATAAAAAAGCTGGATTATTTGACTTTGGATTTCATCGAAAAGGTCAAAATGCTATAACTAGAGCCAGAAGGATGCAAAATACTACTTTAGATATTACGGATGCAGGTAAGAAAAGATTAAATAATCAAATAGGTCAGTCTCTTGCTAGTAAAAACTTTAATACTTATAATGGATTAGATAATATGTATTCCTTAGCTAAAAACGGAATGAAATTTCCTGAATTAGACGAAGCTAGAGCATTCTTGCAGAAACGACCAACACAATCTACAGAAACACAAAAATTCCAACTCGGAGGTAAGATGAATTTAATTCCTGAAGGAAACTTACATGCACATAAACATCACTTAGAAAATGTAAACCCAGAATTAAAAGATCAAATTACTAAAAAAGGAATTCCTGTAGTAGCACAATCTGAAGGAGGAATTGTTCAGACAGCAGAAATTGAAAAGGAAGAGTGGACACTTAGAAAAGAGTTTACTGATAAACTTGAAGCTTTGTATAAAGCATATCAAGAAGATTCATCTAATGAAATCGCAATTGAAGCTGGAAAATTAGTTTGTCATGAACTATTAAAGAATACAGATGATAGAAGTGGACTAATTAAAAGTGTGAAATAATGAAAGAGGTAAAAATAGAAATAGCAGATAAAGAATATAAAGTTCTAATCGCAGAAACTGAAGAAGAAAGAGCTCAAGGTTTAGGTAATGTAGAATCTATGGATGATGACGAAGGTATGTTATTTATAATGCCTGAAGATCAAGGCCAAGTAGTATTTAATACGGAAGAAATGGAATTTGATATTGATTTAGTATTTATAAATCAAGATGATGAAGTTTATAATGTAGTATTAGGTAAAGCTCATAGTTCTGAACCAATTATTTCTACTCCTGAAGATGAAGAAGGAAGAACGAAATATGTATTAGAAGTTAATGCTAATTCTGGAATTCAGATTGGAGACGAATTAGACTTTGAAGAGGATATAGATGAAAAAGAAATTGATAAAATGTATATTCTTGGATCTGATGGAAAACCTCAAATGGATTTGGTTGGTGGTGAACGTATTTTTTCAAGAAAAAATTCTAGAACTCTAATAAAGTTAGCAAAAAAGGCTAATAAAAGTAAAGCTGATTCTGATTATGCTAAACTTGGAAAAAAGATTTTTAAATATATAAATGAACAGGATAATCGTCCAAGTGAGTTTGTAGAATCTCCTAAATAGATAAGAAAAAGGAGAGTAATTTCTTACTCTCCTTAAAAGATACTAACTATCTTTTATAACCCTATATTGTCTCATGTTTAATCTAGCATCTCCAAAGAGAATGAAATAGACTCATTTTATACTCTTGGGTTGTGGAACAAAGATAATATAATATTGCTAATGTAGCAAGTGTTTTCATAAAAATTTAATGTAAATGAAAATTTTAGTAATTTTATTTGGATATTAAGAACTAAAGTATTATCTTTGGGCATTAAATGAATATATGACAATCACAGAGTTATGAGATATCTATAAAATTAAAAATAGTTTAAATTATGAAAATAGTTAAATTTCTACAAGAAGGTGGAGCAGCTCCCGCACCTAGTGCAGCACCTGCTGGTCCTCAGGGTGGACAAGATCCACTACAAATGTTAGGCGAAATGGCAGCTCAAGCATTACAGGCACAAGATTGCCAGGCAGCAATGCAGGTATGCGAAGGCTTTTTAGCACTTTTACAGCAAGCTATGAGTGAAGGTCCGCAGGGTCCTGTAGGTCAAGCCCCTGAAGGTGAGCCTGTTTTCAAGAAAGGTGGTAAGCTTGTAAAACGTAAGAAATGTGCCAAAAAAGAAAATGGCGGAGAAATGAAAAATAAGTTTTTCAGCAAAAAGTAATTTAATGATCATTAGATAAAAGGGAGATTTGACATGATCAATCTCCCTTTTTATATATAAAGTAAGTGTGATAAAATGGCACAAGTAATTAAATATCAACAAGGCGGTTCTACTCCTACTCAAAAATACGGCACTTTTACTATAGATGGTAATCAATATCAGGTTGATGATGATTTTCTAAATCAGATGTCTTCTTATGGAAAAACATTAGATCAAGATACTGCATATCAATTTAGTAAAATAACTGATGCTCTAAGATCAGGTGCTAATTTATCATATGATTCTAGTGCCGATAGATTAGAAGGAGTACAGTTTGATGTTACTAATAATCAAGCAGAACGTTTAGGTAAACGTCGAAGTAGACTTGGCAGAAGTTTTGGAAATCTATGAAGGGGAAAAGAAAATACTGCAAGAAATGCAGTTCATGCTTTAAAGGATTTTCAATATAAAAAGCCAGTAGAAGCATTAGATCCAATTAATATTAGAGATTGGTCTAGTGATATTACTATGGAATATAAGCGTAATAAAGATACTGGAGATTTTGAATTAGTAAATGGAAATAGAGTTTATATAAATGGAGCTAATAATCTAAAAGCAACTAGAAGACTTCGTAGTCTAAAAGATATTGCAGGTTATGGGGATAATGATCAATTTAAAGGCTATAATGATTTAGATAAGCAAGCTTATATAGACTTTTACAATAAATATGGTGAGCAAGGCATAGAAGATATTATATCTAGGCTTGAACAAGGAAATTGGACGGATGAAGATGCTATGGCATTAGATGATATTGGTATCTTTTTAGAAGGAAGTAAACCTGTTCAAGCTCAAAAAGAAGTAGATCCTGCACAAGAAGAACTTAAGAAAACAAAAGAAAACTGAGGTAAAGCAGGATGGGATTATGATAAATACAATAATCTATTCGATGTTGATTCAAATGGTAATGTAACTATAAGTAATCCAGAATTATTATCATATATTGGAACTGGAGATGCTTGACTTAATAATGAATTTAAGAGAAAATATGGAAGTTATGCAGATTATATTCCAGATGATTCTGGTTTATTTGTTATTAATGGAAGAGTGTATAGAGGCGATGACCAAGATAGTTTATCTAAAATTCAAAAGTATTTAGATTTTGTAGCAGATAATAAGAGAACTGCTGGTAATTCTTCAATTATTAAACAATATTGGGATGAAAATCGTTCTAGATCTCCATGGTTTAGTACTTCTGTTGATTCAGAAGGTAATCCAATGTGGTCCCCGTATTTTCAACCAAATCGATATGCTGCAGATCTAACTGGTAACTATGTTAGACAAGCAGGTGATCCTTTAGTTTATGATTATTTTCCTAATTACAATCCTGAAGATTCTTCTCAGTTTGATCCCTATGGACACCCTTTAAGAACTTTAGCAGAAAGAGTATATATTGATCCTTTAACTAAACAAAGAATTAATTATAATAATACTTTACAAGAGCAATTAGATCCAAATATAATTAATTCTTACTATGAAAATAATCCTACAACTGCTTTTAATAGTTACTATACTATAGGAAATACTGGAGGATATAAAGAAGTAGCAAGTACTGGAGATGCTTCAAATCCTCAAACAAGAGCTACATTGTATTATAATCCTCAAACTCAATTATACTATTTTCATGACGAAAACCCAGGAAATGATAACTATACATTAAATAGTCGTTTACCTGGATCTGAAGATAGTATGAGAAATTATTATTGGAATATTGATTCTCGTTTAGGACAATATATTGAGCAACATCCTGAAATCTTAAGAGATCCAGAAGTTAAGGGATATATTAGTGATATTATTAGAAATCCATATATAGCTACAATTAGTACTCGTCATGCTAAGTTTAATCCAATTATTGGACAAAAATATCCTGATTTATATCAATTATTTCAGGATTTAATTAAAACTCAAACGCTTGGTAAGTATCAACAACAATATTCAGGAACAGGAGGTAATTCTGCTCTAAGAAGTATTACTACTCCTGAAGGCTTAGAACAATTAGGTTTAGCTTATAGAGTTCCAAGTAATAAAAACGGAGGAGTTATTAAATATCAAATTGGAGGAGTTGCTGCAAATAGAGTTAATAGTGCAAAAGCTAGTAAACAAGCAATTCAACAATCAGATAAAAAACTTCGCGCTGCTGGAGAAGAAAAAACTATTGGAGATGGTACACAATTAACTGCTGCTGACAAAGCTGAAATTGCAGCTTTAGTTGCAGATGCTGCTTCTTTAGGTGCTACTTTTGTACCAGGATTTGGCAATGTTGCTGGAGCTGGAGTTGGTGCAGTAGGTTCATTAACTGGTTTTGGAGCAGATATTGCTAGAGATGGATTAGATTGAGGCGATGTTAGTAATTTAGCACTTAATCTAGGATTAGATGCAGCTACTTTACTTCCTGGGATTGGCTCAGGAGCTAAGGCAGCAAAAATAGCTAAAGCTTTAAAGAAATCTAAGGCTGTCGCAAATGCTGTTAAGTGAGCAACTAGAGGAGTTAGTTTTGGAAGTGCTGCATCTGGATTAGCAACTGCATGAGAAAATATTCAAGATGGTAAATGAACTATTAAAGATGTTCGTACTGTATTAAATGGAGTTAGAGGTTTTGCTAATTTAAAACGTAACACAGGAAGTGCAAAATTAAAAGGAGGAAACTCTGATATGGTTACCTTAAAACCAACTAATAATAAAAATCTTCCCACTATTAAATTAGGTCGTTCTGAGATTGAGTCGGTCAATTCACTTCCAAAAAATCAAAAAACTGAAAAGTTAGAAGAAATAATTATTGGAAAGTTAGGTAAAGCTAAAACAGATAATATTACTGACTTACTTTCTGAATATGGTATTAAACGTTCCTCTAATGTAAATTTCAATTGGAAAAAACCTTGGAAGTCTTCAATGAGTAAAGGACTTAATACAGGACAATTTAAATATGATGAACTTCCTAGTACTTATAGGAATCCAGATGATATGGGTTGGTGAAATTGGAATAAGACTGCTGCTACTAGAGATGCAAAAACTAATAGAAGCAATCCTTATTTTAAGAACTATGCAGATAAACAAACTTCTCAAGTTCAAAGATTTTTCGGAGGACCTGAAATGTTTACATCTGTTACAGCTCTAAAACGGAG
>ENA-ORTF01002032-ORTF01002032.1-human-gut-metagenome-genome-assembly--contig:-NODE-2032-length-21607-cov-5.705457_pt1 | contig 21607 bp, 20 predicted proteins | sample MGYA00241908_ERZ509180 | MGnify/ENA primary metagenome ERZ509180 (study PRJEB26280, sample SAMEA2338814) | human gut metagenome | biome: human gut; feature: human-associated habitat; material: faeces... | reverse complement strand
TTCATACCAACCAGACGGTTTTCTACGAGGTCAGCCAGACCAATGCCATTTTCGCCGCCCAGCTTGTTCAGGGTTTCAACGATTTCAACGCCGCCCATTTCCTTGCCGTCGATGGCAGTCGGGATACCCTTTTCAAAGTGAATGGTTACATAAGTCGGCTTGTCTGGAGCATCAATCGGAGAAACGCCCAGTTCGAGGAAGCCTTTCTTTTCATACTGCGGTTCATTTGCCGGGTCTTCCAGATCCAGACCTTCGTGAGACAGATGCCACAGGTTCTTATCCTTGGAGTAGTTGGTTTCCCGGTTAATCTTCAGCGGAATGTTGTGTGCTTCTGCATAGTCGATTTCTTCGTCACGGCTCTTGATCGACCATTCTCTCCACGGAGCGATGATCTTCATATCCGGAGCGAATGCCTTGATTGCCAGTTCAAACCGAACCTGGTCGTTACCCTTACCGGTTGCACCGTGGCAGATGGCATCTGCACCTTCTTCGAGTGCGATTTCAGCCAGCTTCTTGCCGATGATCGGTCTTGCAAAAGAAGTACCCAGCAGATACCGGTTTTCATAAACAGCACCAGCCTGTACGGTCGGGAATACATAATCGTTTACAAATTCATCCTTCAGATCCAGAACGATGAGCTTAGAAGCACCGGTCTTGATTGCCTTTTCTTCCAGTCCATCCAGTTCTGTACCCTGTCCAACGTCAGCAGAAACAGCGATGACTTCGCAGTTATTATAATTTTCTTTCAGCCACGGAATAATGATGGATGTATCCAGTCCGCCCGAATAAGCCAGAACGACTTTTTTAATTTCCTTTGCCATAGGGAACGCCTCCAGTTTTGTTTTCAAAATTGTCATCAGCAATCATCCGCCGGAAAGCAGCGGTTGTGCTGTCACTGCTTTCTATTATACACGCTTTTTTGGAAATGTCAAGCATTTCTGTATAAATATGCATGAAAAATTTTTGTTAACCGCTCTTTTATGAATAATATTCATTTTAAATGAATATTTTGGAGCGTTTTCCTGCATATATGCATTTCCCATGCATAAAGCCCACAAAAACAGAAAACGCTGTCCCCCACTCCAACAGAGCAGGCACAGCGTTTCTTCTGATGAAACTTTTCATTTCTTACAGATTTTGCAAACCATCGGCTCAGGCATCCGTTCTTTCATAGGCTGCCAGAATTTCACCGACAAATAATTTATGCAGTGGGTCGGTGTTATACCATCTCTGGTAAGTTTCCGGAATCAAAAATCCCTCCGGCTTCAGCATATTGGTATACTGTTTCTTGCAAATCAGAACCAGCTTTGCTTCTGCAAACGTTGCAACACCATCCAGTTCGACTGGTGTCAGACCTGTTTCCTTTGCCTTGTCGTAATCTCTGCCGGAATGCGTGCCACAGAACTGCAACGCTGCACGCTGGGATTCCTCAAAAAATGACACACTGAAACAGTCGTTCTGTTCCATAAACGGAAGGGTATGTCGATTCGTCCGAACACCACAGAGGAAAGACGGCTTTCCCCACATTTCACCCATAAAGCCCCATGATGCGGTCATGGTGTTATAATCGGACAGACCGCCGGCGGTCAGTAAGTACCACTGTTTTCCAATCATATCAAATGGATTCCACTGGATTTTGGAAAGTGTTTTTTGTTCAAACTGCATATTGATTCAGCCTCCTGCATAAAATATATTTATGCGGCTTTTGGAATCTGGATGTTCCGCTTTCCAAAAACCGGAGGGAATCCAAATTCGCTTATGCCCACCGCCGTTTATTTCGGCGGTATTGCAGCCGCAATTTATCCGTAATCAACGCAATAAATTCGGAGTTGGTCGGCTTGCCTTTTGCCGTATTGACCGTATATCCGAAGAAAGTATTTAACGTATCCAAGTCGCCCCGATCCCATGCAATTTCAATGGCGTGGCGAATGGCACGCTCCACACGGGACGAGGTGGTATCAAAATGTTTTGCCACTGCGGGATAGAGCATTTTTGTAACGCTCTCCAACAATTCCTGATTGTCAATCGAAAGCAAAATGGCTACCCGCAGATAATGATACCCTTTGATGTGTGCAGGGACACCCAGCTGATGAATCGTTTCGGTTACAACGAACTCCAAATCTTCTTCTATCTCTTTGGTTGGTTCTTTCTGGTCGCCCTGTACCAGCCGAATGATTCTCTGTCCCAGCATCTCCAAATTGAACGGCTTCAGCATAAAATAAGATGCACCTGACTCCATCGCCTGTTTCTCTATAAATGCACTATCATATGCTGATGTTACAATAAAATAGGGTTGCTTGCCCGTTCCGGAACGGACACGCCGCATGAGTTCCATGGCATCCAGATTCGGTAAAACCGCATCCACGATGACTACATCCGGTGCGTCATGCTGAATCGCATCGACGAGTGTCCGTCCATCCTTTCTTCTGGTGATGACATACAGACCGGCTGCCCGCAGGCTGCTGGCACATGCGATGCCGTATTCCGCACTGTCATCACCAATCAAGACTTTGATTTTGCTGTCCATTTTGGGGTCTCCTCCCTTTTTCTCAACCTACTAGTATCATTTTAACACAATTACAACATTTCTGCAAGAGAAGATGTTGTCGATTTTTGTCAAAAAAGAGAGAATTCCATAAAATATCACAAAATCGACAACGGGTTTTTCATAACAATTCTATGATTTTTCATTTTTTACAGATTCTCGCAGACAAATGAAACGGATTTGCGACATTCTTGTTACATTTTCCAATCATTTTAGAGATTTGGACAAGCTGCCGATTTTCCGGATTGTTCCATCCAAATTACCCGGTCATTTGCCTACAATAATCGCCCCAAATCGGTACATAGTATTCTCAGAATGCAAGGGTTGCATTCTAGATTTGAAGAAAGAAGGTTCTTTATGCAAACATGGTTTCGCCGCCTTGCTGCGGCAATGCTGCTGACAGTGCTTCCCGTCTATGCAGCTGCCGGATACTATGCCTGGCGGCTGCCGGACAGCTATTATGTCCGGAATGGTTCTGCACTGGCACTCTCCACCGCCCTGCACATCACCGCAGAATCTGAACCAGAACAAGTTAAGGCTGCCTTTTCCAGCACCGCTGCAACCGAAGAACAGTATACACTATGTCTATTCGGCATTGTTCCAATTAAGACCGTTTCGGTACAAACCATTACAGCTCCATCCTTTATCCCCTGCGGTCAGCCATTCGGCATTAAGCTGCACATGGATGGTGTCATGGTCGTGGGATTTGGAAACGTCACCAGTACCGATGGCACTTGCTGTCCGGCAGAAGATGCTGGCTTTCAAAAAGGCGATATGATTCACGCCATCAACACTGTTCCTGTCAACAGCAGTGAGGAGGTACAAACTTCCATTCGCAATGCTGGCAGCGAACCGCTCTCGATTACCATTCAACGAGAGGGAAAAGAACAGACTTTGACGGTGCATCCCGTCTATTCCACCGCTGACCAGCAGTATGAAACAGGGCTATGGGTACGGGACAGCACTGCTGGCGTTGGCACATTTACGTTCTACGAGCCGGAAAGCGGTGCATTTGGCGGACTGGGGCATCCCATCTGCGACACGGACACCGGAACATGTATCCCCATCTCAGAGGGCGAAGCCTGCCCTGTTCAGATTCAAGGTGTTCAAAAGGGCAGTGCCGGAAAGCCGGGAATGTTGCAGGGACAATTTTTAGACGATGCCGAACCATTCGGCAAGCTGCTCTGCAACAATCGCTGTGGGGTATTTGGCATGCTGAACCAAAATCCAGCCCCGAACACGGAAGCGATTCCCATGGCGTTCAAGCAGGAAATTGTCCCCGGAGAAGCCACCATTCTTTGCACCATCTCCGGCACAGAACCCGCATCGTATACCATCGAAATTGAAGAAATCGATTACAATGGCAGCGACAGCACACAAAACATGGTGCTCTCTGTCACAGATCCTACCCTGTTACAGGAAACCGGCGGAATTGTACAGGGAATGAGCGGCAGCCCGATTCTGCAAAATGGAAAACTCGTCGGTGCTGTCACACACGTATTTGTCGATGACCCGACCAAAGGGTATGGGATTTTCTGTGAAAACATGGTGCGATTCGGACAAGTTGGCTCGTAATCGCTCCCACTCACCCAAAAAAGCATATAAAAAACCTCACAGAAGAACGAATGCCCTTTCGGGTGTTCTCTCCTGTGAGTTTTCACGAAATCTCGTGATTCATTCAGATTGTGCTTACCAATTGTGAAAAGGCAACATACTGTTATCTTGTTTCTTCGCTAAAGCCGCTTTCTACCAGTTCTACCAGTGCATTTACAGCAGCCTGTTCATCTGCACCATCAGCAATAATCTTGATCTGTGTACCGCCAATGATTCCCAAGGACAAAATGCCCAGCAGGCTCTTTGCGTTTACACGACGTTCTTCCTTTTCGATCCAGATAGAGGAACGGAATTCGTTCGCCTTCTGAATAAAGAATGTAGCCGGTCTTGCATGCAGACCAACCTGATTCTGTACCATTACATCTTTACTGTACATAAACAAACTCTCCCATCTTATATATTGAAAATTTACTTTCCCAACTTCATTGCAGCTTTTGGCTGCCAGTGCCTTTCACTATTTTCATTATAGCGGATTTTCCCAGGTCTGTCAACGCACAATTTGCGAAAAAAGGTGCTTTTCCAAAAAAATTCTATGCATTGTCGCAAACGCTGTTACACAATCCGGCCCATTTTGTGTATAATCACAACACTAAAAACTGTTGATTTTTTTCACTCACAGTTTGTTAAAATGGGGTAACTGTTTTTCTCTATTTTTTGTCAACATACTTTGCATAAAGATCCGGACGTTTTTCTCTGGTTTCCTGTAAGCTGGCAGCAAACCGCCAAGTTTCAATATTTTTGTGGTGTCCGGACAGTAAAACTGGTGGAACAGCCTGCTCATGCCAGACTTCTGGACGGGTATACTGCGGATATTCCAGCAAGCCGTTATAATGGCTCTCCTCTTCAAAACAGACAGCATCTGGCAACACGCCCTCGCACATTCTTGCAACGGCATCCGTCAGAACCAATGCTGGCAGTTCTCCGCCCGTCAGCACATAGTCCCCGATGGAAATCTCCTCGTCTATTATGGTATCCAAAATTCGCTGATCAATTCCCTCATAATGCCCGCAAAGCAAAAATAAATGCGGCAGCTGCGATAATGCAACCGCTTTCTGCTGCGTGAACACGCTGCCTTTCGGAGAAAGATAAATACAATGCGGTTTGGACTCTCGTTCTGCACAGACTGCCTCCCAGCAGCGATAAATCGGGTCTGCCTGCATGACCATGCCTCGTCCGCCGCCATATGGCACATCATCCACACGCTTGTGCTTGTTCAGCGTATAATCCCGAATGTTCCAGCACTGCACGGAAATCGCACCGCTTTTCTGTGCTCTGCCGAGAATGCTCTCCTGTAAAACCGCATCACACATTTCCGGAAACAGGGTTGCAATGTCAATTTGCATCTAATAAGCCCTCCAATGGTCGAATTTTCATGCAGTGTTCTTCTATGTTTGTTTCTACAATGACATCCGGAATGGCTGGAATCAGAAGTTCCTTTCCACCCTCTGCCTGTACGACATAGACATCATTTGCTCCGGTTTGCAGGACATCTTTCAGTGTTCCGTAAGCCGTTCCATTGTCTGCATCTATAACATCCAGACCAATCAAGTCCTGAATGAAATACGTTCCCTCTTCCAGTTCAACATCTTCCCGATTCAGGTATAAAATCTGATTACGGAGGGTTTCTGCCTGCTCTGGGGTGTCATAACCTTCCAAATGCAGCAGCACCATGTTTTTTTGTGGGCGAGCGTGGGATACTTCCACTTCTTTCTTCTCTTTTCCCAAGTATAACACCGGAAATTCACATAGAAATTCCGCATCATCACACCAAGGCTGTACCTTTACATCGCCACGCAGCCCATGCAGGGTGACGATTTTTCCAATCTCTAAATACGATTTCATCTGCGTTTCTCTCTCCTTACTGCCGTTCATAATATGCCATGCCGGCGGACGGTTCAAAATAGGTTCGCAGGTAACCGTCCACGGAAACCACCACAAATTCATTGGTATCGGCTAAATAATACACGTCGTCGCCGTCCTCCGATTCATACTTGTGCAGAACTTCCGGATTTGCAATGACGGCATTCGCTGCCGCTTCATAGGCGGCTGCACTGTCAAACCCCATTTCAATTCCATGCTTTTCATAATGGCTTTCCAACAACGCATCTGTTCGGAATGTATAATAGGATGCCCCTTTTGCATCCGAAACCAGCGTCATTGCCGGAGCAGATTCCGTCTGTGCTGGTGCTGTTGTCTGCATGGAAACCGTCGTAGTTTCGGTCGCTGCGGTGGTCTGATAGGTTTCGGTTGCGGCAACCGTGGTTTCCAAACCGGAAGCAGTCAATGCATCAGATGAAGATGATTCTTCCGACGAATCCTGCAAATACTGCACGCCGGTAATGCCGCCAATCAGGACGAACAAGGCTGAGGCGATGGTAATTCCAATCTTTTTCGGATTCATAAGGGAATCGCTCCTTTCAAAAAGTTCTGCTTATAAAAACAGACGTGCCGTTTCCGGTACGCCTGTTCTGCGGTGATTCAATCAATTTCAACTGCAATTTTCTGATTGCTCTTTGCAGCACCAGAACGCATGATGATCCGAATCGCACGGGCAATTCTGCCCTGCTTGCCGATGACACGACCCATATCGTCTGCCGCAACGTGCAGATGATATACAATCACGCCTTCTTCATTCGGTGCGTCTTCGGTAATTGCAATTGCAGACGGGTCTTCTACCAGACCAGCTACAATTGTCCGTAATAATTCCTGCATGATGCTCCTCCTTCTCTCAGAAAGGGAAAACGGATGTCAGCACTGACGATTCCGTTCCGGCTCATCCATTCTTCTTAGAGAATGCCTTCCTTCTTCAGGATGCACTTTACAGAATCGGTCGGCTGTGCACCGTTACCCAGCCACTGCTTTACCTTGTCAGCGTCAACAACAACTGCTGCCGGATTCTTGGTCGGGTCATAAGAACCGATTTCTTCGATGAATCTGCCATCTCTCGGGTACCGTTCATCTGCTACTACGATACGATAAAAAGGAGCCTTCTTTGCACCCATTCTTCTCAGTCTGATTTTTACTGCCATTTTGGTTTCCTCCATGTTACTCTTGTAATTTTTTATTGGCACACGCTCCGAAAGCGTGCAATCTATCTCCAGCAGTTAACCTGCGGGAATGCATATTATTTTTTCGGCATCAGCCCCGGCGGAACGCCTGGAATGTTACCCGGAATACTGTTCTGGAGCTGTTCCAGATTCATGCCGGCAAGCTGCTTTCTGGCACGCCGACCCAGTTTTCCATTTTTGCTGCCGAACTGCTTCATCATCTTCTGCATCTGCTCGAACTGCTTTAACAGCCGATTGATTTCTTCCACCTTTGTACCGCTGCCGGCTGCAATTCGCCGCTTGCGGGATGGATTGATGATAGAGGGCTTTGCCCGTTCTGCCTTGGTCATTGAAGTAATCATTGCTTCGATTCGGACAAATTGTCTGTCATCCAAATCGACATCTTTCATCTTATCGCCAACACCCGGCAGCATTCCAATAATCGACTTGAGTGAACCCATCTTCTGAATCTGCCGCAGCTGATCCAGCAGGTCATTCATATCGAACTTATTTTCTTCCAGTTTCTGTGCCAGTTTTCTGGCATCTTTTTCATTGACGGTGCTTTCTGCCTTTTCAATCAGCGTCAGCACATCGCCCATCCCCAGAATACGGGATGCCATTCGTTCCGGATGGAACGGTTCAAAATCATCCAGCTTTTCGCCCATGCCGACGTATTTAATCGGCTTGCCGGTTACAGCTAAAACAGACAACGCTGCACCGCCACGGGTGTCAGAGTCCAGCTTCGACATCAAAACGCTGTCGATTCCCAACGCATCATCAAATGCCTTTGCAACATTGACGGCATCCTGACCCGTCATCGCATCGACAACCAACATGATTTCATCTGGATGGGTGAGTTCTTTCAGCTGCTTCAATTCTTCCATCAGCTCTAAATCGATGTGCAAGCGTCCGGCAGTATCCAGAATGACAACGTCATGCCCGTGGTCTTTTGCAAACTTCATCGCTTCTTTTGCAATAATCATCGGGGAAATCTGTCCCATTTCAAATACTTTTACGCCAGCCCGTTCGCCAACAACCTGCAACTGATGAATCGCAGCCGGACGATAAATATCGCACGCAACGAGGAGCGGATAATGTCCCTCTTTTTTCAGCATCTTTGCCAGCTTTGCTGCATGGGTCGTTTTACCAGAACCCTGCAAACCGCAGAACATAATCACACACGGCGGCTTTGACGGGAAATTGATGCGTGCATTGTTGTTGCCCATCAGGGCACACAATTCTTCGTTTACAATCTTGACAACCTGCTGTGCCGGAGTCAGGCTGTTTAACACTTCTTCTCCGACCGCACGGGCAGAAACCTTTGCTACAAAATCCTTTACGACTTTATAGCTGACATCGGCTTCGAGCAGTGCCATCCGGACTTCCCGCATGGCTTCCTTTACGTCTGCTTCTGTGAGCTTTCCGTGCGAACGCAGTTTTTTGAACACGTTTCCAAGCTTATCTGACAATCCTTCAAACGCCATGGTGAAACCCTCCCTGCTGTCATTTTTCGTTTAGAGCAGCTCTAAGCCCGCTTCCACACAGCTGCAAATCGCAGCACAGGCATGCTGTACCGCAGGTTCGGCACGATTGGCTGCCAGTGTTTCCGCTGTCTGGGCAATTGCCGCATAATTTTGCCGCAGTGCACAAAGCTTTTCTGCAAACTGCAGCTTTTCTTCCATATCATTCAGCACTTGTTCGCTGCGTTTTACGCTATCCCGCACAGCCTGCCGGGTTGTCCCCGTCAGGGCGGCGATTTCGCCGAGCGACAAGTCTTCGCTGTAATAATGCGTCATCATTTCTTGCTGTCGGGGGGTCAAGAATGCCCCATAGCAATCCAATAAGAGAATGATTCGCAAATCTTTTGCCATGTCCAGCCCTCCGTTATCTGTAAAGGTAGACTGCTTTACAAGTATAACGGATTTTTCGGGATTTGTCAAGGGGGTTTTACAATTTTTTTCAGAGATTCAACTTTCTGCACACTTTTTGCGGGTTCTGTCGCTTTTTCTGTAATTATGCACAAAAGCAGGGTTCTTTTTTCGACACAAGATAAATGTTTCCACGTTTTTTTCACGGTTTATCTGCATTTACATTGACTTTCCCCCAGAATTCTGCTATACTATAAACAATATGCAGCAGAATTTCCAATCGGGAAATCAAACCTGCAAACCGACAAGCGACACCGCAAAAAAAGAGCGGTGTCATGCAGAAAGGACGATTTTTTTATGACGTTTTTTGAAATGTTTGACGCAGCAAAAGCTGGATTTGCAAACGCCAATGTCAGCGGTCTGAATGGTCACGTTGCCATTCAGATTGAAGTAACCGAGGATGGCTGTGGCATCTTCTATGCAGAAATAACCGATGGGGTACTGAATGTACAGCCGTATGATTATCGTGATAACACCGCTGCAGTTACCCTGCCGCACAGCACTTTGTTTGCACTGCTGCGGAGAGAAACCACACTGCCGGAAGCCGTTGCACAGGAAAAGGCATTTGTACAGGGCTGCATGGAATCTGCTGCAAAGCTGTTTGCTGCTGTACCAGCTCCAAAGAAGGCAGAAGCTCCGAAAAAGGAAGCTGCTCCGGCAGAAGAAAAGAAGCCGGCTTGCTGCAAGGCAACTGCTGCTGAAACCAAGAAAGAAACCACTTGCAAGGCCACTGCAACCCCAGTGGTAGAAGCAAAGGCTGAAACCACTTGCAAGGCTGCTGCTCCGGTTGTTGAAGAAAAGAAGGAAGCTGCAACCACTCCTGCAAAGGCTACCGCTCCGGTTGTAGAAGAAAAGAAGGAAGCTGCTGCAACCACTGCAAAGGCTGCTGCTCCGGTTGTAGAAGAAAAGAAAGAAGCTGCTACTGCTACCACAACTGCAACAACAACTGCACCGAAAACCGCTGCTGCAAAGACAGTCAACAGAAAGGCAACTTCCAAGCCAATGACCAAGCACAACAACAGAAGAAAGTAAGCATTTTCTCTTTCAATTTCAATGCGAAACAAATAGAATTCCCAGCACAGTTGATTTTCCACAAACTGTGCTGGGAATTTTGCTTTTTCCCCATTTTAAAGAATTCCTCTGCAAAATACGGACCGCTTTCAACGAATTTTCCACATCGCCTGTGACTGTTTCGTTTTGAGAAATCCAGCATTTCAGCCGCTTTTGGCTTTGATTTTGTTTCAAATAAGCAAAAGAAAAAAGACCTTTGCCGCCGGTTCGTTCCGGCTGCACAGGTCTTTTTTTCGTCATTTTTGTAAGAGAGCTTGCATTAATAAATCGGCAGTGCTGTGTAATGACCAATCAGGTGCTGTAAAATAACAGCAACGTCTGCTTCGTCCAACACGCCATCTGCAACACAATCGGCATTTGCCATTTGTTCATGGGATAAAAATACCATGCCATTGATGTGCTTTTGCAGAAGAACAGCATCAATTGCAGTAACTTCGCCGTCACCATCGACATCCCCATACAGGGTTGCAGCAACGCCATGATTCTTGTTGTCATCAATTGCAGCTGCGGTGGTCGTTGTAACGGTTTCTTCGGTTGCAGAAGTTTCGGTTTCTGTTACTTCTGCGTCCGTTTCTACAGTTGTCGTTTCTTCCATTGTGATTGCTTCTGTAGTTGTGGTTGTTTCTTCTGTTGTAGTGATTTCTTCAGAAATGGTTGTCATTTCTTCCGTTGTGGTTGTGGTTTCAGTAGTAGTGGTGGTTGTTTCTTCTTCCGGAACGGTTGTCACATCCGGCATTACCGTCAGGTAATCCATGGAGCAATAACCGTTCTTGCCCTCATACGTTACGGCTGCCCACTTGCCATCTGCCATTGTTACAGTAACCACTGCGTTTTTCGGCAGGGTTGCAACAACAGAAGCGGATGTGGACGGATTACTTCTCAAGTTCAGAGCGGAAGCAGTGACAACATAAGTGCCTGCATAGCTGTCCAAAAATTCAGAAGTAACCACAGTAGTTGTTTCCTGTGTCGGTTCGTCGGTTGGGTCGGTAACTGGAGCGGTGGTTTCCGTATCTCCGTCACCAATGTTCATACTCAGAAGGCTCTGATAAACCATGTTGGTACGCTGTACAAACGCAGCGTCCGAATTGTAGCTGTCATTCATTGCGGCACGATACATATCATCCAGAGAAACTGCACCGTAAGAACCAGCATAGCCGGCTGCACGGGAAGCAATTCTGGAAGCGATGCCGCTGCCAAAGTTGTAAATATCGGCATACATGACCAATGCACCTTCGCTCACCAGTCCTTTATTCTGACCGGAAACGATGTAACCCTGTACATCAGAATAAGCGAGTGCGTCCTGTGCTGCAATACCAGCATCCGTTGTCAGCAGTGTTGCAACGGCACTTCCCTCAGAAACTGTGAATGTTCTGTAATTCCAGTTTGAAGAAGACAGGATTTCATTGTAAAGAGTGCTGCCCAGAGTGGACTGGGACAAGTCCGGAGCACTATAGCAAATGCTCTGGAGTAAGCCCAGTGCCCGACCAGCGTGCCATTGCAGCTTTCCGATGCTGACGGCACCGCAGTCGTTGCGGTTGACTGAGCCATAAGAACCTTCATGGGACATGATACAGGAGATTGCAGTAGATGTCATCTCGTCAAGGGTTGCTGCCGCAGTATGTACTGCACCGCCAATCAGAGATAACAGCAGCAGAAGAACCGTGATACAGGAACAAGCGACTGCTGAAAGTTTTTTGAACATAACGTATACTCCTTTTGTTGATTCACTTCAGGTGCGTATACAGCAGTCTATGGCTGCATCGCTTGTACGGCAGCCGAAACACGCCGTCCGGTCTGTCGGCAATGCAGTTGTTCGATGCAGGGAAAAACGTGGAAGCAGACTTGCCCGGATTCGTTGCAACAGGGTGCATTGTCCTGCAAAACCTACCGTTGTCGGAAACAGCCTGTCGAGCTTCTGGGTTTCTCTCTGTCCCGATCGCCTGCATTGCAAAAGAAAACGGCATTGTTTTTGATAAAAACTTGCCGTCCCCCACGGCAGAAAAGATGGTTCATTTCTGTACCGTACTGCCCTTATTATAGCACACTTGTAACCGTTTTGCAAGACTTTTTCATCGGTTTTTTCCGTTCTTTATCGAGAAAGTACAGTTGGAAATCCAAAAAATTCGACAATTTTGTGCAAAAAATACAAAAAATTCTGTTGATTTCACACGGGAATCGCCGTTTTCCCAACAATTCCCGGTTCTATCCGAGTCTTCTTTTTCCAGAATTCCCCACTGATCTTGGAAATCCGCATGAGAATTTACAGAATTTTACTTGTACCCGAAACAATTCCATGCTACAATAAAAAAAGCATTTGCGGGGATAATAAACCAACACTTTTATTTTATGTGTTGGCTTTTTATCCGTTTTCTTTGATGCCTGCTGTATTTTCTGCCCTTCCTGTCGGAAAAGTTTGGCGAAAACAGCAATTGCAAATGCACCAAAAACAGAGTATAATAAATATAATTAGTGGTATCAACGATGCAGGTGCCGCTTCCCCTGCCGGCAATTCTCGCACGGCAATACTAGGATTCATTTTTTCATGCATCGAGGAACGGAGAAAAAATTTATGGAGAAAAAACAACTCACGCAAAAAGAGGAACTGAAACAGCAGTTCATCGACCGTTTGCAGCTGGATTGCAGCGTTTCCCCGGATGAAGCTTCCGACAGCCAGATTTATCAGGTTCTGTCTGCAATGATGGTACAGCGTCTGAAGCATATGCGGCAGCACTTCGTCAACAAGACCAATTCCATCGGCGGAAAGAAAGTTTATTATCTTTCCATGGAATTCCTGATGGGTCGTTCCCTCAAGACAACTTTATACAACCTCGAACTGGTAGACGATGTGACTTCCATTCTGAATGACTATCACATCAACATCAACCAGATTTATGAACAGGAACCGGATGCTGGTCTGGGTAACGGCGGTCTGGGCAGACTGGCTGCTTGCTATCTGGATGCAATGGCAACACAGGGTATTCCTGCAACCGGTCATTCCATCTGCTATGAATACGGTATCTTCCGTCAGGAACTCCAGGACGGCTGGCAGACGGAATTCCCGGACAACTGGCTGCCGGGCGGCTCTGTATGGCTCGACCCGAAGCCGGATGAAGCCATTGAAGTACACTTTGAAGGCGAAATTCAGGAATACTGGCAGGATTCCTATCACTACCTCTCTCACCACAACTACAACACCGTACTGGCAATTCCGTACGACCTGTATGTTTCTGGTTACGGCAGTGAAGGCGTTTCTGCACTGCGTCTGTGGCAGGCAAAAGCTCCGAGCTTTGATATGAAGTCCTTCAACGAAGGAAACTATGCAAGTGCATTGAGCCAGAACTCCATGGCAAATGCAATTTCTAAGGTTCTGTATCCGAACGACAACCACCTCGAAGGAAAGTCCCTGCGTCTGCGTCAGCAGTACTTCCTGAGTGCTGCTGCCATCGGTGACATCGTAAACCACCACATGAGCGTATACGGCACACTGGATAACCTGCACGAAAAGGTTGCCATCCACATCAACGACACCCACCCGACCCTTGCTATTCCGGAACTGATGCGGGTTCTGTTGGATGACTGCGGTTATACTTGGGATCACGCTTGGCACATCGTTACCAATACCTTTGCTTACACCAACCACACCGTTATGGCAGAAGCACTGGAAAAGTGGGATGTGAACCTTGTAAAGCAGATTATTCCGAGAATCTTCCAGATTATCGTAGAAATCAACAACCGTTACTGTGCAAGCCTGATGGAACGCAACGGTGGCGACAGTGCAAAGACCACCAGAATGTCCATCATCAAGGACAATCAGATTCACATGGCAACCCTGTGTGTAATGGCTTCTCACAGCGTCAACGGTGTTTCTAAGCTGCACTCCGAAATCATCAAGGAATCTGTTTTCCATGATGAATATCTGGATACCCCGAACAAGTTCAAGAATGTTACCAACGGTATTGCTTACAGAAGATGGCTGTATCAGTCCAATCCGGGTCTGACCAAGCTGCTGCGGGAAAAGATTGGCAACAAGTTCTTGGTAGACGGCAGCGAACTGAAGAAGCTCGATGTCTTCGAAAACGACAAGGCTGTTCTGGAACAGCTGCGGAAAATCAAGAAGGAAAACAAGGAACGCTTCGCAAAGTATGTTAAGCAGAAGAGCGGTGTCCTTCTGAACACGGACAGCATCTTCGACGTACAGGTAAAGCGTCTGCACGAATACAAGCGGCAGCACCTGAATGTCATGAACATTCTGGCTCAGTATCAGTACTTGCTGGATCATCCGAACGCTGACTTTGCTCCAAAGACCTACATCTTCGCTGCAAAGGCTGCTCCGGGTTACTATCTGGCAAAGCAGATTATCAAGATGATTTGGGCACTGTCTGAAGAAATCCGCAAGAATCCTCGTATTTCCGAAAAGCTGTCTGTTTACTTCCTCGAAGATTACAAGGTTACCCTGTCTGAACTGCTGATGCCGGCAAGTGATATTTCTGAACAGATTTCTCTGGCTGGTACAGAAGCTTCCGGTACTGGTAATATGAAGCTGATGCTGAACGGTGCAATCACACTGGGTACGCTGGACGGTGCAAACATCGAAATCGGTGATGCAGTTGGTTCAGATAACATCCTCATCTTTGGTATGAAGACCGAAGAAGTGAACGCCCTCAAGGCACAGGGTTACCATCCGGGTGCATACTACGAACAGAATCCGATTATTCATAGCTGTATCGACCGGATGTATGCTGGCATCAACGGCTGCAAGTTCGCAGAAGTTGCAGATTCCCTGAAGAACATTGACCCGTATATGGTTCTGGCTGACTTCGATTCCTATGCAGCTATTCAGAAAAAGAGTTCTGAACTGTATCAGGATACCGAAAAGTGGACAAAGATGTCCCTGCACAACATCGCTGGTGCTGGCATCTTCTCTGCTGACCGTGCTGTCAATGAATATGCAAGAGATATTTGGGGCGTAAAGTAAACCCTAATATTTCTCTTTTTCTAATGTCCAAAAGCGTGGGAGGTCGGGCAGCTGCTGCTTTCTCCCACGTTTTTCTTTTTACAAAAGCCCGTTCCAGATTGAAATTTGAAGGAGGATTTTTTTCTATGCCATGTATGTATGACAGTTGGGATTTAAACTATAAATTCCCATTCGGTGCAATTCGCAGACGTTCTGACTGCAATTTCACCATCTATCTGCCGGCTGGCGTAACACCAGACTTTCCGCCAGTTATGGTATTATTCCGCACTGGCTTTAAGGAACGCTTTCTGCCGATGAATGCCAACAGCGAACAGGACGGCTGCAAGTGCTATACTGTCACTTACAGTCCAAAATATGCCGGTGTGCATTACTATTATTTTGCCTATACCAGCAATGGTGTTCGGCACTATATCAAGCGTGGCACTGCTCACGAAGCAGCTCTCGACCACGGCGAATTGTATCAGCTGACCGTTTTTGCAAAGCACTATGAAACGCCGAACTTCCTCAAGGGCGGTATCATGTATCAAATTTTCCCTGACCGATTCTGCAAGAGCGGAAAGCCGCATGAAAATGTTCCGAATGACCGGGTACTGCGGGACGACTGGAATGGCACACCGTACTACAAGCCGGATGCAAACGGACACGTTTGGAACAATGACTATTTCGGCGGTGATTTGGAGGGTATCCGCAGCAAGCTCGACTACCTCGAAAAGCTCGGTGTTACCTGCATTTATCTGAACCCGATTTTTGAATCCCACGAAAACCACCGCTATAATACTGCCAACTATCGGAATGTTGACCCGCTTCTCGGTACAAATGAAGATTTCCGCTTGCTCTGCGAAGATGCGGAAAAGCATGGCATTTCTATTATCTTGGACGGCGTTTTCTCTCACACCGGTGCGGACAGCATTTATTTCAACAAGTTCGGTCGGTATGATACCGTTGGTGCTTGGCAATCTACAGATAGCCCGTATTATAGCTGGTATACGTTCTTTGGCGACCACCAGTATGAAGCATGGTGGGGCATTGATACCCTGCCGAATGTCGTTGAAACCAATCCCGATTATCTGAATTATATCTGCGGCGATGGCGGTGTTCTGGATTACTGGATTTCCCTCGGTGCGGCTGGCTACCGTCTGGACGTTGCAGACGAATTGCCGGATGGCTTCCTCGATGCCCTGCGGAAATGCGTCAAGAAGAACGGCGAAGAAAAAATTGTCATCGGTGAAGTCTGGGAAGATGCTTCCAATAAGGAAAGCTACGGCGTAAAGCGGCGGTATCTGCTCGGCGACCAGCTGGACAGCGTTATGAACTATCCGTTCCGAGAAGCCATCATCAACTATATCAAGGGCATGGATGCCAACACATTCAAAGATTGGATTATGGGCATTCTCGAAAACTATCCGAAGCAGACTGTTGATGTCTTGATGAACTTTGTTTCCACGCACGACATCGAACGGGCAATTAACCGCTTTGGCGGTCAGAACTGTGATGACAAGTCGAAAGACTGGATGGCAGAAAACTGGCTGTCCGATGCAGAATATAAGCGTGGCAAACAGCTGTTAAAGGCTGCTATGGTGCTGCAATTCTTCCTGCCGGGCGTTCCGAGTATTTACTACGGAGATGAAGTCGGCTTGCAGGGCTGGAAAGACCCATTCAACCGCCGCTGCTTCCCATGGGGCAACGAGGACGAAGACCTTCTCGAATACACCAGAGAACTGGGGATTCTCCGCAAGAGCAGTTCTGTTTTTGTGGACGGTGAACTGGAATTCCTGCTGACTGAAAACGAACTGCTGGTATTCTCCCGATTCCATCGGAACAGCGGTGAAAGCGTTATCCTGATTCTGAACCGCAGCGAACAAACCCAGCATTTCAGCTTGCATTCGGATGTTCTCAAGAACTATGCTCTGAGCAATGTTGCTTCCGGTATCTGCAAGGAAAATGAACTGGTTCTGCCAGCTTATTCTTACGCTGCTCTGTTTGCTCTGCGAACCATTGACCGAAAAGTCGAAGAGGAAGAAGCGGACGAAGAAGCAAAGGAAGCTTTTGATGCAAAAGAAGATGTCACCGAAGATGAATATCGGGACACCTACAAGGATATGGATTAATTTCTTTCTTGGATATTCCCAAAAAAGAAGGGGGCAGAATGACACATTCTGCTCCCTTTTTCTGTTATTCTGCCTTGGGAATACAAACGGAAAAGACTTGCTTCTGCTCCCAGATGCCTTGAAAGAAGCGGTATCCTGCACCTGCTCCGGCTGCGGCATATTCCTGCATCGGAACGAGAATCTCACCGCTTCCCTTCCGTACATGGCACTGCATTCCTTTCGTTGCAAGCGGCTCTCGCAGGGAAAATGCCAACGTCTGCATCGGATAGGAAATCCCAACGCCCAATGCCTTTACAAAGCTCTCTTTTAGTGTCCAGAACCGCAAAAAACACAGTTCTGGTGATTCTGACTGTAAAATTTCCTGCTGCTCTGAAGCGGTCAGAACTCGACGCAATACACGTTCCCGCATCGGTCGAATGGTTTCCACGTCTACGCCTAACGGTTTCGAGCCAATGCCACAGAGCACCGCATTTTTGCAGTGGCTGATATTAAACTGAATTTGCGGATGTTCTAACAAAAACGGCTTTCCATGTTTTCCTTCTCCCATGAAATAGGGCTTGAAAATGCCCCGTTTAAATAGCATTTCTTCCAGTAAACCATGTGCAAAGTGGTGCTGTTCAGCTACTTTTGCATTCATCGGCAGCGGCTGTAAAACTACTTCCGGCAAATCAATTTGTTCAGATTCTACAGGATTTGCTACTGTTGTTTGTACTTGTTGGATCAAGGTTTCAACCCCTTTTTTCTGCATTTCCTGTTTATCATAGCATATCCATTTGCTTTTTTTCAATTCCTAAAGATGGACGTTTTATTTTCTATGCATGCAAAAAAGTACCTTGTTTCGTAAACAAGGTACTTTTTTCTGTCCATTTTTAAACATGTTGTTTTAAAAGTTCGAGCCGTTCCAACCCCAGTGCTCTACTTCCGCATACTTCACATAAATTCGGCTTGCATCAATGTGCAGCGTTTCTGCTACAATCTTACAGATTCGAGCGGTCAAATCTGCATAGGCTGCATCCGAAGCCGAACCGAAAATGCTGACTTCTACCATGGCTGCTGGTGCATCGCTGCCCTGAAAATACAAGGTGTACTGCGGTTCAATTCCCACCATCAGCCATGTTTCTGATTTCCCCGGAATAGCAGTGATCGCACTGCCGAATGAGGTTTTCAACAAGGTTTCCTGTTGCTCTGTAACGGCAACATTCGTTTTCAACTGCATAAATGGCATAATTTTTTCCTCCGATTCCACAAAAATTTATCGTTCTCCCAACGGCACATAGGTTCGTTCCAATCCAACCGGACGATATGCCGGACGGATGATTTTATTAGAGTTGGTCAGTTCCTCAATCCGATGTGCTGACCAGCCTGCAATTCTTGCAATCGCAAAAATTGGCGTATACAGTTCCATCGGAATGCCCAGCATCTCATACACAAAGCCGCTGTAAAAATCAACGTTTGCACAAACTCCCTTGTTTGTCTTGCGGCGTTCCAACAGCAGTTCTGTTGCGATTTCCTCCACAGTCTGATACAACTGAAATTCATCGTGCATCTGCTTTTCGTTCGAAAGCATCTCGGCAAACTTTTTCAAAATACGTGCTCTTGGGTCAGAAACGGTATAAACTGCATGCCCTAACCCATAAATCAAACCGCTGTGGTCGAAGCCCTCTCGGTTCAGCAGTCCGGTCAAATATGACCGAATCGCATCCCGATTGTTCCAGTCTGTTACATGGGCTTTCAAATCTTGGAACATTTCCATGACCTTCAGATTTGCACCGCCGTGCTTTGGCCCTTTTAGCGAACCCAAAGAAGCCGAAATGGCAGAATAGGTGTCCGTCCCCGAAGATGTTACCACATGCATGGTAAAAGTAGAATTGTTTCCGCCGCCGTGTTCTGCATGAAGCACCAACGCCAAATCCAACAGCCGTGCTTCCAGCTGCGTATATTTGCCATCTGGCCGCATCATAGTCAGCAGGTTTTCCGCAATGGTTTTATCTGGCTTTGGCTTCCGCAATACCATGCTGCTGCCCTTGTGGAAGTACTGCGTCATCTGGTAGTTATACACTGCCAGCGATGGGAAACGGGCAATCAGTTCCAGACACTGCCGCATAACATTCGGAATGCTGATGTCATCCGGTTTCGGGTCGGTGGAATGCAGTGCCAGCACACACTTTTCCATGCCGTTCATGATGTTATCGCTCGGCATCCGCATGATAACGCTGCTTTTAAAATGTGCCGGCAAGTTCTGATAATCTGCCAACAGTTCGTGAAAGGCTTTCAACTCGTCTGCTTTCGGCAGTTCTCCAGTCAATAGCAAGTAAATGATTTCTTCAAATCCAAACCGGTTCTGCTGAATGAATCCGTTCACCAAATCCGAAATGGAATAGCCCCGATAGAATAATTCCCCTTCTGCTGGTACTTGCACGCCGTTTTCCAACTTGGTTGCCTGTACCTTGCTAATCCCCGTCAGTCCGGCAAGAACGCCTCTGCCATCTGCATCCCGCAGACCGCATTTTACATCGTACTGTTCATAGAAAGACGGGTTAATCTGATAGTTTTCCTGATATTGCAGAGCAAGCTGTTCGCTTCGCTCAATGTTGTGTCGGTATTTCTGCACAATCTGTTGCAGTTCTGGTCTTTTTAAAATGGCTTCTTTTGTCAGCATATGATAATCATCGTCCTTTCTGAAACGGGTTTTGGGTGAATGAATGAGAAAAAGCGTGGTTTCGATTTCTTCTGAAATCGAATGCACACAATCAATAGTATAACATAAATCTTTTGTTTCTGTCAATGATGGCAAAAATATGAAAAACAATCCTACTAATTCAATCGACTTGATTCTAAAAATAGACAGCTTTCTATTTTAAAAAAGTCAGAAAAAGGGCACTTCGATTCGGAAGCACCCCTGTTTCCTTGTTGGATTTTTTTATACGGCTCAAATGCCGCATTCGTCGTAATCCTTCCACTTCTCGTGATGAGAGCGATTGCTCAGTGTCCGGCATACGATAAAGACAGCGGACAGCATTGCAAGCACCAATGCCCCGACAACTGGTGCGACTTTATAGAACATGCTGAGTCGTTCTTTCTTTCCAGAATCCTTTTCCTTGCTCATAATGAACCTCCCTGTTCCAATGCAGCAAGCTGTGCATCCAAATCCGCATCACTGGTGGACGTACCCATTTCTGCCATCAAACGCTGCAATTCTGCATCCACCTTGGTATCTGCTTCCATCTGTTCAAAGCTTTTGGTGTCTGCATTGCTGTTGCCAGAGATTTCAGCAAACGCAGCAGCTTCTGCTTCCTGCTGCATAATCTTTTCTTCCATGCGGTTAAATTTATCCATAGAACTGGAAGTATTGATACCGCCCATAGACTGTGCCAGATTCTTCTGAGTCTTTGCCATCTGGGAACGGGCAATCAGCATTGCCTGCCGGCTCTTTGCTTCTTCCAGTTTTGCCTTTAAGGTTTCAACCTGATTCCGGATGGCATCGGTCTGTGTGGTAATGGTTTCATACATCTGCTGATAAGAGGCAACGTCATTATCTGCCTTGACCTTATAGGACAGGGCTTTCTTTGCCATTTCCGTGTTACCAGCTGCAAGGGCTGCCTTTGCCTTGGATTCCCAATCTGCAGACGACTGCAATGCAGTCTTATACTGCCGTTCTGCAATCCGCTGGCTTGCCATTGCCTTGCCGAGTGCCTGTGTAGACTTTGCAACTTCCTGCTGCAAATCCCGAATGATCTGCTTGACCATCTTTTCCGGATCTTCTGCCTTGTCGATGAGGTCGTTGACATTTGCTTTCATAATATCGCCAATTCTTGAAAAAATACCCATGTGGATTCCGCCTCCATTGTATCTTTGATGCTTGTTTTCGTCTGCTGGGCTATAACCCAGTCCCCCTACTATTGCAGGAATTTTCTCTGCCTGCATACAAATATGGTTGTATTGATTATAACACATTTTTTATATCGTGTCAAGCACAGAGTTTTGCAGAATTGTCGTTTGATTGAAAAAATGGTCGTTTTTCAGTTGCTCTTAGAAAAAACAATTGCGTAAGATTCGGCAAAATCGCTTCGCTGTCTGCCTTTGTGCTGTTCGCCGTGGGTTACGTTGTCCGAATTGCTTATGAATCTTTCTTAGATTACAGTTTATTAGAATGTTCCTTGTTTTTAGAATGGCGAACAGCAACTTGCTTATTTTTCTTAGATTTCAATACAGTCTAATCAATACGTTCGTTAAGGGGGACAGCTTGTCCCCCATTTTAGAGGATGCCCTTCCCTTTTGTCCCTTCGGGACATTTCCCCACACTGTGGGGAATCACCCTC
>ENA-ORTF01002027-ORTF01002027.1-human-gut-metagenome-genome-assembly--contig:-NODE-2027-length-21657-cov-6.303352_pt1 | contig 21657 bp, 13 predicted proteins | sample MGYA00241908_ERZ509180 | MGnify/ENA primary metagenome ERZ509180 (study PRJEB26280, sample SAMEA2338814) | human gut metagenome | biome: human gut; feature: human-associated habitat; material: faeces... | reverse complement strand
ACGGCGCGGTAAGAATGGAGGGTGTAAGCACTCACTATCTTCCGATCGAATTTCCGGCTGTTCCGGATTTTCAGGTAGTCAAGGCGGCACAGCAGGCAGCGCAGAAGCTGGGGCTTCCGTACAATATCGGAGTTACCATTACCAAAGCATCGTTTTACACCCAGACTGCACCGGAGACCAAGCCGGTTGGACCAGAGCTGATCTACCGGTGGGAGGCTTATGAGAAAGGCGGCGCAACATCTACCAGCATGGAATGCTCCGTTCTTTTCACGGTAGGAGCATCTCTGGGAATCCGAACCGGCTGCGTGATGGCCAGTGCTACCAACTGTAAAGATTATTCTGAAAATGGAAGAAAATCAGATATCGATATTGAAGACAGGGCGATCCGTACCGCAATCGAGACCATGAGAATGCTGATCGCGAAGGATAAGGAGAATGCCTGATTTATGGATGATTGCAGAACACTGCCTTTGCTGAGGAAGCTAAACATTCCCTGTTACATTCAGATCTATGACATTGTGTATGAGATGATCAGCAACGGGATTTTGAAAGAGGGCGACACCATTCCGGGGGAAAATGCAATGGCAGCCTACTGGAATGTGAGCCGCAGCACCATTCGTCTGGCCGTTCGAAAGCTTGAGGAGGATGGCCTGATCTACAAAATGCAGGGCAAAAAAACAACCGTGACCGGAAAAATGGAGCGCAGCCGCAGGGGGATCACCCAGATCGTGCATCCCTGTCTTGCCGGATGCCTGCAGCCGGTTACCGGGACAACATCAAAGATTACCTTCCCGGGAGCAGGTGTGGCAGCAATGGCCTCTTCCGAAGCGAATGTCGCTGATATCAAAGCCAAATTACAATGGCAGACAATCGGACCAGATAAGATTAATCAGTTACGTCATGTAAAATATTTTAAAGATATTAACGGAATGAAAGAATATATGAAGAAACATGCCGAGATCATTCGTCCAAAGTTTGAGGCAGTATTAGAGACATTAGAAAAAGAACTTGGTGAGTTAGGAATCGCATCCTGGAGCAAACCGGTTGGCGGATATTTCATTTCCTTTAATGCCCAGAAGGGATGTGCCAAGGCAATCGTGGCTAAATGTAAAGAGGCAGGTCTTGTACTTACAGGTGCGGGTGCAGCATATCCATATGGTAATGATCCGGAAGATTCAAATATCCGAATCGCTCCTACCTTACCTTCTACAGAAGAGTTATCAATCGCGACAGCGTTATTTGTAACATGTACAAAGCTTGTAACGGTAGAGAAACTTCTTGCAGAGATGTAATGTCGGATGAATTCAAGAATACCCCGGTATCCAGTTTTCAGTCTGCTTTTGATTTGCACGACTTGAATTTAGCAGAATGATTATGACAAAATAATAACAGATATATTAAAAAGAGAGAAAATTCACCAGTTGACATCAAAACTGGGAACTTCCTCTCTTTTTTTGTCGTTAAAAAAAGAGTAGATTTTTGTACAAAATGAAAAACATAGCAAAAAAGTTGTACAAAATTGGATACATATATTCTCATAAGCTATTGTTTGTGATATAGTTAACACAATAAATTTAAGGGTAATTATGACTTTAACAAACTAGGGAGGTATCTATGAGAGGAGTAGAAACAAGAATTCAGGAAATCAGACATGCTGTATTTACTGAAGTAGCTAAAATGGCTTATGAAGAGGGACCTGTTGATAAAAAGATTGAGGCGCTGCCTTATAAAATCATACCTGGTGAAACCGGTAATTTCAGAAATGACGTTTTCCTTGAAAGGGCGATCGTAGGAGAACGACTCCGAATGGCAATGGGTCTGCCATACAGAGGAGCAGCAGAACCAGCACCGGTATCTGATGGAATTATGGAGGCAGATAAGCCAGAAGGCTACTATACTCCACCACTTATTAACGTAATTAAGTTCGCATGTAATGCATGTGAGGAAAAGAAAGTACATGTAACAGATGGATGTCAGGGATGTCTGGCACATCCTTGTATGGAAGTATGTCCAAAGAAGGCAATCTCTCTTGATCGCGTAACCGGTAAGTCCATCATCGATCAGGATGCCTGTATCAAATGTGGACGTTGTGCTACTGTATGTTCCTATAATGCGATTATTGTTCAGGAACGCCCATGTGCAAAAGCATGTGGTATGAAGGCTATCACATCTGATGAGAACGGAAAAGCAACGATTGATTATGATAAATGTGTATCCTGCGGAATGTGCCTTGTAAACTGTCCATTTGGTGCAATTTCTGATAAGTCCCAGATTTATCAGGTAATCAAGGCAATCCAGTCCGGTGAAAAGGTATATGCTGCAGTAGCACCTGCATTCGTAGGACAGTTTGGACCAAAGGTAACACCGGAAAAGCTTCGTGCAGCCATGAAAGAACTCGGCTTTGCCGATGTACTTGAGGTAGCAATCGGAGCGGACTTATGTGCGAAACAGGAAGCAGAGGACTTCTTAAAAGAAGTACCGGAAGAACTTCCATTTATGGCAACATCCTGTTGTCCGGCATGGTCCGTAATGGCCAAGAAGCTCTTCCCAGAGTATGCAAACTGCGTATCCATGGCATTAACACCAATGACATTAACCGCAAGATTAATTAAGAATCACACACCAGATGCCAAAGTCGTATTTATTGGACCTTGTGCAGCGAAGAAGCTTGAAGCGATGAGAAGAACCGTTCGAAGTGAAGTAGACTTCGTACTTACCTTCGAGGAAATGAGTGGAATTTTCGCAGCAAAAGACTTAGATCTTGAAGCAATGCATGAAGATGTAGACGGTGTCAACGATGTATCCGCAGACGGAAGAAACTTTGCCGTATCTGGTGGAGTAGCACAGGCTGTAGTTGATGTAATCAAGAAAGAATATCCAGATAAAGAAATCAAGGTAGCTAACGCAGAAGGTTTAGAGGAATGTCGTAAGCTTATGATGATGGCATCCAAAGGCAAGTATAATGGCTATCTGTTAGAAGGCATGGCATGTCCAGGTGGTTGTGTAGCCGGAGCTGGAACAATGCAGCCAATTAAGAAGTCTCAGGGAGCTGTAAAGATTTATGCTACAAAAGCAAATCATAAAGTAGCTACTGAAACAGAATATGTAAAAGAATTAGATAAATTGGTAGATTAAACCTGATTAGTAGATTTCGTGTAGACGAAAAAAGAAAAATACCATATCCCATCTGCTCTGTAGTCGCTGTGTTTAAGATGCTCGTCCGCATCTTAAACACGCTCCGAAGCCGCATCTGGGATATGGTATTTTTTCTTTTTTCTGACGATTCTAAATTCACAGTTGGCAAAAATGGAAATTCTACAGGATTTTATCTGAATGAAAATCGTAGACTTTTGGATAATTTTCTCTTTCCCTTAGAATAAAATCCTGATTTTGGCTCAAGCCTAAAAAAAGAAGTTATTTTATGGAATATTGTTGCACAATATGTAAATATCTGGTATTCTATAACTAGCATATTTTGCAGATGGAAGGAGAAAAAAATTATGGAAAGAATCAGACAGATGACAGACACACGAAGATGTGCTCTCCTGTGGGCGGCGACGATATTGCTGACGGCAGCATTGTTGTTTTTGTGTGGGGGAAAAGTACATGCGTGGGAAGGGAATGATGATTGGATGCGTGATACATTCAGTCGTTATACAATGGCGGCGATGCTTAGCGGTCAGGAAGAGAACTATTTTAACGATTCCAAGAAACCAGATGCGCTGACAGTACTTAATTATACTGCATATAAGATGTATCAGGATAATAAAATAGTTACAATCTCATTTGATGAGTTCTATAAGGACTATGTTTGTGCGAACTTTTCTGCAGTTGTAGACAAAGAGTTTTTAAAAAATGTAGCTAAGTTAGATAATGGAACATCCATATTTTTTGATTATGATAGTGATACAGATGAGATAAGTATACATGGTATGCCAGCAGGTGGCGATTCTAAACAATGTGTGTACATAGGATGGCAGGATAAGGATAATAATAATGATCAAACAGTTCTCTATGGTATATGGCAAGACCCGGCTCCAGCAGGGGAATGGAAAGATTATTATGTGACATTAACAATTAGTGGATATGGAGACGATGCTAAGATTGTTAGTTATCAAAAAATAGAAGATAATGATGTAAAGTTTTCCAGCGAATTTTTCATTAATAATTGTGATGACAACGGTGAGTGGGTTGATGAAACAAACTGTACGAGAGAGCTTAATGGAGAAACAAGGGTTATATTGCCATATAATGAAGATGTCCATTCTCGTGCGACTATGACTTATAAAGGTGAAGAAGTAGAGACTACCGGCCTTGCGGGAGTTAAGGTGACAAGTTCAGATAAGGATATTGTTTCTGTATATGATACTAACGAAAACTATGAGGAAATATCTTCCGTTTTTGGGGATAAAGTAGGAACGGTTAAGCTTACGTGTGAATTCCAGTCCAGGACAGGGGAGACTGTTTACACAGAGACCTTACCATGTGATGTAGCTAAGTTTGAAGCAGGCAGAGACAATGCCAGATATGATAGCTATGGTATGTGTGTTCTTTATAATGAAGATGTAGAGATTTTTGCAAAAACAGAAGGACTTGATGAATATAAGAAACAAAACAAAGTTTCTTATAAATGGAAATCTGAAATCACTGAGATAAATGGAAAAACAACAGAATCTGTTAAGTATACAGCTCCAAGTAATGAGAAAGAAGAAAAAATTTCTGTTGATATTTATATTGATGGCGAGAAGATTACAACACAATCTGTTTACTTAAAGGCGAAAAATGGCGTTTTAGATTATACAGTTTATGAAATGCCTGGCACAGCAATGAAAAAGCAGGATACAACTGCCCCATTGCTTCTTAATAAACGCTATTTCATTGATTTAGCAGGAGGAGACTTTGGCTGAGATTATGGTAATAATGCAGATCAGTGTTTCTCTTCATGGGAATTTACTATGGATGGTAAGGCATTTACTATAACAGATAAAGAAGCCGAAGATTATGATACACCAATTCAACAGCCAGATTTTATGACTTATTACAGAGGTATTGCTGGTGGTGGAACACCGAATTGTCTGTTTACTGTAAAGAAAGCAGGACAGCTTACAGTAACAGGTACTATCTATCAGAATAATAAAGTATTCAGAACAATATCAAAGACTTTTACAGTAAAAAGTGAGAATGAAAATACAAATGGAACAACACCAAAACCACAGCAGCCAGCACAGCCTGCTTCCTTACAGAAAGGAACCAAAGTAACAGATAAGAAATCCAAAGCAGTATACAAAGTAAATGGTAATAAGACAGTTGAATATAATAAAGTGAATAAAAAAGCGAAGAAAGCAACAGTTCCATCAACGATTACTGTAAATGGAGTGAAGTATCAGGTAACATCCATTGCAGCCAAAGCATTTGCCAACAACAAGAAGTTAACAAAGGTTGTCATCCCGGCAAGTGTAAGAAGCATTGGAAAACAGGCATTTAGCGGATGTAAGAATCTTAAGAGTATTACAATTAAGACGACGTATCTTACAAAGAAATCTGTAGGTGCGAAAGCATTTAAAGGAATTCATGCAAAAGCAACGATTAAAGTACCAAAGAAACAGAAGAAAGCATATCAGAAGTTCTTAAAAACAAAAGGAATAGGAAAAGGTGTGAAAATTAAATAAATGCTGCAGATTAGTAGAAAGTGTAAGAATGCCCCGGCATTCCTGCTGATTTGCAGGATTTAGAGTACAAAGGAAAACGATATATTCAGGATGCTCCTTCAAAGAGTGTTAAAAATGCAGATGAGTATTTTTAACACAGCAAGGAAAGAGCAGATGGGATATATCGTTTTCCTTTTTTCGTTTATACTAATTTTTGTTTATGCTAAAAGGCTATAGCTTAAAATTCATTCTTAATAATTATTAAGTAGCCAGGGAATATTTTTGTTATGTATAATGAAAATGTGAACATTCCTTTAATTTATGATAATGTTTGATGATTTTTCAAAGTAATTGTGATATCATATAAAAAGTTTCAAGTGACTATCTTAAAGCTTTGCCAGGCTTTTTATAAAGAATGTGTTCTCAGAGTTTTTAGTACATTTGCTTTTGTGGATAATTTTTTACCAGAGGTACCTGAGTTTTATTAACGTATGTATTGCGTATACCTCAAAATTTGAGGCAGGTCTGATAAGAATCTTCCCGCAGATCAAGTACAAAAGATTCCGAGAGTATGTAAGAGTATTTAGGAGGTAAGTATGTTTCGGAAGAAGAATGGGCAGGAGTTTATGGATGAGCGGAACGTGGATTCATCTGTGAATGATAAAGAAGAGAAAAAGGGATTTTTCCACAGAAGGAAGAAGAAAGAGATTAATCTATATGAAGATGATATGGGATATATCGAGGAGGACGGTGATTTTTCAGAAGAAGAATATGATAAAGAATTAGATGAGTTACAGGAAGATGAGAAACCGGAAAAGAGAAAGAGAAGATTTTGGCATCGGAAGAAAGAAGATACACCGGAAGAAAAAGCTCAGACAGAAGAATTAGCAGAGGAACATCATGATGAAGATAGTTTTCTCAGTGATGAGGATGCGATTATTTTGCAGGAGCCGGAAAAGAAGAAGTTTTCTAAGAAGAAGCTGGCGCTCATCTGTGGTACGGCAGCAGTCATAGTGATAGCTGTTGTTTTTTTTGTTATTCGGAATATGGGTGGTACAAGCGAAGGAAAGGCGTATGTAGAATCTGTTCGTGAGATTACAGGACTTGGAACGGCTGCCGGGGCGAATAACCGTTATACAGGAACGGTTGATGCGGAGAGTTCATGGAAGATTAATTTACAGTCGGATATGTCTGTAGAGAAGCGTTATGTGAATGTTGGCGATCAGGTGAAAAAGGGAGATAAGCTGTTTAAATATAATACACAGGAGCTGAAGCTTTCAAAAGAAAAGAAAGAGCTGGAACAGGAGACTTTACAGAATGAGATTAATCAGTTGACAAAAGATATCAGTTCCTATCAGTCTGATTTGAAGTCTGCGAGTGCTACGGAGAAGATTCAGCTTCAGACGCAGATTTTAACAGCACAGACTACGATTAAGAAAGATCAGTATACGATCAAGACGAATAAAGAGACGATCAAGACATTAGAGAAGAATATTAAAGATGCTACAGTAAAGAGTAAGATGAATGGTCTTGTAAAGAAGATAAACAGTTCTCTGGAAAGTAGTTCTTCCTCAGGTGATGACAGTTCAGATGATGGTTCAGATTCCGGAGATGGAAGTTCAGATGATTCTACATATATGACAATTCTTGCAGTAGGTAACTACCGTATTAAAGGAAAGGTCAGTGAAACGAATGTTAACAGCCTGAATGAAGGGGATCCGGTTATTGTACGTTCAAGAGTAGATGATTCCCAGACCTGGAAAGGAACGATCAGCAGTATCAAGACAGATGCTACTGCAGATGATTCTACCGAGAGCAGCGATGAGATGGCTTACGATGATTCTTCGGATGGTAGTACAGGAGAGACTGCATCAAAATATAATTTCTATGTGAAGCTCGATGATGATAATGGCTTAATGATGGGACAGCATGTTCTTGTTGAACCGGATAACGGCCAGGATGAGAAGAAGGATGGTATGTGGTTGCCGGCTGCCTATATTAAGAAGAGTAACGGTAAGTATTATGTATGGCTGGATTCTCATAATAAGCTGAAGCTTCAGGAGATTAAAGTTGGTGAGTATGATGAGAATCTTGATGAGTACGAAGTGAAGAGTGGACTCAAGACAACAGATTACATTGCCTGTGATGACAGTACATTAAAAGAAGGTATGCGGGTTACAAGAGTTGCTCCGGAAGATAGTACTTCTGACTACGGAGAAGAACAGACAAGCGATGATGCCGAAACATTTGGAGCGGATGATTATGATTCCTATGAAGGAGATACTTCTGATTATGGAGAAGATACGTATGACAGTGGGTATGATGAAAGTATAGATGACGGCACAGATGCAGGGGATGATAGTTTCGATACAGGAAGTGACAGTTCAGATATTGTTGATGATGGAACGAGCGACAGTGATGTTGCAGACTTTGGAGAATAGAGATTCTCGATCAGAAAGGACATACAGCATATGCTTTTGGAACTAAAACATATTTATAAAAATTATTTGCAGGATAAGATTGTCATACCAGTTCTTAAAGATGTGAATATCTCTATTGATGAGGGAGAATATGTGGCAATCATGGGACCTTCCGGATCAGGAAAGACAACGTTGATGAATATCATAGGGTGTCTGGATCGTCCAACAAAGGGAGAATTTCTTTTAGAAGGGGAGTCTATTGTAGATTATAATGAAAATCGTCTTTCGGATCTTCGATTAAACACTTTGGGATTCGTATTCCAGAGTTTTAATCTTCTTCCGAAGCAGACAGCTCTTGATAACGTAGCGCTTCCTTTAAGTTATGCCGGAATACCGGTGAAGAAAAGAAAAGAGATTGCTTTTCAGGCATTGAAAAGAGTTGGGCTGGCGGATAGAGTACATTTCCGTCCAAGTCAGCTTTCCGGTGGACAGCAGCAGCGTGTGGCGATAGCCAGAGCACTTGTAAATAATCCGAAGATTATTCTTGCCGACGAGCCTACCGGAGCTTTAGACAGCCGTTCCGGTATTCAGGTAATGAATCTGTTTCAGCAGTTAAATGAAGAAGGTGTTACGATTATTATGATTACGCATGATGCGAATATTGCCAATCATGCGAAAAAAGTACTTCATATTTTTGATGGAGAGATTGTAGAAGATAAAGCAAGAAAAGAGAAAGAAAAACAACAGTCCGAAGTGCAGAGTGAGGCAGCAGAAAGTGTTTCATCAGAATTAGAAAAAGATTTCGGAGTGAATGCATGGGAAGGAGAGATCTGATTTGAAGGGAAAGAAGAAGATACTGCTTGCTGTAGTTTTAGTTCTCGTTATGGTAGTTGGAATCACTTCCATTGTTGTTATAAGAAAGAGAAATAAAATTGTAGTAAAAGTATTCCCGGTAAGTAGTCTGAACAGTTCTGACTGGTTTGATACAGATACTTCTCTTACGGGAACGCTTACTTCAGATTTTATACAGGAAGTTCATGTTTCCGGTGGACAAAAAGTAAAGAAGATTTATGTCAAAAAAGGTGATAAAGTTAAAAAAGGCGATGTTCTTTTGAAATATAATGTTGCGGAAAAAGAACTGGATTTAAAACTTCAGAAGCTTCAGATTCAATCGTCCAAGTTGGAAATCGCCGAGATGGAGAAGGAATTAAAGAAGCTTAAAAACACAAAGACAGTTGGTTCGATCAATACGGGAAACAGCAGTGTGATGGATGCATCTGTTAATCTTTCCGATATAAAGGGAACAAGTCTTCGCTACCTTATGGCAGAGGCGGAAGGTGATGGAACTACTGCAGTGAGCAATTCGAAAGCCGCGAATGAGGCAGATGGAAACAGTGGTTCAGGAAGTGGAAGCAGCGCCGGCTCTGAGAGTGGTTCAGGAAGTGGAGGCGGCTCAGGCTCCGAGAGTGGTTCAGAAAGTGGAGGCACCTCCGGCTCCGAGAGTGGTTCAGGAAGTGGAAGTGGCTCAGGCTCCGAAAGTGGTTCAGGAAGTGGAAGCGGCTCAGGCTCCGAGAGTGGTTCAGGAAGTGGAAGTGGCTCAGGTTCCGAAAGCGGTTCTGGAAGTGGAAGTGGCTCAGGTTCCGAAAGCGGTTCTGGAAGTGGAGGCAGCTCAGGCTCCGAAGGTGGTTCTGGAGAAGAATCAGGAAAGGATGATGCGAAACTTTCCTTAAAATCCAGTGTGAATGATATTTCAGATAAAGCATCTGGTAGTGGCACAGAAAAAGATCCGTATATATTTAATTTAACAATGGATGGTAAAGTAAAAGGTTCTTTTATTAAGAAGTTGATTACTGATGGAAGTTATGCGGAATTTCGTGCTTATAAATCAGAGGAAGCAAAAAAACCATCCGCTACCTTTGAACTTGATCCAGGTACGAAAGTGAATGTTTATGCAGAAGATGGCTATACGGTCAATCAGTTAAATGAAGGTGGAGATACAAAAACTCTTCATAATTCTATTGATCTGGTCAGTGAAAAAGATACATCTAGTGGAAATGGAAGTTCCGCCGGAAATGCCTATATTTATTATTTAAATGTAAATGGATTGGTAAAAGGATCTGTAATTTCTAGTCTTCATAAAGAGAATAAATATGCTACATTTATCGAATTTGATGAGAACGGAAAAGAAAAAGATCGATATGAATATAATCCTTCTAAAGTTTTTAAAGATCTCGATGAAGATGAATATTATACTGTTTCCAAAGGAAAAGAAAAAAGTCTTTATGATCTGAATGAACGGGCAGCATACAAAGATTTAAAGGCAGAAAGTCTGGAAGATGGACAGCAGGATGCAGATGGAAAGTATACATTCTATTTGTCTAAAGATGGAAAAATTAGCGGCGCACTGATTAATGATTTGATTAAGAAGGGGTTAACAGCGGAATTTATAGAATATGCTTCCGAGACAGATTATGATAATGAAAATACAGAAAATGCAAATAAATTAGAGATTACACCTGACAGTAAGTTTACAGTGGAACTTGCAGATGGAACAGGGTATACAATTTCTTATTTAAAGAGTAAAGTAAAGAAAAATGATCCACCGGCTACAACAACCGAGAATAAAGAAAATACTGGTCCAACAACAAATAAGACACCAACGCCGGCGGCAGATAAAGAAATCAAATTTAAACAGAATCGAAAGAAAGTAAAAGCGGGTAATGGCTATCTCTTTTCTATAGTGTCTAAAGATGGAAGCTGGGGAAATGGAGAGGATGATCAGAGTAAGGTTACATGGACTTTATCAAATAATATTTCAAAGTATACAAGTATTGAGAAGACGAAGTCTGGTGTCTGGTTATATGTAGATGAAGGAGAACCGTCTTCTTCTATTACACTTACTGCGCAGGTTAAGAATGTAAAAGGTATTTCTAAAACTAAGATATCAAGAACGTTGGTTGTGAAAGAAGCGGACACCAGCGGTGGAGATAATACTGGCGGAGACGGCGGTGATGATGGAGATGGCGGTTCTGGCATTGACGATGGCAGTGGAGATAATGGCGGTGATGATGGCAATAATTATACTGCAGCAGAGTTAAGGGAAGCAATTGCCGAAAAAGAAGATGAAATTTCTGAAGCCAAACAAGATCTTCATGAAGCGCAGATTAACTACAATGAAGCAAAAGCAGAAGTAGATAAAGCGACAGTTAAGGCAAAGATTGCCGGTACGGTTACTACATCATGCGATAAAGGAACGGTTCCTACAGATGGTTCGGCTGCTATCGTAGTTAAGGCAGCAGATGGAATGTATGTTAAGACTTCGATCAGCGAGATGGAACTTAGCAATATAAAGGTTGGTGGAACGATCAAATGTGTATCTAGTGATACAGGAGATGAGTATACCGCAGAAGTAAAGGAAATTTCGGATTTCCCTACCGGAGACAGTAGTAATGATGGAGGAAGTTCCAATCCAAATAGTTCTTATTATCCGGTCATTGGCTTTATTAAAGATGCAGATGGTTTGAGTCCGGGTGGTTCTGTCGAAGTTTCTTATAGTTCAAAGTCTATGGGAACAGCAAATGATAATGCAATCTATATTCAGAAAGCATATATCCGCACAGAAGACAAAAAGAATTATGTTTATATTCGCGATAAAAAGACAAAGCGTCTGAAGAAACAGTATGTCAAAGTTGGAAAGACTATGAATGGCCAGTATATGGAAATTATATCTGGACTGACAGATGAAGATAACATTGCCTTCCCTTATGGAAAGAACTTAAGAGAAGGAGTTAAAACGAAGATTTCCGAAGATGACAGCGAAATGATTTATTAAGGAGGAGAACGATGCTTGAAAATATAAGATTATCTTTTCAGGGTGTATGGAGTCATAGACTGCGTTCTTTCCTGACGATGCTGGGCATCATTATCGGTATTGCGGCGATTATTGCCATTGTATCAACAATTAAGGGAACGAATGAACAGATTAAAAAGAATCTGATCGGTTCTGGTACCAATACAACAACAGTACAGTTAACAGAAAGTGGAAACTATCCAGCAGAAATGGAATATGGAATTCCGAAAGGGATTCCTGTTCTTGATGATGCTATGCGTGAGCAGTTAGCTGAACTTTCTCATGTAAAAGATGCTTCCCTTTATATGTCACGTACACAGGTAGATTACATTTACTATAATTCAACAGTGCTTTCCGGTGGACAGTTGGTCGGGGCAGATTCTCATTATCTTGGAACCTGTGGTTATGTAATGAAAAGAGGAAGAGGCTTTACGGAGAGCGATTATGAGAAGTATCGTAAAGTAGCAGTAGTAGACAGTGTGGCAGCAGACTCTCTTTTTGGAAACGAGAATCCGGTAGGAAAGACCATTGATATAAAAGGAGAGCCATTTATTGTTGTTGGTGTCATTGAAGAGTCTACCGCCTTCAGCCCGGTAATTAATTCTGTAGAGGATTATTATACTTATGTATATAACGACGGAAGTGCGAGTGGTATTGTTGTGATTCCTGATGTGGATTGGAATATTGTTCAGCAGTATGATGAGCCACAGAATGCAAAGCTGCTGGCAGATTCTACAGATAATATGACATCTGTTGGAAAAGCCGCACAAACATTATTAAACGAAACGGTAACGAATAAAGATATCAAATATCGTGCGGCAAATATGAATGAGACTGCGGAAGAAAGTCAGCAGGTAAGCGCAACGACAAATAAACAGTTAATATGGATTGCAAGTATTTCATTATTAGTTGGTGGTATCGGTGTTATGAATATCATGCTTGTATCAGTAACGGAGCGTACAAGAGAAATCGGTTTGAAGAAGGCAATCGGTGCGAGAAAGAATCGAATACTGGCACAGTTCTTAACAGAAGCGGCGGTACTGACCAGCCTTGGAGGTATTATTGGCACGATTACCGGTATTGCATTAGCAGAAATTATCGGAAAGATATCAAATGTTCCAATTGCGATCAGTATACCGGCAGTTATTCTGGCAATTGCATTTTCTACAATAATCGGAGTAGTATTTGGATTGCTTCCGGCAGTAAAAGCAGCCAATTTAGATCCAATCGTTGCATTACGTCATGAATAGTGTTATCATACATAAGTTAAAATATGCAAATGAAACTATGAAAATATGTAGAACGCGCATATCTCAGCAAGAATGCCGGGGCATTCTTGAATCTTGGATATATTAAAAAAATACAGGAATAAGATGTAAAAAGAACAATAAGTAATAGCTGATAGGAGAAGAGAATGGGTAAGTATTTTGGAACAGATGGTTTCCGCGGAGAAGCAAATGTAAATTTAACAGTAGAGCACGCATATCAGGTAGGTCGTTTTCTTGGCTGGTATTATGGTAAAGATAAAGAAGAGAAATGCAAAGTTGTAATTGGTAAAGATACACGTCGTTCAAGCTATATGTTTGAATATTCTTTAGTAGCAGGACTTACAGCTTCAGGGGCAGATGTATATTTACTGCACGTAACAACAACACCTAGCGTTTCTTATGTAGTAAGAACAGAAGATTTTGACTGTGGTATCATGATCTCTGCAAGCCATAATCCATACTATGATAATGGGATTAAACTCATTAATTCTAAAGGCGAGAAGATGGATGAGGAAACAATCCTTAAAGTGGAAGATTATATTGATGGTAAGTTAGAAATTCCGATGGCAGTACGTGATCAGATTGGATGTACAGTTGATTATTCCGCAGGAAGAAATCGTTACATCGGTTATTTGATTTCTCTTGCAACACGCTCTTATAAGAATATGAAGGTAGGATTGGACTGTGCTAATGGAAGTTCCTGGATGATCGCAAAGAGTGTTTTTGACGCATTAGGAGCAAAGACCTATGTAATTAATGCACAGCCAGACGGACTGAATATTAATATGAATGCCGGTTCTACACATATCGAAGTGCTTCAGAAGTTTGTAAAAGAGAATCAGCTTGATGTGGGATTCGCCTTCGATGGGGATGCAGACCGTTGTATCGCTGTTGATGAGAATGGAAGCGTTGTAGATGGAGACCTCATTCTGTATGTTTACGGCAGATATCTTAAAGAAAAAGGTAAACTTCGTAATAATACAGTCGTAACAACAATTATGTCAAACTTTGGATTGTATAAAGCATTTGACGAACTTGGTGTTGATTATGAAAAGACACAGGTTGGAGATAAATATGTTTACGAAAATATGGTACAGAATGGACATCGTATTGGCGGTGAACAGTCAGGACATATTATTTTCAGTAAATATGCAACAACCGGAGACGGAATCCTTACGGCCATTAAGATGATGGAAGTAATGTTAGAGAAGAAGCAGTCTTTAGCAACGTTGACATCGCCGGTTCGTATTTATCCGCAGGTACTTAAGAATGTACGTGTAAAGAGTAAACCGGAAGCACAGAATGATGCTGACGTACAGGCAGCAGTAAAGCAGGTTGCAGAAACACTCGGAGCAACAGGAAGAATCCTTGTTCGTGAAAGTGGTACAGAGCCAGTGATACGAGTTATGGTAGAAGCGGAAACAAAGGAAGAATGTGAGAAGTATGTTGATTCGGTAATCGAAGTTATCGAGAAAAAAGGTCATTGTGCATAAAGTTTTTACTTAAATAGCTATTTTGCCAAAAACTAAAATAAATAAGCATGATATAATAACTGCGCCTTAGAGCAAGCGATGGATGCAGCGCATCATCGTGCATTGACAGGAGACAGTTGTTATATCATGCTTTTTTGTGCGTATTGTTTAATTTTTTATTTGGCTATATTGCTGTTACATTGCATTATGGAATGGATGTTGTGGGATTTTATAAAGCTTCATAAAATCTCTATAGAATTTCATCTTGAAATTTTATTTTTGGTGATGTATAATATATCAGAACAAATGTTTGGAAAAGGGGCTGCTCTTGCATCTGTTTGCAGATTGCTGTAAGATATCAGATGGGAGATGACTCCCACCTCTGCAGGTGGCAAGCAGCAAGTTTGTATCATATGTTATGTTAGAATTTCCTGGAGAGATTTTAATTGACTAAAGATAGTATTTATTTATCAGGAGAATAATCATGGAGAATATAACAATTAAAGATATTGTAAAGGCTGCCGAAGGACAGCTTTTATGTGGAGATGAGAATAAAGTAATCAAGGAGTTTTCAATCGATTCACGTTCCGGTAACGAGGATAGCATTTTTGTACCAATCATCGGGGAGAGAGTGGATGCACATAAGTTTATTGATGGCGCACTTAAGATAAATGGTGCGACGTTTACATCAGAGCATGATAAGCCGTTAACTGGTTTTGAGGATAAGCCATGGATTAAAGTGGCAGATACAGTAGAAGCGATGCAGAAGGTAGGAACATTTTACAGGAATCGTATGAATCTTCCGGTTGTTGCTGTAACAGGAAGTGTTGGAAAGACAACAACAAGAGAGATGATCAGCACAGCATTAGCTTCACAGAAGAGGGTATTCCAGACAATCGGGAATCAGAATAGTCAGATTGGTGTGCCATTAACGCTTTCTCATCTTACAGCGGAAGATGAGATTGCCGTTCTTGAAATCGGTATGAGTGAAAGAGGGCAGATCGAGAAGCTTACCAATATGATTCGTCCGAATATAGCAGTTGTGACGATGATTGGAGTAAGTCATATTGCACAGTTGAAAACTCAGGAGAATATTTGTCTCGAGAAGATGGATATTGTAAAAGGACTTCCAGAAGATGGTATGGTCTTTTTGAATGGGGATGATAAGTTCCTTGCACCATATCGTGGAAAGCTTTCTCACAGAACATTTTTTTATGGATTGAATAAGGAATGTGATTATCGAGCAGAAGAAGTATGTGTGCGGGATGGACAGACCCTGTTTCGTTTTTATTATAAAGACGGCGAAGCAGAGAAAAATATGGAAGTTGTTCTTGGCACTATGGGAGAGCATAATGTACGTAATGCCTTAGTTGCATTAGGTGTCGCACATCAGATGGGACTTGACATGGAAGTGGCAGCGAAGGCACTTAGTACTTTCCATGGACAGCGTCAGCAGATGCATACATTAAAGAGCTGTACGTTGATTGATGATACATATAATGCCAGCCCAGATTCTATGAAGGCAAGTATTTCGGTACTTTCTTCTATGGAAGGTGTGAAGGGCAGGAGAATTGCCGCACTGGCAGATATGCTTGAACTTGGAGAAAAAGAGAGAGAATATCATTATGAAGTGGGTAAGTTTATTGCTGGGACACAGGTAGATGAAGTTGCTGCCTACGGTGAACTTTCCGAAGAAATATTAAAAGGTATTGAAGACAATAATGCGAGAATTGTTGTAAAGCATTTTGAGACAAGAGGGGAATTACAGGAGTATCTCTTAACATATGTACATCCGGATGACGTACTTTTATTAAAAGCGTCTAACGGAATGAAGTTAAAAGAGATAGCAGAAGCATTTTTACAGAATGAATAATTTTCAGGAAAAGGGAGCTTTACAGATGAAGATATATATAATGAGACATGGAGAGACAAAGTGGAATAAGAGGAGTAAGCTTCAGGGACAGGTTGATATTCCTCTGGCACCTAAAGGTATCGAGCAGGCGCAGATGACAGCAGAAGGAATGAAGGAGATTCCTTTTGATCATATTTTTTCCAGTCCGTTGAAAAGAGCGTATAAAACGGCACAGATTGTTCGCAGGGACCGCCCGCTAGAGATTGTCCGCGATGACCGTCTGAAGGAGATGAGTTTTGGAACCTCCGAAGGGAAGTGTATCGGGAAGATTATGGAGAATCCGGCAATGATACGCTATCAGAGATTCCGTCTTGATCCAGAACATTTTCGTCCGGCAAAGTATGGAGAATATTTTCAGGATGTTTTAAGACGAACTGACGAATTCTTTAAAGAGGAGATTATTCCATTGGAAGGGAAAGCAGAGAATGTTCTCATTGTGGCACATGGTTGCGTAGTCAGAAGTTTTATCCTTAATTTTACAGGACGTTCTCTTAGTCAGTTTTGGAAGACACCTTTTGGAAAGAATTGCTCTTCGGTGGCATTTGAATATAAAAATGGTGAAATAAATATGATTTATGAGAATAAGTTATATTATGATACAGATTGTCCTGACTGGCAGCAACAGATTCCTTCCTATAAGAAAGGATATAGAAAGTAAACATTTATAAGTGGATATTTACAGGTGAATATCTATGAGAAGATATGTATAAAGGTAAGTAATTATAATAAAATTGTGAGGTATTTATGGGAGAACAGATGGCATATAATGCGAATAGCATTGCAGTTCTTGAGGGACTAGAAGCGGTAAGAAAGCGTCCGGGAATGTATATCGGAAGTGTTTCTACCAGAGGTCTTAATCACCTTATTTATGAGATTGTAGATAACTCAGTAGATGAACATCTGGCTGGGTATTGCAGTAATATTCAGGTGATTCTTGAAGAAGATGGAACGGCAACAGTTCGGGATAATGGACGAGGTATTCCAACAGGAATTAATAATAAGACAGGAATTCCGGCAGTAGAGATGGTATTTACTATGTTGCATGCCGGAGGTAAGTTTGGTACGGGAGGTTATAAGATTTCCGGTGGTCTTCATGGAGTAGGAGCCTCCGTTGTTAATGCACTTTCTGTCTGGCTTGAAGTGAAAGTACAGTCAGATGGTAAGGTGTATCAGCAGATGTACGAGAGAGGAAAAGCAGTAGCACCGTTGGAAGTCATCGGCAAGTGTCGAAAAGGCGATACGGGAACGAGCGTTACTTTTTTACCAGATGGAGAAATATTTGATAAAACATACTTTAAGGCGGAATCCATTAAGAGCAGATTACATGAGACTGCTTATCTGAATCCTGGATTATCTATTACCTTTGAGAATAGAAGACCAGGAGAAGAGGAAACCGTCCTTTTTCATGAAGAAGAAGGATTAAAGGCTTATGTCAGAGATTTGAATAAGGGAAAGCCGGCAGTTGGTGAGATTGTTTATTTTAAGAAAAAGATCGATGATATTGAGGTGGAAGCAGCTTTTCAGTATGTAGATGAATTTCAGGAAACAATTATGGGATTCTGCAATAATATCTGTACGATGGAAGGTGGAACCCATATTACTGGATTTAAGACAAAGTTTACGTCTATTATGAATCAGTATGCGAGAGAACTGGGGATTTTAAAAGAAAAAGATAAGAATTTTACCGGTGCAGATGTTCGTAACGGTATGACAGCGGTTCTTTCGGTTAAGCATAAAGATCCAAGATTCGAAGGACAGACCAAGACGAAGCTGGATAATCCGGATGCTGGAAAAGCAGTTAGTGAAGTACTTGGAGAAGAACTGACGTTATATTATGACAGGAATTTAGAAGAACTGAAAAAGGTGATTGCCTGTGCGGAAAAGTCTGCAAAGATTCGAAAAGCAGAGGAGAGAGCGAGAACGAATCTCATCTCGAAGTCCAAGTTTTCTATTGATACGAACGGAAAATTGGCAAACTGTGAGAGTCGTGTTCCAGAAGAGTGCGAAGTTTTTATTGTAGAGGGAGATTCTGCCGGTGGTTCTGCTAAAACAGCAAGAAATCGCCGTACACAGGCAATTCTGCCGATTCGTGGAAAGATTCTTAATGTGGAGAAGGCATCCATGGATAAAGTGCTTGCTAATGCGGAAATCAAGACAATGATCCATACTTTTGGATGTGGATTTTCAGAAGGCTATGGCAATGATTTTGATATTTCCAAGTTAAAGTATCATAAGATTGTCATTATGACAGATGCCGATGTAGATGGAGCACATATTGCAACATTGCTGCTTACATTTTTCTACCGTTTTATGCCAGATCTCATTCATCAGGGACATGTTTATCTGGCAACACCACCACTTTATAAAGCAATTCCGAAGCGGGGAAAAGAAGAATATCTTTATGATGATAGAGCATTAGAGAATTATCGAAAAACACATAAGAGTAACTTTACGCTACAGCGATTTAAAGGTCTTGGAGAGATGGATGCAGAGCAGCTTTGGGAAACAACGCTAAATCCAGAGACACGTATCTTAAAACAGGTTGAGATTGAGGACGGAAGACTTGCATCAGAAGTTACATCGATGTTGATGGGAAGTGAAGTTCCGCCGAGAAGAGAGTTTATCCATACGCATGCAAAGGATGCGGATCTGGATTTATAGAATAATGTACGTTCGGAATTTTTTCTTGTAAAGTCAAACAAAGAAAGATTTTGAAAGTACATAATAAAGAAACGGAGAGAAATATGTCTGAACAGATTATAAAAACAGAATTTTCTGATATTATGCAGAAGTCTTATATTGATTATGCGATGAGTGTCATCTGTCAGCGTGCCCTTCCGGATGTGAGGGATGGCTTGAAACCTGTACAGCGGAGAGTACTGTATGCGATGCAGGAGTTAGGACTTTCTGCAGATAAACCGCACCGTAAGTCAGCACGTATTGTTGGAGATACCATGGGTAAGTATCATCCACATGGTGACAGCTCAATCTATGAAGCATTAGTTGTAATGGAACAGGATTTTAAAAAAGGAATGCCCCTTGTTGACGGGCATGGTAACTTTGGTTCGATCGAGGGAGATGGAGCGGCGGCGATGCGTTACACAGAAGCAAAGCTTCAGAAATTTACACAGGAAGTCTACCTTGCGGATATGGACAAGAATGTGGTCGATTTCCAGTCAAACTTTGACGAAACAGAAAAGGAGCCGGTCGTACTTCCGGTTCGTATCCCGAATCTTTTGATTAATGGAGCAGAGGGAATCGCTGTCGGCATGACCACAAGCATTCCTCCACATAATCTTTCTGAAGTGGTAGACGGAGTGAAAGCTTATATGGATAATCCGGATATTACGACAGAAGAACTGATGGAATATGTAAAAGGACCGGATTTTCCGACAGGTGGAATCGTAGTCAATCAGAAAGAGCTAAAGAATATTTATGAAACAGGCAGTGGAAAGATGAAACTTCGAGGAAAGGTTCATTTTGAAAAAGCGAAAAAGCGCTCAGAAAGAGACAAGCTTGTTATCACAGAAATTCCATACACAATGATCGGTGCAAATATCAGTAAGTTTATTGCAGATGTGGTAGGTCTGATCGAGAATAAGACAACAAGTGATATTGTGGATGTTTCTAATGAGTCTTCAAAAGAAGGTATCCGTATTGTATTAGAACTTCGCCGGAATGCAGATGTAGAGCGCCTTGAGAATCTTCTATATAAGAAGACGAGATTAGAAGATACTTTTGGGGTAAATATGCTCGCTATTGCGAATGGAAGACCGGAACTTTTAAGCCTGAAAGATATCATAAGCTACCATACAAGATTCCATTACGAAGTACTCACAAGAAAGTATGAGACACTTCTGAAAAAAGAATTAGAACAAAAAGAAATTAAAGAAGGTCTGATCAAAGCAAGCGATATGATTGATCTGATCATAGAAATTCTTCGTGGCAGCAAGAGTTTAAAAGATGCAAAGAGCTGTCTGATTCATGGAGAAACAGACAATATTACTTTTAAGACACAGAAATCGAAAAAAGAAGCTTCAAAGCTTTGTTTTACAGAAAAGCAGGCTTCCGCTATTCTTGAGATGCGTCTGTATCGACTGATCGGTCTTGAGATTATGGCATTACAGGAAGAATACGCAGAAATCCTTAAAAAGATAGATAAGTATCAGGATATTTTAGAACATCCGGCTTCCATGAAGAAAGTGATGAAAAAAGATCTGGAAAAAATCAAAAAAATCTATGGATTTGAAAGAAAAACAGAACTTACCAATGCAAAGGCTGCAGTTGTAAAAGTACTGCCAATTGAAGAAAAAGAAGTTGTATTTGTCATGGATCGTTTCGGTTATTCTAAGATTCTTGATAAGAGTACGTACGAGAGAAACGAAGAAACCGTATTAAAAGAATACCGTCATATCGTGCACTGTATGAATACCGATAAAGTCTGTGTATTTACTGATACAGGTGTGATGCATCAGATAAAAGTGCAGGATATTCCATCAGGACGACTCCGGGATAAAGGAACTCCACTTGATAATATTGGGAATTATGATAGTAGAAATGAACAGATTCTTTTAATTGCACCGGATCGGGCATTAAAAGAATCCTCCTTATTATTTGTTACTGCCGCATCCATGGTAAAGCTTGTTGATGGAGCAGAATTTATTGTACAGAAAAAGACAGTTGCAGCTACAAAGTTAGCAGAAGGGGATACTTTAACAGCAGTACGTATTGTCAGCGCCAAAGAAAGTATCACTAATGCACAGATCATTATGCAGAGTGAAGAAGGTTATTTCCTTCGTTTTCCATTAGAAGAAGTAACAAGAAAGAAAAAAGGAGCAATCGGTATCCGCGGTATGAAGCTTCAGGAGCAGGATCATGTCAAGCACATATATCTTACCGGAGTGGAAGAGGAAGATACCCCATCTATTATTTATAAAGAAAAAGAACTGGTATTTAGTAAGATACGACTCATGGGAAGAGACGGAAAAGGAGTCAAGGTAAGAAGATAGGAACTGATTTGTAGATTTTGTGTAGACGAAAAAAGAAAAAATACCCTATCCCATCTGCTCTGTAGTCGCTGTGTTTAA
>ENA-ORTF01002016-ORTF01002016.1-human-gut-metagenome-genome-assembly--contig:-NODE-2016-length-21790-cov-10.280607_pt1 | contig 21790 bp, 27 predicted proteins | sample MGYA00241908_ERZ509180 | MGnify/ENA primary metagenome ERZ509180 (study PRJEB26280, sample SAMEA2338814) | human gut metagenome | biome: human gut; feature: human-associated habitat; material: faeces... | reverse complement strand
ATGTACAACATCTCCTGCAACCTGAAGAAAGCTTATGAGACAGGCAGAACGCGCTGACGGGATGCCTCAATGTGAGCGCGTTCGTCGTGTTTTTCACAGTGCTTGCGCGGCTGTTGCTGCACTTTCTGCCGGAGGCCTTCGCCTCATCGCTCCCCTGCGCGCTGCTGCTTGGATTTTTAGAGCTCACGAGCGGCGTGCTGTCGCTTCCCTGCTCGCGCGCAGGCTTTCTCGCCTGCGCGGCGCTGCTCGGCTGGGGCGGACTGAGCGTCCACTGCCAGACGCTCAGTGTGCTCGCGGCCACTCCCCTCTCCGCGCGGTACTATCTCAAGGGAAAGGCGCTGCAAGCGCTGCTGTCGCTGCTGCTCGCCCTACCTGCGCTGCCGGTTCTGTTTCCCTGACGCTCACTGCTCTTTTCCCGTGATGGCGCTCGCCACCTGCGAGACGACGTCCCCCACCGCGTCATCGAAAAGGTGCATATACACCGCGCTCGTCACGGATGTTGAGCTGTGCCCCAGCGCCTTCGAGATGCTGAACATCGGCACATTCTGGCTGTTGGCGACGCTCGCAAAGCTGTGGCGCAGCCCGTGGAGTGAGATCGGCGGGAGACCCTGCACGGCAATGAACTGCGCGATGCGCTGGCACAGAACGTCCGGCTGATAGGGCTTTCCCGCCTCGTTGACGGCGACGTAGCCCTCGGGGTTATATTTAGGGTCCTGCTTCCGCCGCCTTTCCCAGTCGCGGTGCAGCCGCTTGAGCAGCGATTCAAGGTCCTCATTGCCGCCAAAGGCCAGCCGTCGCTCGGACGCGTAGGACTTCGGCGCTTTTTCAAGCGCCCTGCCGCTCACGGCGGTGCGCACCTCGCAAACTGTCAGAACGCCGCGCTTTAGGTCGACATTGCGCCATTTAAGACCGCAGATCTCGCTGCGCCGCAGGCCGAGGCATCCCGCGAGCTTGACGGCCACCTCGAGCGTTGTGCCCTCGCTCGCGCGAAAAAGCGCGCACAGCTGTTTGGAATCGTAAAAGCGATGGTGCGGCGCTTCGCGCGCGGGCGGCGTGACAAGGCAGGTCACATTCGCCCCCACGATGCCCTGCCTTACCGCCGCGCCGAGCGCCGCGTGCAGCAGCACGTGGTGCTTGCGGATCGTGTTGTTGGCAAGGCCCTTTCGCCGCAGTTCGCCGTAATACTGCTGCACGCGCACGGGCGTTAAGTCCTGCACATAGAGCCTGCCGAGAGAGGGGATCATATGGGTATTCAAGATATTCTCGTAACCGTGGCACGTCGTTTCCTCGCAGTTCGGCTTGATGAGCTCATCCATCCAGTAGCGCAGCCAGTCCTCCATAAAAACGTCCCCCGGCGCGCTCCTGCCGCCGAGCAGCTGCGCGCGGCGGTACTCGGCGATGACCTGCTCGGCCTGCTCCATCGTGGGATAGGTGCGCGTGCGGCGTACGCGCCTGCCGTTTTCGCCGTCGTAGTAGAGCGAGACATAGTAAAGGTGGTTCCTGTCGTCATACGACAGGTTTCGTTTGAGCGTTTTTCTCATGCGTTTCTTCCTCTTTCCGTCGTTATGATCTTTTCTACATTTTGTGCAGAAAATAAAAAAACACCGCTGCATGAGCAGCGGTGTTTTTTAGCGAATAAAATCAGGCGTTCTTCGCGATCTCGACGAGCTTGGTGAAAGCGACGGGATCGTTGATGGCCATCTCGCTGAGCATCTTGCGGTTGATCTCGATGCCGGCGGTCTTCAGGCCGTGCATAAACGTGGAGTAGTTCATGCCGTTGAGCTTGCAGGCTGCGGAGATACGGGTGATCCACAGGGAGCGGAAGTCTCTCTTCTTCAGGCGGCGGCCGACATAAGCGTAGGTCAGGGACTTCATGACCTGCTCGTTGGCCATCTTGAAGTGGCGGGATTTGTTGCCCCAGTAGCCCTTGGCGAGCTTGAGGGTCTTGTTTCTTCTCTTGCGCGTCATCATCGCGCCTTTAACACGTGCCATATTGTATAAGCCTCCTTAAAGCGTATCGTTGTAAATTATTTGTAGGGGATCATCTTGCGGATCGTGCTGGCAGTGGTCTTGTCAGCATAGCCGCCCTGACGCAGACGACGCGTACGCTTGGTGGGCTTCTTGGTCAGGATGTGGCTCTTGAAAGCCTTGGCGACCTTGACCTTACCGGACTTGGTCAGATTGAATCTCTTTTTGGAACCGCTGTGGGTTTTCAGCTTGGGCATAGTAGTTTCTCCTTTTCGTATTTGTAGTGGCGCTCAAAGTTACTTTCCCGCCTTGGGGGAAAGGAAGATCGACATGCTGCGGCCTTCCATTTTCGGCTCTTTATCCAGGTTGGCGACCTCGGCGACGGACTCTGCAAAGCGCACAAGAAGATCGCGGCCGATGTCCGTGTGTGCCATCTCGCGGCCGCGGAAGCGGACAGAGACCTTGACACGGTTGCCGTCGGCAATGAATTTCTGGGCGTTTTTGAGCTTGGTGTTAAAATCGCCCACGTCGATACCGGGGGACATGCGCACTTCCTTGATCTCGACGACATGCTGGTTCTTTCTGGCTTCCTTTTCGCGCTTGCCCTGTTCAAAGCGGAACTTGCCGTAGTCCATGAGCTTGCACACAGGCGGCTTGGCCTGCGGCGAGATCTTGACTAAGTCAAGCCCCTGCTCGTCGGCGATGTGCTGCGCCTGCGCGGCAGACATGATGCCGAGCTGCTCGCCGGTCGCACTGATGAGACGGATCTCGCTGTCCCGGATCTCTTCGTTGATCTGATGCACGTTGCTGCTAATACCGAAGCACCTCCGTTTTTCATAAAGAATTTGGCAAACAAAAAACGAGCACAGAACATTCTGCACCCGTACCATGACACAAAAAAGCCCGAAGGCTTTGTTTTCCACGATTGACCCCTTCGCTTTGCTGGGGGTGAGAACGAATGCACCGCTCTTCTTTGTTTTGCTTAAGTAGTATATGCTCTATTTTCCGCTTTGTCAACAACAATTTGCCCGAAAAAGTGAAAATCCCACGGTATATTTTTACTTTTGCCCGTCAACACTATGTCTGCAAGCAAGAAAAGCGAAAGGAGGCGAGCACATGAAGGAGCGCAATAATCAGAACAAGAACCAGAATCAGGAAAACACCAATCAGAACCAGAACGGCAACCAGAATCAGAACAATCAGAACAAGAACAACCGCTGATTCGTACTCAAAAGCGCAGGGCTCCGGAAATTCCGGGGCCCTGCACCTTTATAGAACCTTAATCCCGCGGCCCTTGCGCGGCGAAGCGTTTCGTGCTATCATTTTATTTAAATTGAGGTATTATACCGCTTGCATTTCAGAAAGGCGCACCATGCTCGACTCTCTTTCTCTCTGGCTGCACGAAACCCCGCTCGGCGAAACGCTGCTCACCATGCTCATCTCGATGCTCCCCGTCGTGGAACTGCGCGGCGGCCTGCCCGCGGGCGTTGCGATGGGGCTGCCGATCCCCGTGGCGTTCATTGCGTCGCTCGTCGGCAACATGATCCCCGTGCCGTTCATCATTTTATTTGTCCGCCCGCTGTTCCAATGGGTGCGCATACATATTCCAAAGCTTGAGGGCTTCATCTCGCACCTCGAAGCGCGCGCCGAGGCGAAAAGCGCCGACGTGCTCCGCTACCAGACGTGGGGGCTTTTGATCTTCGTCGCCATCCCGCTGCCGGGCACCGGCGCGTGGACGGGCGCGCTGATCGCCGCCGTGCTCAACATGCGCTTAAAGCGCGCCGTGCCGGTCATCTTCCTCGGCGTCGTCATCGCGGGTTGCATCATCACGCTGCTGACGCACGGGGTCACGCTTTTGTTCTAAAGGAAAGAGCGCGCAGGCGCTCTTTTTTGTTTCTTTTTGTCTCCAAACTGCAACCTTTTTGTAACGACTTTCGTCTAAAGTCATGTTACCCTTAATATCGCCGCAGACTGTGCGGCAAACATCGGAAAGGAGAATTCCATATGAAAAAACATCTTCAGTGCGGCCTCACCGCCGCGCTGACCCTCGCACTGCTCCTGACCGCCTGCGGGCAGAAGGAGGCGGACGCAAACGACACCCCGCCTGACGCGCAGGCGGGCAGTCTGTATGAAGACTTCTTCACCGGCGACGTCACCGTGACGGCGAATCTCATCAACGCCGGCGCCGAGGCAACGACCGCCTCGTTCCGCGCGCCCGACGTCTACGCCACCAAGGGCGTCGACGGCTCGGACATGGACTGGACGATCACCCGTTTCGCCCTGCTCGACCTGGACGGCGACGGCGCAGACGAGCTGGTGCTCGCCATCGACTACAGCGGCGAGGAGGAATACGTCATCCTCACCTGCTACGATGGCGCGGTTTACGCCAACCAGATCGTCTACCGCGGCTTTTTATCGCCGAAGGCCGACGGCACGTTCGAATGCTCAAACGGTGCCTTCGACAACGGCGCATCCCGCGCCCGCTTTGAAAATGGCGTACTGGTCTATGAGGACTTCGCCTCCATGTCCGAAGGCAGTGATGGAAATGCTGTTTACACGCTGAATGGCGAGAGCATTGATGAAGCTGCGTACAGCGCGTTTCTTGACGAGCAAGGCGCCAAAGACGACCTCGCGTGGACGGAGTTCTCTGTCGATGCGGTGAACGCCGCACTGGCGGGGTAAATATTTCCCTGCGCTGCGCAGGGGAGGCGAATAAAGGGGGCCATTCTCTCACGTGAGAGAATGGCCCCCTTAGACCCCCAAGAGAACGCAAGGGGCTCTGCCCCTTGACCCCGCCATTGCAAGCGAGCAGCTCGAAGAGGTGCGATGCTTGCCGATTGCACTGCCCATAGCGCGGCGTTGCCGTGTTTAGAGCTGCAAGACGACTTGCCTCTGCTTCTACTATCCGCTGCCGCTCTGCCAGTCTTGTAGTAGTGCAGCCTAATTCCCGTCTACCGCCAGTCCCTACAATGCGGCGAGCGCAGTAATGCCGCTATTTCGCAGGCAGTCTGCCGCCGAGGTAGCGTCACTCGCGCCTCACGATAGTAAGGCGCGGTTGCAATCGGTAACGACTCGCAGAAGATTCATGGCGAAGCCATGTACACCGCACCCGATTGCGCAGCGTGTGCAGTTCTTCAAGATCGAGACTGCCAATGTCGGGGGTTGAGGGGGACTCCCCTCGCGTTCTCTTGGGGGATCTAAAGGGGGCCATTCTCTCACGTGAGAGAATGGCCCCCTTTGTCCGCACCCTGCGGGTACGCAGGGAATAGGAAAACGGCGCTTGCGCCGCATTGCAAAATGCGTATTGACAAAATATGACGTTATCCATATAATGTCATAAGTTGAAAAAAGGGAGGACGTCTGCTATGCTGCTGAAAAAACGCAACAAATGTCATTTCGTTTTCCTTTTTGTTTTTCATATTTAGAATATGGACCATCTGTCGATTCCTCGACAGGTGGTCTTTTTTTGGGAGGAGAGAGCAATGATCGAAAATTGGAAGGACGTTCAGATCGTGCCGGAGTTCTGCGATCAGGGTGTGGACTGCTACCGTTTGGAGGGAGGGCACTTCCTCAACGAGTATTACATTGTCTCGGAGGCCGAGACGCGAAAGCTGATGAACCATCCGGAGGTGGTGGGCTACGAGGTGTACGCCTCGCTCGTGACGGCGACCTCGCAGATGATGTACTACCTGAAGGAGAAAAAGAAGATCACGTCGGCGAATATCCTCTCGATCCTGCGGGGAGCCTTGAACTACCCGCTGGAGGAGAGCTGCTACAAAGAGCACATCCGCGTCCACGACATCAGCTTTATGTCGAGCGAGCGCGTTTTTGAAAACGGCGAGATGACGGGCCTTGAGATCAAATACTGCAAGCTTGCCACCGTGCCGAACAGCACGCTGCTGATCGGCGACATCATCGCCTCCGGCGAGACGCTTGTGAACTGCCTGCGCTATGTGATCACTATTACCGCAAGCAGGGGACCAAGCTGCGCAATATCGTCCTCTTCACGATCGGCGGCACGCAGGGCGTTGAGATCCTGGAAAAGCTGACGCAGGAGATCCGTGTGTACTGGCCGGGCTTCGAGGGATTTGTCACGGTGTATTACGAGGGCATTTTCAGCTGCTATGAAGAGGGAAACAAGGGCGTTTCCGGCATCAACCGCGCGCTGATCGACTTCTACTGGAAAGGCGGCATCATTGCCCCTGCCTTCCGTCGCGAGACGCTCTCGATGCAGAATCCCCTTTTTGAAAAGTGCACGATCTACGACGGCGGCGCCCGCCGCTACGAGATCCACGAGCATATTGAAGAGGTGCTCGAATTCTGGAACGGCATCTTAGAGCGCGCCGACAGCATCGACAAGCAAGCGCTGCTCGAGGAAAAGCTCGGGCATCCGCTGCCGATCTCCTACGAGGACTGGCTGAAGGACTGTCACTATGAAAAACTGGACAAAAAGACGACGCGCTGGCTCTATCAGCAGGAGCGCGGCTTTGTGGAGGGCATGCGCGATGTCTCGCTGAAGGAGATCGCGCGCCAGCGGATCGACGAGTTCACCACGACCTTGAGAAAGTATATCCTTTAAAAAATTTATAGATCAGAGAGGACAGAACGCATGAAGAATGAAAAGACGGTAGTGGATATTGACTACGCAGAGGCGATCGTGCCGAAAAGCGCCCGACGCGGCATCGTGACCATGTTTATGATCATGCTGGGCTTCACCTTTTTCTCCGCGAGCATGTGGGTGGGCCAGCAGTTGGCGGACGGCCTGGATTTTCAGGGCTTCGTCGTGTCGATGATCGTCGGCGGCGTGATCTTGAGCCTGTACACGGGACTTTTGGGCTACGTGGGCGCGGAGACGGGCATGAGCCTCGACCTTCTGGCCCGCAAGGCCTTTGGCGTCAAGGGTTCGTATCTGCCCTCGGCCATGATCTCGTTCACGCAGATCGGCTGGTTCGGCGTGGGCATCGCCATGTTTGCCATCCCGGTCGCCAATGAGCTGCTGGGCGGCAGCAAGACGGCGGAGTGGGCGCTGGTGATCGTTGCCGGTATCTGCATGACGGCCTCGGCCTACTTTGGCATCAAGTCGCTCACGATCGTCAGCTATATCGCCGTCCCGATGGTTGCGGTGCTGGGAACGGTCGCGATGGTGCTCGCCGTCATGCGCGGCGACGGCACGATCGTCGATCAGTTTGCCAAGTCCAGCGGCACGCTGACGGTGATCGGCGGCGCGGGACTGGTCGTTGGCTCGTTCGTCTCCGGCGGCACGGCGACGCCGAACTTCTCCCGCTTTGCCAAAAGCGGCAAGGTGGGCGCCATCACAACGGTGATCGCGTTCTTCATCGGCAACTCTCTGATGTTCTTCTTTGGCGGTGTCTCGTCGGTCTATGTGGGCGGCAACGACATCTTCGAGGTGATGATCAACCTTGGCCTGTTCTACCTCGCCATCCTGGTCCTGGGCCTGAACATCTGGACGACGAACGACAACGCGCTCTATTCCGCGGGCCTCGGCCTTGCCAACATCTTCGGCCAGAAAAAGAAGCCCATGGTGCTTGTCTCCGGCATCATCGGCACGGTGCTCGCCGTCTGGCTGTACTGGAACTTCTGCGGCTGGCTGAACATCCTGAACTGCACGCTGCCGCCGGTGGGTATCATTCTGGTGCTGGGCTATTTCCTGAACAAGGAAAAGTATCAGGACGTGGAGGTCAGCGAGAATGTCAACTGGTTCGCAGTGCTCGGCGTGGTGCTCGGGGCGGTGGTAGCGAATCTGGTGCATTGGGGCATCGCCTCGATCAATGGCATGGTGGTCGCCGCGGTGTGCTACCTGATCGGCCGCGCGGTGGAGAAGAAGTAAAAAGGTGTAACTTCCGCCAAGAAAATTGCAGAACAAAAGCCCATCAGCTCACGAGCTGATGGGCTTTTTCCTTTGCATGAAGTGCAGAAGATCACTTCGTGCTCGCCGCGTAGAGCATGATCACCGTCAGCACGATATAGACCGCGCAGGCCGCGGCAATCACGGCGCAGAGCGCAATGCAGACGACGCGAAGCGTTCTCTTTTGCCGGAGCTTTCGCGCCGATAGCACGACGCCCGCGATGGACAGAAAAAACAGCAGTATCGCGACCCAAAGCTGCATGAGATGCTCCTTTCTTCACTCCGCCGCGGGACGGAAGACGTCGATCATGTCGGTGCACCACTTGATCTCGCGGGTGAAGCGGCGGCGCAGCGCGTCGGGCGGCTCCTTGCCCTTGCCGACATCGAAAAAGCCGCGGCCGCTGTGTACGGCGATGTATAGCGTCCCATCGGCGTGCAGGCTGACGGAAAAATCGCCGAAGGCGGTGTTGGTGAGCGCAAGAATGCGCTCCATGCGGCTGGGACTCAAAAAGCACAGCGCCCAGTCGGCATCATCGCAGCTCAGGTTGAAGTGCTTGTTGAAGTCCTCGTAATCCGTCTTGATGGTTTTTGCGCGGAAGAGCTTGTCGAGCTTGCCGCGCGGCCAGAACGTGAGTTCGGCGGGGTACGTTTTGCCAAGCTCGCAGGCCATCCACTGACCTTTGTAGACCACGCGCTCGGCGGACTCCATCATGTCGTTGTTCTCATTGAGGTATTCGGTCACGTCTGTCAGCGTGACGGTGCAGAGCTCGGACGTAAGGCCGCGGTAGGTGAAGTCGATGCGGCCGCTGGCGCTGTCGTAGACGTATGACGGCAGCGGAATGTTTGAACCCTTGATATCCACAAGGTTTTGCTTTCCGATGGGCTGCACGTCTTCAAAATTCGCGTTCATGATCTCCGGCACGAGGGACTCAAAGACCGCTTTTCCGGCGGCCTTCTGGTGCTTGTTCAGAACGCCCTGCCCCAGCAGCGCGACGACGATGCCGATGACCGTCAGCGCCGTGACCGAGGTGAAAATACCGATCGCCGTCGCGGCGCAGCCAATCACCGTGAGGAGCTTGCCGCGGCCACCGCCGCGCTTGCCGTTTTGCAGCTCGCGCGCGAGCTGTTCGTCTGTCATTGTTTGATTTTTTTCCATCGTATCATCCTTTCTCAGTCCCGCGCCGCAAAAAGAGCGGTGTTTTTCAGCAGAAGATCCAGCGTTTCCTCCATTGCGTGCAGCGACGCGCAATAGCTGCGGTGCAGGGCGTCAAGGTCGCGCAGGTCTACATTACTGGCAACGGCGGCAAAGCCATAGTCTGTTTCCACCGCCAGCGAGAGCACCCGGCCTTCCCAGCGGAAGCCCAAAAGCTGTCCTTCGACGCGCTGCCTGAACTCGTTCATCAGCTCCATAAACTGCGGGGCAAGAAGGGAGAGGGCATCCTGCTCCGGCTCTGCTGTGACGCAGAAGCATCGGTCAAACAGCGCATCGCCCGTCGCTGCGCCGCGCGGACTGTCCTCCGTCCTTGCGTTGACGAGGACGGGGGAGGGGGCGGGCGTCTGCGTTTCGCAGCGCAGCACGAGGCCTTTGAAGACCATCTCGTGGCAGGTCTCATAGCCTTCGTGACCGCACCCTCGCTCATACACATGGTCCAGCCGCACATTGGCGGCGGAAAAATGCACGCCGCGATAATCGCCCTCATGGAAATTCTCAACCGTACATTCCTCCCACTGACCGTCCAGCAGGTGGAACGTCCGGAGAAACGGCTCGTCAACGCACATTTCCGGTGTGTGCATATCCGGGCCGAAGGCCTTTTCCCATTCCGCACGGAAAAAGTCTCCAAACTGCTCCTGTATCAGGGCCTGGAGCTTCTTTTGCGCGCTGCCGCCCAAAAAGACCGCGCAGCAGACGCCGCCGAAGAACAGTACCCCCGTCAGGATGGCCTTGAGCGCGGTGTCCTGCACGGCAAAGTACGAGACCGTGCCGCTCAACGCGCCAAAAAGGCCCACCAGGATCCAGATGCGCGACATTTTCTGATAGTGCCCGAGCTTTTTCGAAAGCTCGGCGTCGCTGAGTTTTTCTCTTCCTGTCATTTCACATCCATCCTTTATCATGGCGTTTTTCAAATATCCCAGTTGTCCATCCAGTTTTCACCCCAGTCGTCGGCGGGGTCATACGGCTCTTCGGGGATCCAGCCCGCGGGATAGACGAGGCCGTCTTCATAGTGGTAGGCAAGGCCGTCTTCGCCGATGGTATAATCGTTGCCCAGAAGGTAACGGTTCACACCGTCGTAGTACCAGATATAGAAGGTGGAGTATTCGTCTTCGTAAAACTCCGCGTTTTCCATGTCCGTGTAGGTGTAGAAGTCGGCGTTGCGGTAGAAGACACCGTCAAAGTGCTGATCGTCCCCGTAGCGGCCAAAGCGTTCGGCGGAGAGGGTGAAGCTATTGCCGTCGTCGCTGGGGCAGAGGTAGGCGCGCGTTCCGTTGTCGTAGAGGTAGAGGCCCATGCCCTCGCCCTCGTCGTTCATCGTGCCGCTCATGGAATAGTCCGGTGAGCAGGCGATGTACTGCATGAGGGACGAGTCGATGACGATGGTCTCGCCCAGGGCGTTCTGCCACATGCCGTCCCAGTTGCTTTTATCCCACTCGACGATCTCCGCCTTGTCGTCGCGGAGGAAGGTGTGGCGGTGGATGGTGAGCCCGCTGCCCTCGCCGTTCTGGTTCGGTAGCAGCACGCCGTCGTCGCGCAGGAGAAAATTGTAGAGAAAGCCGTTGAAAAAGATCATCGGCCGGCCGCTCGCCTCGGACAATTCAAATTCTCCGCGCCCGCCGAGCCCCCAGCCGGTGCGGTAGGCATAGAAGCCCGCCTCACTGTCAAAGTACAGCTTCGAGGTGCCGTCGATGCTCCACATCCCGTCGAGAAATTCCATGTCCATGACGGTCTCATAGCCGCTTTGCGGATCATCAGAGCTGCTGTCGCCGCAGGCGGTCAGGCTCAGCAGGAGCAGCAGCGCGAGCACGAGCGGCAGAAGATACGTTCGGTGCGTCATGCTGTTCACCGCCTTTTTAGTAGCAAATGCTGAAAAACAGCGTGTTGTAGGGGTCGACAAGGTCAATGTCCATGATGCTCGCCTCGGGCGCGATGCTATCGAGCTGCATCCGTCTGGCGCAGTCCTTATAGTTGTCGAGCTGTGGCATGGCGGCGAAGACCAGCCCGTCGTAATCGTCGGGCAGGTAGACCATGTAGCTCTTGGTCAGCACCATCGCCCAATCGCTGACGTTGTACTGCCAGTCGGTCGAGTAGGCGAATTCGATGAGGTATTCGTTGCCGTTATAATTGACGGTATGAACATAGTAGTTGTCGCCGCGCTGGCTGTTGCCGTAGGCGGTGGCGGCGGTGAACCACATGCCGGTGTAGTAGTCGTAGAGCTCGCTGTCGGTGTTGGTGATGTACTGCTCGGTGAAGTACGGGATGGAGCTCTCGGGAATGTAGCAGATGGCGTCGAACTGAATCTCGCGGATGCCGTCGTGCGACTGGTCGCTGTGCTTGATGACCTCCCAGTAGCAGTCGTTTCTCTCATAGCCGTCGCCTAGGCCAGAGTAGCAGGCAACACCGTTTTCCAGAAGATAAGTGCCCGTGTTGACCGCAGCGTTGATCTGTAAGCCGTTGTCAGAGAAATAGGGCGTGTCGGTCAGGTCGGTCTGCACGCCGTTTTCGTGGAAGTAGGAGTAATCCGGCTCGAAGACATAGCGCTCGTCGGCATCCCAGAACCAGACCATCTGCGTCGTGCTCATGTCGGCGTGCTGGAACGTCACGACGATGTCGCTCTCGCCATCGCCGGTGATGTCGTCGAACGAAATGTCAAAGCCCGTGCCGTCGTCGTTCGCGTCCTCGACCGTCACGGGGAAGGACACGCTGTCGAAAAGCTCCTGCTCTGGCTCGTCGCGGTAGAAGGCTGCGCTCTCAGGTCCTACGGTGACGAGGACCTTGACGCTGCCCTCGCCCTCGTGTGTGATGGTGCCCTCGGCGGCGACCACGCCGCTCGTGCGCCAGTCGTCGCCCGTGACGTCATCGCTGTTGTCGCCGCAGGCGGTCAGGCTCAGGCAGAGCAGAACCGCAAGCAGCACCGCAAGGAAATGATGGGAAGTTTTCATCTTCTTTTCTCCCTTCTTCACGTTTCAAAACGGCTTACTCAAGACGCTCGTAGTAGTCGTTCTCGCCGCCCCACACGATGGAATCGGTGTCAAAAAGCGTGAATTCATAGGTGACGTCCTGATACGTCGTGGAAACGGCATAGTACACGTCGTCCACATCGGTCGGGGCCGAGATAAAGCCGCCGTCGACCTCGGTCGTCTCCGCGCCGGGCGCGCGCTCGTAGAGCCCCCAGAGACCGCCGCTGCTGTCGATGTAGATGTAGCTGTCGGCGTCGAGATCACCGTCCAGATACCAGATGCCCGCAAGGTAAGAGAGATCGACCGAACTGTCGCTGCTGTTGTAGTCTTCGGCCTGCGCGTCGAACTCGTCGAGGCTCATTTCATAGGTGAACGAGCCGAGCGAATAGATGTTCACGCTGCTGCCGTCGGCGGAGAACTGATAGGCGACGCCGTCGTGCTCGTTGTAGGCGTAGATGCAGTCATAGTCCGCGTCGTACTGCAAATAGCCGCTGGCGGCGAGGTCGTCGTTGCTGCCGATGCGCCAGCGCGAACCGTTGGTGTCGATGATGAGATAGTCGAAGTCCGTGCCGCTGTCGGGCAGATAGTAACCTTCGAAAGCGCTGTAATCATAGCTGTCGTAGCTTTCCTTGACAAAGCCGTCGATCGTCGACGGCACAGTGGAGTCGTTGCCGTAGTCCGCGGAGTCGCCGGAGTTGTCGCTGCCGCAGGCGGCGAGGGCGAGGCAAAGGATCAGTGTCAGGGTGCAAAGGGCAAGGTGTTTACAAGCGTTTTTCATGTTGTTCTCCTCTCAATTTTCAAAAATCGGCGCGCTCAGTGCGCCCGTTCCGCCATGGACAGAATTTCGTCATGGCTCAGCTCCACGTTGTCGAAGCGGACAAAGATGCCGTTCGTCATGGCGCTGTTCCACACCGCGGGATCGGCAAGCGGGCGGAAGCGGAGCTTGTCGAGATACGGCTTCATATCGAGCAGCAGGCGGCTGCCGGAGACAAAGTCCACCCGGAGAATGTAGTCCGGGAGCGGTGTGACGGCTGAGATGTATTTTCGGTACAAAGGCATTCCTCCCCTCCGGAAAATAAAAGATCCACCGTACAGCCATTGTACGGTGGATCGAAAAAAGTTGGTATTAACCAAAGGTTAGATAATTTCTTAGGAATATCAATGCAAAATAGGCGTGCTGCGTCCTTGCTGTGCCTTAGCTCTTCGGCGCGGCGAGCTCGGCGAGCCGCTTGCGCTTGGTGCGCACGTCGCCTGTGATGAGAAGCTTAGAATAGATCTGATTGATGTACTGCTTCACGCTTCCCTCGGACAGAAAGAGCTGCTCGGCGATCTCGCGGTTGCTCAGGCGCTTGGCGACGAGCGCGGCGATGGCGCTTTCGCGCTCGGTGAGGCCCGCGAGGGCGGCGGGACGGGAGCCTTCCGCACGCTTTTCGTCGCAGCGGCGCACAAAGTCCTCGCCAAGCGGTGTGACCGTCCGGACAAACGCGGCAAATTTCGCACCCGCGCCGCGCGTGAGCGCCGTCTTGAGATAGCGGTAATTTTCGACAAACGGCAGATAGAGCGCGTCCGGCTCCGCCGCGGCGAGGGCAGAGGTCAAAAGCTCGTCTGCCGTCTCGCGCTTGCCGAGCATTTCGTAGGCCGCGGCGGTCTGAAGGCGGATGTGCAGCGCGACGAGCGCATAGTGCATCGCCTCGCACATACCGAGCAGCGCTTCGCTGTGGCCAATGACCTTGGCATATTCGCCCTGGGCGAGGTAGACCTGATTTTCGATGAGCTCCATCATCGGCTTTCCGGGCGCGAGGAAGTGGATGGAGGCGAGTTGATGCTCGCGGAAGACCGCGGGAATTTTTTCGGGCAGTCCCAGCAGCGCATAGTAATAGGCGCAGGAGCTTTGCAGAATGTTGAGCCATGCGACGTTGTGCTGCTGCAGCAGCGCCTCACGCCGCTGCTCAAAGGACTCGCGCGGCGTGAAAGAAGTGCAGAGCGAGAGCCGCCAGGCGAGAAAGTCGCAGCACAAGGCCATGTTTTCCTGCCCGTTGCCGTCAATCTGCGCATAGGCGCGCTCGAGCATGATCTGCGCGTCGGCAAAGCAGGCGCGCATGAAGTCGGCCTCCGCGCGCATGATGGTCTCAGCGCCCTGCCCGTGGCCGTTTGTGATCTTATAGTAGTGCGGCATGCACTCGTCCATCTCGGTGAGCTCGCTCTGGAGTTCGCCGGACGCGCGGTAAAACATCATCAGCACCGACGGCGAGCCGAACGTCCAGCCCCCGCTTTTCTGGATGCTGATGGCGGGGCGCGACATCTGCGCGCTCGCGCTGCGGTGCAGGCGGCTCATCGCGGAGATGTCGTTGTACATCAAAAAGCTCATGATGAGGTCGCACTCGCCGAGAAGGTCGCCGCGCTCACTCTCTGGCCAGTCGGGGTGTTCGGTGATTGCGGCGAGCAGCAGCTCCTTGAGCTCGAGCATCTTTGGGATCTGCCGCCAGGTGAACATGCTGCGCATCAGAACGAGGAGCGAAAGCGGGTGCTCCTTGAGCGTTTCGACCGGGCAGTGGGCGATGAAGTCGAGCACCTGCTGCGCGCCAAGCGACGTGAGCAGGATGCCCGCGTCGCGCTGGATGACGCGCAGCGCCGCGTCGTAGTTTTTGGCAAGACAGTAGAATTTGAGCGCATGCAGATATTGCCCATGCGTTTTGTACCACTCGCCATATCTATTATGGTAAACTGCCTGCCGCCGCGGCTCCATCGTGTGGAACGTGCGCTCGGCGCAGTCCTTCATCATGTGGTGGAAGCGGAACGTCACGCCGTCCGGCAGGCGCTTGACAAAGGCGTTCTGCTCGGTCAACGTCTGTAAGATCGCAGCGGTGTTTTTGCTGCCGGTGACGGTTTCAGCCATCTCGACGGTGAATTCGTCCGCAAGACCCATGACGGCCAAAAATTCGCGCCGCTTTGACGGCAGCGGGTCGATCATTGCGGCGGAGAACATCGCGTAGATATCCGAGCTGCGGCTCGGCAGCTCGCCGCGCTCGTGCAGCGTGCGGAGATTTAAGTAAATGGCCGAGAACCACCCCTCGCTCGAATAGAGCAGCGATTCGATCTGCGCGTCCGAGAGCTCCGTGCCGCAGCGGTGGGCGTAGATCGAGAGCTCCGTGTGGTTGAGGCGCAGCTGCTCGGCACCCACGGTGTAGAGCCTGCCGCCAAGGCGCAGGATCTCCTCCGCGGGCAGGAAGCGGTCGCGGCTTGCGACGATCAGGTGAACGTTTTCGGGCAGGCGGTTCGTCAGCGTGCAGAGAAAGGCGGGCACGCGGTTGTCGGTCAAGAGGTGAAAGTCGTCGATGAAAATATAGCAGGGCCGCTTGCCCGCGAGCGCGTGGCAGAGATCGTCCGTCAGGAGGCTTCCGCCCGCGGCGTCGTCGGGGCAGGGGTAGGCGCGCAGAAAATCGAGCCCCGCGTGGGAAAAGGCCTCCTGCACGCTTTTCCAGAAGATGGCCAGATTGTCCGAATACACGCTGATACGCACAACGGCGGCTTCGTCGAGCTTGGCGCGCTCTAAAAGATACCAGTTCACCGCCGTCGTCTTGCCGTAGCCCATCGGCGCGACCACGGTGGTGAGCGCGCAGCGCGAGATCGGGCGCAGGCACTCCTGCAGGCGCTCGGATATGTAGACGGTGTTCAAATTCCAGCTTCGCTTCGGCATGGCGCACCTCCAAGACAGTTTTGACCGGGGGCTTTTCTTTCAAGATATCATACGCCGCATTTTTTGGCAACTATGAGAAAAAAGCGGCTGAATGAATGCGGCATCTGATAAAAAAGTGCCCTGAACGGTTCGTTCAGGGCACTTTTATTGAAATAAGCTCTTATTTTCCGACGCAGAAGCGCTCGAAGATGCGCGCGACCATGTCCTCGCGCGCGGTGCGGCCCGTGAGCTCGCCGAGGGCGTTTTCCGCCTGCTCTACTTCCGTGAGTACAACGTCGGGCGTCATACCGCTTTGGAGCGCGTCCTTCGCCGCACGGACGCTATCAAGCGCGCGGCGGATGGCGTCGGCCTGACGGGCGTTTGTCACGAGGGACGTATCGCCTTTCGGCGCGGGGTAAAGCGTGCGGATCGCCGCTTCCAGCGCTTCGAACCCCTCGTGCGTCACGCTTGAGAGCGAAATAATCGCCTCCGGCGTGCGCCAGTCCTCATCGGGGGCAACGCCCGTCCCACGGCCAAGGTCGGATTTTGTCAGCAGCAGCAGCCACGGCTTGCCGCTTTTTGCGGCAAGCGCAAGCGGTGCGAGCATTTCCTCTGCACGTCCTTCGGATGCCGGCAGTCCCGTGCTGCCGTCCAACAGCGCGAGGATCAGATCAGCGTCCTCGACCGCTTTTTTCGATCGCTCGACGCCGAGCTGTTCGACGAGATCGTCCGTCTCGTGTAGGCCCGCCGTGTCGATGAGGCGCAGCAGCACGCCGCCGACCGTCGCCTTTTCCTCCACCGTGTCGCGCGTCGTGCCCGCAATGTCTGTGACGATGGTACGGTCAAAGCCGACGAGCGCGTTCAAAAGTGAGCTCTTGCCTGCGTTCGGCGCGCCGATGATGGCGGTCGCGACGCCGTTTTTGAGCACTTTCCCGCGTGCGAACGTGCCGAGAAGATCAGAAAGCGTCTCTTCACAGCATAAAAGCGTGCGCTCGGTCTCCTCGCGCGAGAGGTCTTCAATGTCCTCGTCGGGGTAGTCGACGACGGCGTAGAAACGGCTCGAGACGTCGAGCAGCTTGTCATAAACACTTTCGATCGGGCGGCGCAGCGCGCCGGAGAGCTGGGCCGCGGCATTGCGCGCGCTCTCCGCCGTCTCGGCGTCGATGAGGTCGATGACTGCCTCAGCCTCGGTGAGGTCGAGCTTTCCGTTCAGGAACGCCCGCTGCGTGAATTCACCGGACCGCGCCTGCCGTGCGCCCGCGGCAAATGCCGCTTGTAGCACCTCGCTCAGTACGACCGGCGAGCCATGGCAGTGGAGCTCGGCGCTCTCCTCGCCCGTGTAGCTGCGGGCGGCGGAAAAACAGACCGCCATGCCGCGGTCGAGCAGCGTGCCGTCCGCCGAGCGGATGTCGCCATAGGTCATGCGGCGGTACGGAAGCGCTTCGACCGCCATGCCGCTTGCGGGTGTGAACAGCGCGGCGAGCACGCGCCGCGTCTCCTCTCCGCTCAGGCGCACGATGCCGATGGCCGACGGGCTTTGCGCCGTGGCGATGGCTGCAATGGTTTCCATGACCGTTTCCTCGCTTTTCCTTGATTTTGCACAAAGTATACCACAAAGACGAAAAAATGAAAAGGGGCGCGGCTGCGCCCCCTCACTGATTTGAAAATTACATCAAGTCAAAAGAAAATAAAGCTGGCTGAGCAGCACGACACTCTCGCATACGCAGATGATCTTAAAATTGCGCGTGCTCATGCTGCCCTTTTTATACTCATCAAGGCTGAAATATATCGTAAGTGTGGCCGCTATCATCGTTATGACATAAATGTACATCGTTTGTCCCTCCTCAAAATCAAGATCTGATTTCCTCAAAGCCGAGCTTCGCCAAAACCTTGGCGACCCTGCGCGCAAAATCCTGATTGGCGCCCAGACTGATGTTCATAAGGCCCTCGCCGCCTCCGGTGCCGATGATCGTCGCCTGCTGGACTTCTCCGGAGTCGATGATCTGCACTGTGCTGACGGCCATGCTGCCGTTTCTCATATAGTACCGCTCCAGAATGAGCAGCAGCACTTTGACGCCGTTCACCTCCGACATCTGCTCCAGAGACAGCTCGGCAACATCGCCCTTGAAATCATCGAGAATGCTCTTGGATACCTCCGCCAAGTCGGTCTCCGACCCGCGCTTCATTTTGATGATCGCAGAACTCATGCTGTTTCCTCACTTTCTCATTTTATCTCTCGTTTGGTTTTCGCCGCCCGCGTCCGCGATGCGCTCAACAGCGCCGCAGCCTGCCGGCGCAAAAAAGAGACCATCACAAACAGAACGACAGATCTTTTCACTGCTTGGCTTTCGTTTCCTCCACCGTCCACGGCAGGAAGATCGAGAATATCTCGATCACAAAGTGCGGCTCCTGAATATCGTCGTCCGGATGGGACTGCGCGAGGCGGACCTCGACGTCATTGGCATCCTTGACCGTCGCGGCGGCAAAGCCCGCTTTTGCGCCGAAGACGAGGTACTGCGGCCCGATGTACGGCATCCGGCCATCTTCACCCAGTTCGAGCGGCATCGTTTCAAACGGCTTCGCGATGTCGACGCCGAGCGTTTGGAGATACGCCGTCACAGCGGGATAGGCCTTCGCAACCTCGTTTACATAATTGCGGCAATAGGCGCAGCCGCACAGGTCAGACTGCTTAAGCTCGCGATAAAATTGTTTCGTTCGCTCGATATCCATCGGTGCCCGCCTTTCGATAGTTTGTTTTCTTATTATACCATACGGAGATTTTGAACCGCAAGCGCAAAAAAGCAGCGCCGAAAGGCGCTGCTTTTTTGATGCGGGGGGGATGGACTTACAGTGGGAGGGATTCAGTTGACCGTCAGCAATTTGTGCCGGTCCAGCAGGCGGTTCCCATAGCGGAAGACCAGCTCGCCGATGACGACGCCGAGCACCGCCGCGGCGAGGACATCGCTCGGGAAGTGGACGTACATGGTCTCACCTCGCTTACGTCCACCAGCCGATGTTGGCGGCAATTAGAACGGCATTGAAGAAGTCAATGAACATGCCGCCGACCATCGGGATGGCAAAGTACGCCACCGGCGAAGGACCGTATTTCTTCGTCACGACCTGCATGTTGGCCATGGCGTTCGAGGTTGCGCCCATGGCGAAGCCGATGAAGCCCGCGGTCATGACCGCCGCGTCGTAATTGCGGCTCATGACGTTGAAGACCACGAAGTAGGAGAAGAGGAACATCACAACACACTGGAGCACAAGGCAGATGACCATCGGCATTGCAAGGTCGATGAGCTCCCAGAGCTTGAGGCCCGCGAGCGCCATAGCAAGGAAGATCGAGAGGAACATATTGCCCATGGTGTCGATCTCTTCGGCGGGATAGGAGACATGTACGCCGCCCAGCCAGAACAGGAAAGCGCCCAGAGCAACAGCGTGGTACATGTTGAGTTCGATCGTCAGCATAATGATTCCTCCTTTTATGTGTCCGGTTCGGCGCGCGGCAGCCACATACCACTCTGCCGCGTACCCTTTCAATCAGCAGTCTAATCCGGAATCGCGAAAAGGAGTTGTTAAATTCAGTCAAATGAGATAATTTCCACATTTCAACCGATAAAAATGTTATGAAAATGGATAATTTGACCGCGTAAAATACATGAATATCAATAAAAAGTTTAGAAAACGCTCCAAATGTGTGAAAGAGGAAAATAAAACCAAACGGGAAATTGATGCACTGTACCGGCATGAAACGCATCTGCGTTTATACGAATGAGGTTCACGGCAACAAAAAAGGAAATAAGGAGCACGGCTGCACAGCCGTTGGAAGCGGCTCGGGCGGAATTGACCGCCGTTTTCGAGATTCGATAGAATTTGCACGTGCCGTTTTCGAATCTTTATACAGTCCGCCATGAAATCCCGCTTGCAGAACCGCGGGGAACGCTGTAAAATAATAGACAATATCGGTCAATTATCGACAAGGAGTATTCATTATGCAGCAAAATGCAAAATTCATCCGTAAACTGCCCATCCCGATGGACATTAAAAAAGAGTTCCCCGTCACGGAAGAGGTCGCCAAGGTGCGTGAGGCGCGCGTGGAAGAGATGCGCGCGATCCTCGACGGGCGTGACAGCCGCCTGATGCTCATCATCGGCCCCTGCTCTGCCGACCGCGAGGACAGCGTGATGGACTATGTCTGCCGCCTCGTCCCCCTGCAGGAAAAGGTCAAGGATAAGATCCTGATCGTCCCGCGCATCTACACGAACAAGCCGCGCACCAACGGCTCGGGCTACAAGGGCATGCTCCACCAGCCCGACCCGAGCAAAAAGCCCGACATGCTCGAGGGCATCATCGCCATCCGCCGCCTCCACACCCGCGCGGTGCAGGAGACCGGCTTTGCCTGCGCCGACGAGATGCTCTATCCCGAAAACTACCGCTATCTCTCCGACATTCTGGGCTATGTCGCTGTCGGCGCGCGCTCGGTCGAGAATCAGCAGCACCGCCTCGTCGCGAGCGGTATTGATGTGCCCGTCGGCATGAAGAACCCCACGGGCGGCGACTTGAGCGTGATGATGAACTCCATCTATGCGGCGATGGGCGACCATACGTTCCTCTACCGCGGCTGGGAGGTCGAGACCGCGGGCAACCCCTATGCCCACGCCATCATGCGCGGCTATGTGAACGAAAAGGGCGACAGCCGCCCCAACTACCACTATGAAGACCTGGAGCAGCTGCACAAGCTGTACGCGGAAAAGGGCATCAAGAACCCCGCCTGCATCGTCGACTGCAACCACGCCAACTCCGGCAAGCAGTATTTGGAGCAGATCCGTATCGCGAAGGAGGTCCTGCACTCCAAGCGCCACTCGAATGACATCAACGCGCTCGTCAAGGGCATGATGATCGAGAGCTACATCGAGGACGGCAACCAGAAGATCAGCGAGGGCACCTACGGCAAGAGCATCACCGACGCCTGCCTTGGCTGGGAAAAGAGCGAAAAGCTCGTGCTGGAGCTGGCTGATTTGCTGTAAATCAGCGTACGATAAAATGGAAAAACTCCCACGGTTCCGGTTATGAAGTGACCCCAAAAAGTTAGACAATATTCTGAAGTAAAAATTGTTCAAGCAGCCGAAAGGGCTTGCTGTCTGTGAATTGCAGGCGGCAAGCCCTTTAGCTTTGCCTTGATCCTGCGGTTGTTGTAGTAATCTAGATATTCGATCAGTTCCAGTTTGAAGTGTTCCATGGAGCGGAACTCCTGCAAATACAGCAGCTCACTCTTAAGTAAGCCAAAGAAATTTTCTATCACCGCATTGTCCAGACAGTTTCCCTTTCGGCTCATGCTCTGTCGGATGCCCTTCTCACGGAGCATCCGCTGATACTGTTTGTGCTGGTACTGCCAGCCCTGGTCAGAATGGAGAATCAGGTTTGTTCCGGCCGGGATCTTTGCAAACGCCTCGTCCAGCATGGTGGTTACCATGCTGAGTACAGGACGATCCGATATGGTGTAACTGACCAGATCGCTGCTGCACAGATCAAGGATGGGAGAGAGATAGAGCTTCTCTCCAAACAAACTGAACTCTGTCACATCGGTGACCCATTTCTGATTCGGCTTTTCGGCATGAAAATCCCGATTTAGCAAATTTGGTGCAATTTTGCCTACTACTCCCTTGTAGGAACGATATTTTTTCATCCTGACACGACAAACTAAGCCCAGCTTCTTCATGAGCCGCTGGACAGTCCTGTGGTTCACAGAGAATTTACGCTTGCGAAGTTCTGCCGTGATCCGGCGATAGCCGTATCTTCCTTTGTTTTCATGGTAGATGGCCGTGATCTCCGCTTTCACAGCTTTATACTTATCTGCACTGTTCATCCGCTTCAGATGATAGTAGAAAGTGGCACGGGGCAGTTGAGCGATTGAGAGAAGAATATCCAGAGAATGTCTTTGCCTCAGCTTTTGAACTACCTGCGTTTTCTGCGCTGGCGTCGCTCGTCTTCCAAAACCAAGGCTTGCAAGTTTTTTAGGTAATCGTTCTCCGCACGCAGTCGCTGCACTTCGGCCAGCAGATCTTCTTCTACCTGCTTCGGCAACTGCTTTGGCGGACGACCCTTAC
>ENA-ORTF01002014-ORTF01002014.1-human-gut-metagenome-genome-assembly--contig:-NODE-2014-length-21800-cov-3.746470_pt1 | contig 21800 bp, 15 predicted proteins | sample MGYA00241908_ERZ509180 | MGnify/ENA primary metagenome ERZ509180 (study PRJEB26280, sample SAMEA2338814) | human gut metagenome | biome: human gut; feature: human-associated habitat; material: faeces... | reverse complement strand
GCTTCAACCCCTATACCTGCACGGCGACGGTGAACCGCGCGGCGTTTTCGCTGCTGTATGAGAGCCTGTTCGTCGTTTCGTCGCATTTCCGCGCCGAGCCGCTGCTCTGCGAGAGCTTCACGGCCTCAGAGGACGGGAAGACCTATCGCTATACCCTTGTTTCCGGCGTAAGCTTTTCCGACGGAACGCCTCTGACGGCGCAGGACGCCGCCGCCTCGCTGCGCGCGGCGCAGCAGAGCGCGCTTTATTCCGGCAGGCTGGCGCATATGCTGTCCGTCACGGCGGATGACGACCGCACCCTGACGGTCACGCTCGACACGGCGTATGAGAATTTTTCCCTGATGCTCGATGTGCCCATCGTCTCTGCGGCGACGGTACAGAGCAGCATGCCGCTCGGCACGGGACCGTATTATCTCGACGGCGAGGTGCTCCGGCGCAGCAGCCGCTGGTGGCGGTGGTGCTGGAACCACCGCTGCGCTGGTCGGTGTTGTAGAAACCGCTGCCCTCAAACTTGATGCCGCTGGCCGAGAACGTCTTGGCCGCCGGAGCGCCGCAGCTCGGGCACACGACCTCGGGGGTCTCGGACATGGGATGCTCAACCTCAAACACGTTGCCGCAGCTCGAGCACTTATAATCGTAGCGCGCCATAATACTTCCTTTTCAGCACAAAGCGGGCAGATCGCTCTGCCCGCATAAATTCAAACAGCTGTAACTGTACCCTATATCGGGGGTTTTATCACGCTTCATCCCAGAATCTATGGGTGTTGCGCAGGAGCTGTGCAGTTTTGCCCTCGGCGGCCGCAACGTCGACCTCATCGGCCTGCCACGTCCAGTTGCCCGTGGCCACGCCCGGCACGTTCATGCGCGAGTCGTCGCCAAGCCCCAGGATATCCTGCAGCGGCATCATCACCAGGGGAGCGTCGCTTGCCAGCGCGTCGCCCATCAGCTTGGCCGCCACCTCAACACCGCTCGGTTCGTCGCCGCCTGCAAAGGAGCGCGTGCACCAACCGGCGAGCGTCGACGTGTCGTGCGTCGAGGTGTACAGAATCTTGCCCGGCGTGGGATACACGCCGTTGCGGACGTCGTAATCGCTAAACTCCAGTACGTCCATACCGGGGAAACCGCAGGTAGAAGCCATGGCGCGAACGCCGGGCGTCAGGTAGCCCAGGTCCTCGGCGATAAAGTTGAGCGGCCCCAGCTCGTCATAGGCAGTCTGGAACAGATCCTTGCCCGGACCTGCCAGCAAGCGGCCGTCGGCACAGGCCTTGCCTGCGGGAATGCTAAAGTAGCTGTGGAATCCCAGGAAGTGGTCCAGGCGCACGCGGTCGTAGAGCGAGAACGCGCGACGCAGACGGTCCATCCACCAGCGGTAGCCGTTCTCCTTCATGTGATCCCAGCGGAAGGTGGGGTTGCCCCACACCTGACCCTCGGGCGCAAAATTATCGGGCGGCGCGCCGGAAACCTCAATCGCCTTGCCGGTATCGGACAGCCAGAAGTTCTCGGGCTCGCTCCACGCATCGGCCGAATCGTCCGAAACATACATAGGAATGTCGCCGATAACCTCGATGCCCTTCTTGTGCGCATAGTTCATGAGCTCGCACCAGGCCAGGTCAAAGCGGTACTGCATGTACGCCTGCAGTTCGGCTTCGTCGTGGAAGCGCTTGTCATCGATCAGATGCTCGTTGTAGCGCGCGACATCTGCCGGCCAATCGTGGCGCGACTCGCCCTCAAAGTACTTCTTAACGGCCATGTAGACGCAGTACTTCTCGAGCCAATCGGCGTTGCGATGCTTAAACGCCGTGTAGAGCGGGTCTGCATCTTCGCCGCCACGGGCCTTCCAAGCCTCAAAGTCGGCCGCCAGTTCCTCTTGGCTTTCGGGCAGCAGGTCGATATTGCCCGCAAAGGCCGAAGGCCCAGCGTAAGGGGAGCGGAAGAAATCCGTCGGGTTGACAGGCAGGACCTGCCAGTAGCGCATACCCATAGCGGCCAGATGGTCGATAAAGCGACGCGTGGGTGCGCCGATCGTGCCGGGCTTGCCGTCGTCGGTGGGCACCGAGGTGATATGGCACACGACGCCCGCGCCGTGATCGAGCGGCTCCTGCAGGCGCTGCTCGGCATGGTGATAGATGATCGACGAGCCCAGCGGATACAGGTCGAGCGTGACCGTACCGTTGTGGATCTCGCACTCGTGGCCGCTGATCACGTCACTTGCACATTCGCCGAGCGCCGGAATCGTCACGCGGTGCGAATTGCGCAGGCTGCGGTTGATGATAACCGTCGCGGACTCGCCATCCTTGCCCGTGCGGTTGTAGGCCAGCACCTCGTCGTTGAGCGCGAAGGCCTTGATCTCGCCGTCGATCATAAATGGCAGTGCGCGACGTACGGCGGAGGCGTTCTTGACAATAGCCAGCGTGTCGAAGTCGTGCAGTTGGTCCTTGGTCGGCAGGGTGCGGCGGTTGCCCGGGTCGGTAAGGCCCTCCAGGCCGTACTCGTCGCCGTAGTAAATCGAAGGCACGCCGGGGAAGGTCATCTGCATGAGCGTGGCGAGCCAAAAGCGGCTCTTGGCCAGTCCCATCGCGTTCTCGTCCAAGCGCCATTTGCTGCGCTCGCACTCGGGCAGCTGCGACTCGTCGGGGCCGCCGCCGAGCACCGAGATGATGCGCGGACGGTCGTGACTCGAAAGCAGATTGAGCGCGCAGGACAATGCCTCGCTCGGGTAGTTCTCGCGCAGGGTCTCGATATCCTCGGCTGCCTGGTAGGCGTTTTTGTAGCCCATCAAAAAACCGATGACCATGTCGCGGAAGGGGTAATCCATGGCAGAGTCCAGCTCGGAGCCCTGCAGGTAGCGGCGCAGATGGCCGTAGCTAATCTTATTGGAGGCGTCTTCCCAGACTTCGCCGAGCAACAGTGCGTCGGGCTTTTCGGCAAGTACGGCCTTCTTGATCTCGGCCAGGAAGTCGTCGGAAAGCTCGTCAGCGACGTCCAGGCGCCAGCCATGAGCGCCGGCACGTAGCCATTTACGGATCACGCCGTCCTTGCCCAGGAGCCTCTCGCGCACCAGCTCGGACTTCTCGTTGATGGCCGGCATGTTGCCCACGCCCCACCAGCAGTCGTACGAGCCGTCCTCGTGGAAGGTAAACGCATCACGCCACGGCGAATCCTCACTCTGCCAGGCACCCACGCCGGGATAGTTGCCGTAGCGGTTGAAATAGATCGAGTCGTCGCCCGTGTGGTTGAAGACGCCGTCCAGGATGATGGAGATGCCCAGCTTCTCGGCTGCCTGGCACAGCTCGGTAAAGTCCTGCTCGGTGCCCAGGATCGGGTCGATCTTGGTGTAGTCGGCCGTGTCGTAGCGGTGGTTGCTTGCGGCTTCAAAGATGGGGTTGAGGTAGATGGCCGTAAAGCCAAGCTCGGCGATGCGGGGCAGGTCTTCCTGGATGCCCTTGAGCGAGCCGCCGTAGAAGTCCCAGGTCTTGATGGAGCCGTCCTCTGCGCGCTCGTACACGGGCGGCTCGTTCCAGTCCTCGACCATCCGGCGCTGAATGCCCTTGCGCGGTTTTTCGAGTTGGGCCATTGTGCGCTCGCGCCAGTGCTCGTCACGGGCGTAGCGATCGGGGAAGATCTGGTAGACCATGCCACGCTCGTACCAGGTGGGGCGGTTCTCGCGGTGCTTATAGATGGTAATCTGGAAGGACGGCACCTCGGCGTAGTCGTAGGTTACGCCCTCACCGCCGGTGCGGCCCTGCGGTGCGCCCAGGCGAACCTCGGGCTGGCCCTCGATGTTGCATATAAAGCTGTACCACACAAGACACGGTTCATCGCATTTGAGCTCGCCGGTAAAAATGCCATCGCCTTCGTGCTCCATCGGGATCAGGGTCTCGCCGACTTCATCGACCCAGGTACGTAGGGTGAGTGTTGCCTGGTTGGGATCGGCATCCTCCAAAATAACCGAGAGAGCAACGGTAGTTCCTGTGGTCACAGCGCCAAACGGAGTGCGAAACTGCGGTAGGCGGCTGTTGTGTATCAATCTCATAGTACGGTCCAGTTCAATAGAATCACGGCCTACGGGCCATGGGCTTTACGCACAAGATATAAGTATATCTGTTGTACTCAGGGTGTATAAACAACATCCGTTTACCATCGGCGAACGGTTGTGCTAGAAAATCGTTTTACCAACTATCTACAGAGAAGGGGCGCCCGGTTGGAGCGCCCCTTGTTTAGGGTTTTGATTAGGTTTTAGATCGTCTGCGGGCTAGCGGCGCTTGCGGGTGGCCGTAGCCTTGCGGACGGAGGTCTTCTTGGTCGGGGCCTTTTCCTCGGCCGGAGCGGCAGGGGAGACCGGGGCCTCCTTGGCGGGTTTGGGCTTGGCCTTTACCTCGGCCTTGGGCTCCTCTTTGGCGGCAGCGGGCTTGGCCTCGACCTTAGCCTCCGCCTTGGGAGCAGCAGCCTTGGTCGTGGTCTTCTTGGCCGTCGTCGTGGTGCGCTTGCGCGTGGTGGTCTTGGCGGCCGGCTTGGACTCGGCGGGCGTCTCCTCGACCTTGGCGGCCGGCTTCGTTGCAGTAGCCTTGGCGGTCGTCGACTTGGTTGCAGTAGCCTTCTTGGCGGCAGTGGCCTTGGTCGCGCTCTTGGTCGCGGTCGTCTTCTTGGCTGCTGTCTTGGCCGGAGCCTTAGCGGCCGGCTTGGCCTCGGCGGTCTCGGCCTTTACCTCGGGGGTCTCGGCTTCGGCGGCCTTCTTGGCAGCTGCGGTGGTGCGCTTGCGCGTCGTCGTTGCCTTGGCAGCAGTCGTCTTTGCTGCGGCTGTCTTGGTGGCAGCGGCCTTGGTCGTCGTGGCCTTCTTGGCCGTCGTCTTGCGAGTCGTGGTCTTCTTTGCCGCAGGCTTCGCAGCGGGCTTCTCCTCAGCCTTGGGCTCCTCAGCAGCAGCGGGCGCCTCAACTACCGGCTCGGCCTCAGCGGCAGCGGGCTCCACGACAGCCGCAGCTTCAACCACGGCCGCCGGCCTCTCAATCTCCGGATGCATAAAGAAGTACAGGTCCAGATACTTGTCGGCCGAGCGCGTCCAGCTAAAGTCCTGGCTCATGGCCTGCGTGACCAGCTGGTTCCAGGCATCGCGATTGTCCCAGAACAGGCGTGCCGCGCGGAACACGGCGTCGCCCATCTCGTCGCCGTTAAAGTTACTAAACGAGAAGCCCGTGCCCTCGCCGGTAAACTCGTTATACGGGATCACCGTGTCCTTCAGACCACCGGTCTCGCGCACAATGGGCAGGGTGCCGTAGCGCATGGCGATAATCTGCGACAGGCCGCAGGGCTCAAACTTTGAAGGCATCAGGAACATATCGGCGGCGGCATACATACGCTGCGACAGCGCCGGATCGAACTCGATGCGCGCAGCCATGGTGCCGGGGTACTTGTCCTGGAAGTAGCGCAAGCCGTCCTCGTAGTCGCGGTCGCCGGTGCCCAGCACCGCCACCTGCACGCCTCCGGCCAAAATGCGGTCGAGCGCGTACATGACCAGGTCCAGGCCCTTCTGACGCGTCAGGCGCGTAACCATCACCATGAGCGGACGGTCGTCGCGAACCTCGAGCCCCAGCTCTTCCCGCAGCTTGGCCTTGCACACGGCCTTGCCGGAACGGTCCTCAACCGTGTAGTTTGCGGCAATGCGCTTGTCAGTCGCCGGGTCAAAGCCCGCCACGTCAATGCCGTTCAAAATACCCTGCAGCGCATAGGAGCGCTCGCGCAGCACGCCGTCCAGGCCCTCGCCAAACTCGGGTGTCTGGATCTCGTTGGCATAGGTGGGGCTTACCGTGGTGATGGCGTCGGCATAGCGCAGCGCGCCCAGCATGTAGTTGATGCTGCAGGCGTCGCAACGCAGCTGTGAGGCGGCCGCTGGAATATGCGCTACACCAAGGATGTCCTCCATCACGGTGTCGCTAAACTGGCCCTGGAACGCCACGTTGTGGATCGAGAACACGGTCTTGACGCGGTCGTACAGCGGCAGGCCCTGGTAGAACTCGCGCAAGAACACGGGCGCCAGTGCCGTCTGCCAGTCATTGCAGTGCAGGATGTCGCACTCAAAACCGGCTGGCAGGTGCTGCAGGCTCTCGGTGATGGCCTTAGAGAAGAACGCAAAGCGCTCGCCGTCATCAAAGAAGCCGTACGGATAGTCGCGCGCAAAGTAGCGCTCGTTGTCGATGAACATATACGTGACGCCGTCGTGCTCGAGCTTCTCGAGCCCGCAGTACTCGTTGCGCCAGCCCAGGCTCACGTAAAAGTCGGAGAAGTGCTCCATCTGCGCCTTGTACTCGTTCTTGATGGTGGCGTACTTGGGCACCATCACGATGACTTCAGCGCCGGCGCGCACGAGTGCCGCGGGCAGCGAGCCCGCCACGTCACCCAGACCACCGGTCTTTACAAACGGTGCGCACTCGGCCGAGGCAAACACAATCTGCATCTTTTTGCTGGAATCTGCCATATTGTCTCCCTGTTGCAATTCGAGAATAGCCGCTTGGCGCAAACCGGGCGGCTATTCTACATGTTACGAGCGATGTTGCGGTGCCTACGTTAATGCACGATGGTGGTATCGGGAGTTAACGGGGCCTTGCCCAGCACCAGGATGTTCTCGGGCGTGCCGCGAAGCTCGGTGTTGGTGGGAACCACGTTGTTCTTGTCCAGGATGGCATTCTCGACGCGGGCGCCGCTCTTGATAATGCAGCTCTGGTTGATGATCGAGTTGGTCACCGAAGCGCCTTCCTCGACCACAACGCCGCGCGACAGGATCGAGTTGCGCACAGTGCCCTTGATGATGCAGCCGGCCGAGATGATCGAGTTGCACGCGTGGCTGCCGGTCGCATAGCGCGAAGGCGGCACGTCGTGAGCCTTGGTCAGGATCGGGCGCTCGGGATCGAAGAGCTGGTCGGCCACGGTCTGGTCGAGCAGGTCCATGCTGCGGCGATACAGCGACTTTTCGCTAAACACGCCCACGACCTCGCCCTTGTACTCGTAGCTGCACACGTCGATGTTGCCAAAGTCGCCCTGGAGTGCCTCGAGCAGGTCCAGATAGTCGGCAGCCTGGTAGTGGTCGATGATCTCGAGCAGCGTCTCGCGGTTGACGATGCAGCAGTCCATAGAAGCGTTGTCGCCGTACACGACGCCGGCGCTCACGCCTGTCAGGCGGCCGTTCTCGTTGATCTCGAGCTTGGTCTCGTCATCAACATTGCGCGTGGCCTTGCAGTACACCACGGTCATCTGGGCGCCGGAGTTCTCGTGCGCGTCGATGATGGTGTTGAGGTCCATGTTAAAGATGATGTTGGTGCCCATCATTACAACATAGGGCTTGTCCGAGCGCTGGAACAGCGTCTTGTTGGAGATGATGTCGCGCAGCAGGAAGCGCATGCCGCCCTTGGTGGTGCCATACGCGTTGCCAGGCACCATGAACAGGCCGCCCTTCTTGCGGTCCAGGCCCCAGTCCTTGCCCGAGCCCACGTGGTCGATCAGCGAGCGGTAGTTACCCGGCATGACGACGCCGACGGTCTTAATGCCGGCATTCATCATGTTGGACAGCGGGAAGTCGATCAGGCGGTAGCGGCCCAAAAACGGAACGGACGCGATGGGGCGGTCCTTGAGTAGCACGCTGCCGTAGGTCGAAGAGTAGTTAGCGGTGATATAACCGATGGCCTTGCGATTGATCATCGGATCATTCCCCCTTCCCGATAACGACGTCATTTCCAACGACGGCCGTATCCTTGGTGGTATCGACAGAGCCGAGCTTCACGCCCTCTTCGACCGTGGAGTTCTCGCCCAAAATAGCGCGGCAGATGTGCGCGCCGCTCTTAACGTGCGCACCCGGCAGCAGCACGGAGTCCTCGACCACGGCGCGCTCCTCGATGATGACATCGGTCGAAAGGATCGAGTGGCGAGCGGTGCCGTAGATCTTGCAGCCGTTGGAGACCAGGCAGTCGTCCAGGCGGCCGTCCGGGCCAATGTAGTGCGGCGGACGCGTGGTGATGTTGGACATGATGGGGAAGTTCTTGTCGAACAGATCGAACTCGGGGTTGTTGCCCAGCAGGTCCATCGAGGTCTCGTGGAAGCTGGCGATGGTGCCGACGTCCTTCCAAAAGCCGTGGAACTCGTAGCTGTACAGGCGCTTATTCTCGCCGAGCAGCTTGGGGATGATGTCTTTGCCAAAGTCGTGGCTCGAGCGCTGGTCCAGAGCGTCCTCCTCGAGCGCCTCGATCAGCACGTCGGCCGAGAAGATGTAGATGCCCATGGACGCGAGGTTCGAATCGGGCTTCTCGGGCTTCTCGGTAAACTTGGTGATGCGGCCGTCCTCGGGGTCGGTGGTCAGGATGCCAAAGCGGCTGGCCTCTTCCCACGGCACGGGCATAACGCTCACGGTGAGGTCGGCGTTGTTCTCAATGTGCGTCTTGAGCATCTTGCGGTAGTCCATGCGATACAGATGGTCGCCCGAAAGAATCAGGACGTACTTGGGGTCGTTGGCCTTGATGTAGTCGAGGTTCTGCGTAATAGCGTCGGCCGTGCCCGCATACCAGGCGCCACCGGTCTGCGTCTCGTACGGCGGCAGGATCGACACGCCGCCGTCGCGGCTGTCCAGATCCCACGCCTCGCCGGAGCCCACATAGGCATGCAGCAGGTAGGGACGGTACTGCGTCAGAACGCCCACCGTGTCGATGCCCGAGTTGGAGCAGTTGGAGAGCGAAAAGTCGATAATGCGGAACTTGCCACCAAAGCTAACCGCCGGCTTAGCGATCTTTTGGGTGAGTGCCCCCAATCGGCTGCCCTGTCCTCCTGCGAGGAGCATCGCGATGCATTCTTTCTTACTCATCGATTTCTCCTTCTGTCATCGATGTTCTTAAACCCATTAGCGACGGGCGCGGCGCTCGGTCGCGCCCGTCGAGTAATGCCGTGCTGGCATAAGGGAACTCGCGCGCCTTTACGCGTGCCAGATCTCGTCGCGGTACTCGCGAATGGTGCGGTCGCTTGAGAACCAGCCGGAGGAGGCGGTGTTGAGCAGCGCCTTGCGGTTCCAGGTCTCCTGGTCGCCGTAGCTGTTCGTGAGCTTCTCCCATGCATCCACGTAGCTGCGGAAGTCTGCCATGACCAGGTCGGGGTCGTTGTTGTTCATGAGCTCGTTGTAGATACTCTCGAAGTTGCCCGAAAGACCCGCAAAGGTGTTGTCCTTGAGCTCGTCCATCACGCGGCCCAGACGCTCGCGATCGTTGTTGAGGGTATCCCACGCAAAGTAGCTGTTGGATGCCCAGAGCTGCTCGACCTCGGGAGCGGTCAGGCCAAAGATGGCCTCGTTCTCGCGGCCGGCCAGGTCGGCGATCTCGATGTTGGCGCCGTCGAGGGTGCCCAGCGTAATGGCGCCGTTCATCATGAGCTTCATGTTGGACGTGCCCGAGGCCTCCTTGCCGGCCGTGGAGATCTGTTCCGAAATCTCGGCGGCGGGGTAGATGAGCTGGGCGTTGCTCACGCGGAAGTTGGGGATAAAGCAGACCTTCATGACCTCGTTGACGCGCGGGTCGTTGTTGATGACGTCGGCCACGGAGTTAATGAGGCGGATGGTCTCCTTAGCGAAGGTGTAGCTCGAGGCAGCCTTGCCGCTAAAGATGAAGGTCGTCGGCGTCACGTGGAAGTTGGGATCGGCGATGCGACGGTTGTAGATGTCCATCACCTTCATGATGTTCATGAGCTGGCGCTTGTAGGCATGGAAGCGCTTAACCTGAACATCGAAGACGGTGTTGGGGTCAATGACCAGACCGGTCTCGGCCTTAACGTAGGCGGCCAGGCGTTCCTTGTTGGCGCGCTTGGAGGCACCTACGGCCTTCAGGAACTCGGTGTCGTTCTGGAACTCTTTGAGCTTCTCAAGCTCAAAGGCGTCCTTGAGCCAGCCATCGCCAATGGCATCGGTGACGAGCTTGGCGTAGGTTGGGTTGGCCTCGGCAAAGAAGCGACGGTGCGAGATACCGTTGGTCTTGTTGTTGAACTTCTCGGGCGTCAGGGCATAGAAGTCCTTGAGCACGATGTTCTTGATGATGCCGGAGTGGATCTTGGCCACGCCGTTGACGCTGTGGCTGCAGATCACGGACAGGTTGGCCATGCGAATCTCGCCGTCCCACAGAATGGCGGTCTGGCGCAGACGCTCCTGCCAGCCCTCCTGCGTGGTGTCGAACGACTCGTGCCAACGACGGCTGATCTCGTCGATGATCTGGTACACGCGGGGGAGGAGCTTGGAGAACGTGCCGATGGGCCACTTCTCCAGAGCCTCGGGCAGGATGGTGTGGTTGGTGTAGCTCACGACCTGCGTCACGATATTCCAGGCGTCATCCCACTCGAGTTTCTTCTCGTCGATGAGGATGCGCATGAGCTCGGGGCCGCACATAGCGGGGTGGGTGTCGTTGGTGTGGATGGCCACAAACTGCGGCAGCAGCTCCCAGTTCTCGCCGTGCTCCTTCTCAAAGGTGTCGAGCAGGCTGTAGATGCCGGCCGAGACAAACAGGTATTCCTGCTTCAGGCGCAGCAGGCGGCCATGCTCGCCGGCGTCGTTGGGGTAGAGGATGGCGCTGATGGCCTCGGCCTCGGCGCGCTCGGCATCGGCCAGGGCGTAATCGCCGCGGTTGAAGGCCTCAAGGTCAAAGTGCTCCTCGACCGGCTCGGCGGCCCAGACACGCAGCTTGTTGACGGTCTCGCCGGCATAGCCCACCACGGGGATGTCATAAGGGACAGCCAGGATGTCCTGCGTGTCCACCGTGCGGTAGAACGTGCGGCCGTTCTCCTCAAAGCCCTCCACGTGGCCACCAAACTTGATGGTCACGGCCTTGTCCTGACGGCGAACCTCCCAGGGATAGCCGTGGGTGAGCCACTCGTCGGTGGCCTCGACCTGGCTGCCGTTGACGATCTCCTGCTTAAACAGGCCGTAGCGGTAGCGCATGCCGTTGCCGTAGCCGGCGATGCCCTCGGCTGCCATGGAATCTAGGAAGCATGCTGCCAGACGGCCCAGACCGCCGTTGCCCAGAGCCGGATCGGGCTCCTGGTTCTCGATGACGGACAGGTCGAAGCCCATGTCGTCGAGCGCCTCGGCGACCATGTCGCGCACGCCAAAGTTGAGCAGGTAGTTGTCGAGCAGGCGGCCGATCAAAAACTCGATCGAGAAGTAGTACACGCGCTTTTTGCCCTCGGCGGTGGCGCGGGCGTCGCTCTTGGTGGCAACGGTGCGTGCCTTCTCGGCCACGAGCTTGGCCAGGGCGTTAAAGCGGTCGAGGTCGCTGGCGGCCTCGACGCTCTTGCCGCTGATGCTCATAACGGCATCGCGATAGAGCTCGGTAAACTCCTGCTTGTTGTCGAAGATCTTATTCATACGTTCCTTTCCCCCGGGGATGTTTCTCCCGGAACGGTTATGACTTGTATCCTACGCCCCGTCGGGGCGGGTAATTACAGCTGTAACGGCTTTGTTACGCATCCTTGGCAGACGACTTAACAGAAGCAGACTTTGCCTTGGTAGCGCCCTTTTTGGCAGCCGGCTTCTTGGCTGCGGCCTTAGCAGCGGGCTTTGCGGCGGTCTTGGCCTTGGTGACCGTAGCCTTGGCCTTGGCAGGAGCCTTCTTGGCGGCCGCAGGCTTGGGCTTCACCGAAGACGTGCGCTTGCGCGTCGCCTTCTTGGGCTCCTCAACCACCGGCGGCTTGTAGCTGCTGGGACCGCGGCGCTTAAGCACCACACCTGCCAGGCCGGGCACCTTAATCTCGATGGAGTCCATCTGCCCGTTCCAGGGATAGGGCTCGCTCGAGCAGGTGTAGGGCTCCTCGCCGGCATAGCCGCTGCCGCCAAACTCGGGACGGTCGGAGTCAAAGATGACCTCCCAGTCACCCTCGCGCGGCACGCCCACGCGGAAGCTCTCGTAGCTCGCCGGATCAAAGTTGATCAGGATCACCAGGTCGTCATCGACGTCCTCGCCCTGACGTACAAAGCTCACGATGGACTGCTTGGAGTTGTCCGCATCGATCCAGGTAAATCCGTCGTCGGTGTAGCCGCGCTCGTACAGAGCGGGCTCGGCGGTGTACAGGTGGTTGAGCGCCTTGATAAACGCCTGATGATGACGGTGGGTCTCGTACTCCTCGGTCAAGAACCACTGGATGGACTCGTAGTAGCGCCACTCAATAAACTGGCCGATCTCGTTGCCCATAAAGTTGAGCTTGGCACCGGGGTGCGTCATCTGGTAGAAGGCCAGCGTGCGCAGGCCGGCAAACTGGCGCCACCAGTCGCCCGGCATGCGGCCGATCAGAGAGCACTTGCCGTGCACGACCTCGTCGTGACTGAGCGGGCAAATAAAGTTCTCGGTAAAGGCGTACATGATGGAGAACGTGAGCAGGCCGTGGTTGCCGGGGCGCCACGGAAAATCGGTCTGCATGTAGTGCAGGGTGTCGTTCATCCAGCCCATGTCCCACTTGTAGTGGAAGCCCAGGCCGCCGTCCTGCGGCGGATAAGTCACGAGCGGCCACGCGGTGGACTCCTCGGCCATCATCATCACGTCGGGGTAGTGCGCCTCCACGGCGCAGTTGACCTGGCGGATAAACGCGCTGGCGTCCAGATCCTCCTCTGTGCCGTATTTGTTGAACTTCTTTTGGCCGGGATCGTCGATGCCAAAGTTGAGGTACAGCATGCTGGACACGCCGTCCATGCGAATGCCGTCCACGTGGAAGTTCTCGAGCCAGTACAGCACGTTGGAGACCAGGAAGGATCGGACCTCACCGCGGGCGAAGTCGAACTTGTGCGTGCCCCAGTTGGGGTGAATTTCGTGCTCAAACAGCATGTGGCCGTTAAAGGTGGCAAGTCCGTGGGAGTCGGCGCAAAAACCGCCGGGTACCCAGTCCATGATCACGCCGATGCCCGCCTCGTGGCACGCATCGATAAAGTGCATGAGCTGTTGCGGGTTGCCGTAACGCGACGTGGCGGCATAGTAGCCAGTCGTCTGGTAGCCCCAGGAGCCATCGAAAGGATGCTCCATGAGCGGCATGACCTCGATATGCGTATAGCCCATGTCGCGCACGTAGTCCACGAGCTCCACCGACAGGTCGTCGTAGGTGTAAAACTCGCCGCGCTGCGCGGGGAAGGGATCCATGGGACCGGGGTAGTTGCCGTACTCGTCCGGCTCGCCCTGCGGCGCGTCGCCGTGGCGCTTCCACGATCCAATATGTACCTCGTAGATGTTAAGGGGCTGCGACATATGGTTGTGGCTGGCGCGTCGCTTAAGCCATGCGGCGTCGTTCCACTGGTAGCCATCGAGGGTCCACAGCACGCTGGCGGTACCCGGAGGGCACTCGGCCTTAAAGGCATACGGATCGGCCTTGTAGAGCTTTTCGCCCTCGTTGGTCTCGATAAGGTACTTATAGAGCTGACCCTGCTCGGCGCCAGGAATAAAGCCTTCCCAAATAGCGCTCGTATGCATGGGCACCAGCGGGTTGGCTTCCTCATCCCAGTCGTTAAATTCGCCAATGACATGGACGCTTTTTACATCGGGCGCCCAAACGCAAAAGCGCCAGCCGCGCGTACGGTTCTGCGTGTCGGGGTGAGCGCCCATCTTTTCCCAGCTGCGCTCCCACATGCCAATGCCAAACAGGTAGACATCGTCCTTGGAGAGCTCCGGTGCGTGCGGGGCGGCTTTGCGGGTAGCAGGCTTTTTGGTTGCTGGCTTTAGCTTTGTATCGCTCACGTTTGATCCCATCATGACGCGGCAGCGTGTTGCCTTGGTGACTAGATGCGAAAGGTCCAAGGCTGCACGAATCGAAGGGACGGCGATAGTTCTATGATTCGTTCCACCTCGCGTGCTCGGTGGAACTTTCGGCAGAAACTACGATAACACCTGTACGTTAGTTTTATGGACAAAAGCGGATTTGCGAGGGCGTTTAATCGGTAAGCGACATGTTTATACCACTGGCAGAATTGCCGTGGTAAAACCCTTGACAGTTTTACCAATTAGGGTTTCAAAACTGATAGGCTTACGTTTGGTAAAACGTTTTTAGCAGGTTGTTTACCATTTGACATCGAAAGGTTCGTATATGTCCCATACCGTCGCTCCCAAGGTTGCTTTTATTTTCGATTGCGATGGCACGTTGGTTAACAGCACCCCCGTCTGGGGCTATGCGCAGCTCGAGTTATTGCGCCGTCATGGCATTGATGGAACGGTCGACGATTTTGCCCAGTTTGAACATCTTTCGCTGGAGGACGAGTGCCAGGCCTACCACGACACGTGGGGCATTGGCACGAATGGCGAGGAAGTTTATCGCGAGCTGGGCGAGATTTTGATTGATGGGTACTCCAAGGTGCCGCCGCGCGAGGGGCTCCTGGCATTTTTGGAGCAGGCGAAGGCGGCGGACATCGCCATGTGCGTTGCCACGTCCACGCCGGTCGAGCTGGTGCAGCCCGCGCTCGCCGGTGCCGGGCTCGACGCGTACATGGAGTTTGTTACCACGACGGACGAGGCGGGACGCTCCAAGCAGTTCCCCGATGTGTACGAGCTGGCGTTGCGTCGCCTGGAAGAACGCCACGGGCACAAGTTTAATCGCAGCTGGGTGTTTGAGGATGCCGTCTTTGGACTTAAGAGCTCTGGCACTGCAGGCTTTAAACGCGTGGGCATCTATGATCCGCACGGCCGTATGGAGCGGGACGAGGTTTGCGATAACTGCGATATCTTTATCGACAGCTATGAGGACCTGGACCTGGCCCGTGTGCTTTCGTTTGAGGGCTAGGCGAGGGCCGTGGCTTGTAAAGTATTAGTGGTTTGCGGCTCGCCGGTGGTGGCGAGCGCCGAGTTGCTTTGCCACCTGGCAGGGGAGTGCGACCACATTGTAGCCGTAGACCGCGGTCTGGACGCTCTGTTGGGCGCTGGCCTGAGCTGCGACGTCTACGTGGGCGACGCCGACACCGTTAGTGATGAGGGGCGCGCTCTGGTCGATGCCGCTTCCGATTTTGAAGTGGAGCGCCACGATCCCTACAAGGACTATACCGATCTGGCACTGGCGCTCGATTCGGTCCGCCGTCGGTGGCCGGGTGCCGAAGTGGTAGCAACCTGTGCCACCGGCGGCCGCCCGGACATGGCCCTGTCTGTGCTAGGGCTCCTGGCAAGCTATGCGGACGCCCCCGTCTGGATCGAAGAAGACGAAGTAACGGCCAGAATCTTGCACCAGGACGAGACATGGACCATCGAGGGCGCCGAGAGCAAAAACTTCTCCATCATCGCCATCGCTCCCAACACCAAGGTAAGCGAACACGGTCTAGAGTGGGAGCTAGATCACAGCCCCCTAGGCCTCTTGGCCGATACGGGCATCTCTAATGTCGTCCGGAAAACGGCCAAGATCCAAGTCCACCAAGGCGTCGCGATCGCCTACCTCTACAAGTAAGGCATCGCCGCGTGAGGGTTTTATCGGGACGGTGGGTTAATTGACTGATTTTGCCGAAGTCAAAATCAGTCAATTCAGCCCCGTCCCAGGAAAACCCGTAAGTGTGAGAATCAACCCAAAAAACTTCTTGCATCCCCGAAGATCTTCCCTTATAGTATCTCCTCGTCACGGGGGCGTAGCTCAGCTGGGAGAGCGCTTGACTGGCAGTCAAGAGGTCAGGGGTTCGATCCCCCTCGTCTCCACCCGAGCATTGAATGAGGCTCCAACGCAAGTTGGGGCCTTTTTTCATATAGGCACACAAGGTCAAAGGCGGCACCATGATCCTCCTGGTCGACAAGATCGAAAAAAGCTTCGGCGCACGCGTCCTCTTTAGCGGCGCGTCCTTCCAGATCAACCCCGGCGAGCGCTTCGCACTCGTGGGCCCCAACGGCGCCGGCAAAACTACCATGCTCAAGATCATCATGGGCATCGACAGTCCTGACGCCGGCCAGGTCCAGTACGCCAAGGACTGCCAGGTGGGCTACCTAGAGCAGGAAACTAATCTGGAGCAAAAGGACACCACCATCCTTGCCGAGGTCATGGCCGCCGCCAAGGAAATCCGCCGCATGGGCGAGCGCTCCAACGAGCTGCAGGCCCAAATCACCGAGCTCTCCGAGCAGGGCAAGGACGTCGACGCACTCCTCAACGAGTACGGCCAAGTCCAGGACCGCTTTGAGCATCTGGGCGGCTACGAGCTCGAGAGCAACGCCCGCAAAATCCTGTCCGGCCTGGGCTTTAAGGTCACCGACTTTGAGCGCCCGTGCTCCGAGTTCTCGGGCGGCTGGCAGATGCGTATCGCGCTCGCCAAGCTCTTCCTGCGCCACCCCGACCTGCTGCTTCTGGACGAGCCCACCAACCACCTGGACCTCGAAAGCGTCCAGTGGCTGCGCGGCTTTATCGCCAACTACGACGGCGCCGTCCTCATCGTCAGCCACGACCGCGCCTTCATGGACGCCTGCGTCGACCACGTCGCCGCACTCGAAAACCGTCGCGTGACCACTTACACCGGCAACTACAGCAGCTACCTCAAGCAGCGCGAGGACAACCTGGAGCAGATGCGCGCCAAGCGCGCCGCTCAGGAGCGCGACATCGCCCACATGCAGGTCTTCGTCGACAAGTTCCGCTACAAGCCCACCAAGGCCGCCCAGGCCCAGGAGCGCATCCGCAAGATCGAGCAGATCAAAAAGGAGCTCGTCATCCTGCCCGAGGGCCACAAGCACATCGACTTTAAGTTCCCCGACCCACCGCGCTCGGGCGACATGGTCGTGGGTCTGGAGGGCGTGTCCAAGTCTTACGGCAACAAGCACATCTACAGCGATATCGACCTCAAGCTCTACCGCGGCGAGCACGTGGCGCTCGTCGGCCCCAACGGCGCCGGCAAGTCCACGCTCATGAAGATCCTCGCCGGCCTGGAGCCGCCCACCACCGGCACCCGGGACCTGGGCACCAACGTCGGCGTCGCCTACTATGCCCAGCACGCGCTCGAAGGCATGACCGAGTCCAACACCGTCCTGCAAGAGATCGACACCGTTACGCCCAAGTGGACCGTGCCGCAGCAGCGCAGCCTGCTGGGCGCCTTCCTATTTAGCGACAACGACGCAATCGAAAAGCAGGTTCGCGTCCTCTCCGGAGGCGAAAAGGCGCGCCTGGCGCTCGCCAAAATGCTCGTGGCCCCCGAGGCGCTCCTGTGCCTGGACGAGCCCACCAACCACCTAGACATCGACTCGGTGGATATGCTCGAAAACGCCCTGCAAAACTTCCCCGGCACCATCGTGCTGATCAGCCACGACGAGCACCTGGTGCGCGCCGTGGCCAACCGCGTGATCGACATCCGCGACGGCAAGGTCACGGTCTACGACGGCGACTACGACTACTACCTCTACAAGCGCGAGGATCTTGCAGCCCGCACCGCCGCCGAGGCGGCAGGGGAGAGCGCACCGGCCGCGACCAAGTCCGCTAAGGTCACCGCAGCCCAGCCCGATGCGCCCGCCGCCGCCCCCAAGCCGGTCGAGGGCAAAAAGACCAAGGAGCAAAAGCGCGCCGAGGCCCAGGCCCGCGCTGCGCTCAACAAAAAGCTCAAGGGCGTGCGCAACCAGCTTAAGAAGATCGAGACGGAGCTCGACAAAAAGCGCGCCCGCTATGACGAGCTTATGGAGTTGATGGCAAGCGAAGAGCTTTATGCCGATCAGGATAAGTTCAACGCCGCGCTGGGGGAATATAACGGCCTTAAGCAAGAGCTACCTAAGCTCGAGGACGAATGGTTGGAGCTTTCCACCCAGATCGAAGAGGAGACCGCGCGTGAACTCTCGTAAGGCCACCGCCGTGGCGATGAGCATCATCGCCATCGCCTGTCGCATCTGCGGCATTTTTATGAGCGCAATGACTGTGCTGCTGTGCTTTAGTGGCCTCACCGCCAAACTGCAGATCGTGGGCTTTGTCGTTGAGCTTTCGCGCGCGCTGCCGAGCGCCATCGCCGGCTACGGCGTCATCACGTCGCCCTTTGGCGGCGTGTTCCGCCTGGATTACGCCATCGTGGCCGTTATCCTGTTTGCGGCCGACTACCTGCTCTCGCGCGCCTCGCGTCGCGTCCGCTAGGGGAGCGCCATGTCCAGCAGCTACATGATGAATCTGCTCGCCAGCGCCGTCGCCGTCATCATAGGTATTGTGATCCACGAGAGCGCGCACGCCGCCGCAGCCTGGGCACTCGGCGACAAGACGGCCCGTTCGCGCGGACGCGTCTCGCTCAACCCGCTCAACCATATCGACCCGTTTGGCACCATCATCCTGCCGCTGCTCATGCTCGCAGCCGGAGGCCAGGTGTTCGCCTTCGCCAAACCCGTACCCGTCTACCTCAACAACCTCAAGCACCCCAAGCGCGACGAGGTCCTGGTGAGCGTTGCCGGCCCCGCATCGAACATCGCCCTCGCGTGCCTCGCTGCCGCTCTCATGCAAGTAACGTACGGAAACCTCTATGCAAGCATGTCCTTTGCCGTAGCGTCACAGATCATGAACTTCGGCGCCACGTTTATCGTGGTCAACCTGTCGCTCGCGTTCTTTAACCTCATCCCGATTCCGCCGCTCGATGGCTCGTCGATCATCGTGCCCTTCCTCAAGGACAAGGCGCTCGCCAACTACTACCGCCTGCAGCAATACGCCATGCCCATCCTCATCCTGGTGCTGTACCTGCTGCCCATGTGGACCGGCATCGACGTGATCGGTCGCTATTTCGACGTTACCGTGTATCCGTTCGCTGAGCAGCTGCTTAACTTCGCAATCGCCGGCATCTAAGGTAAACTTACAGGTCGACCGTGCAAAACGGTCGCAACATGCACCCAAACCGCGCCGCGAAGGCGCCGTCAAAGGAGGTCGAATATGTCGTATCGCGTGTCGACGCAGGTCTACAGCGGACCGTTCGACCTGCTGCTGCAGCTGGTAACCCGCCAAAAAGTTGATATCGGCGCCATCTCCATCAGCGAGGTGGCCGAGCAGTACCTTGCCGAGGCCGAGCGCATCGAGGCGCTGGACCTGGACGTGGCGAGCGACTTTTTGCTGGTCGCGGCAACCCTTTTGGACATCAAGGCCGCTTCTCTGGTGCCGCAGGAGGCCCCGCGCAAAGTCGATGACGACGATGACGAGTTCGACGAAGACCTCGAGGAGCTCAGCGCGCTCGACGGCGACGCCCTGCGCGAGGTCCTAATCCAGCGCCTGATTGCCTACAAGCAGTTTAAGGGCGCGGCGGCAGCCCTTGGTGCTCGCATGCAGGCCGAGAGCCGCATGCATCCGCGCGTGGCCGGCCCCGATCCCGAGTTCTTGGGGCTTATGCCCGACTACCTGGCCGGTATTACCCTGCGCGGTCTCGCCGTCATCTGCGCCGACCTGGACGGCAAGCGCCAGACCTTCCTACTGGAAGCCGAGCACGTGGCGCCGCATCGCGTACCGCTCGACCTGACCGTGGCCTCCGTCGACCGCTTTACCATGGCGCACCAAACTTGCACCTTCCGCGAGCTGCTGGACGGCGACGCCACGACCGAACAGCTCGTCGTCACCTTCCTTGCCATGTTGGAGCTTGCCAAGCGCGGCTCGCTCACATTGAGCCAGGACAAGATCTTCGGAACCATCTGCATCAACCGAGTCGAGGGCGCCGAGGCCTATGTGCCCGGCGAGGGCCCCGAGCTCACCGAATAGGAGCCGTAACCATGTCAACCCTTTCCACGCTGGAGGCAAACAGCCTCAAAGGCGCCCTCGAGGCGCTGCTGCTGGTGTCAAGCGACCCGGTGAGTGCGCCCGCGCTGGCCGGCGCACTGGATATCGCCCCCGGCGAGTGCGCGTCGATGCTCGCCGAGCTCAAGGTTGAGTACGAGGAGGCCAACCGCGGCTTTCAGCTGCGCGAGGTCGCCGGCGGCTGGCGCCTGTTTACGCACCCCGCCTACCACGACGTGGTCGAGGCCTATGTGTTGAGCTGGGACACGCAAAAGCTATCGCAAGCGGCGCTCGAAACCCTGGCCGTCATCGCATACCACCAGCCAGTGACGCGCGAGGTGGTCAAGGGCATCCGCGGCGTCAATTCCGACGGCGTCATCGCGTCGCTCGTGGACAAGGGCCTGGTGCGCGAGCTCGGCCGCGACCCCCAGCGCGGTCAAGCCATCATCTACGGCACGACCAACGCCTTCTTGGAAAAGTTCGGTCTGCGCTCCACCCGCGACCTGCCCGACCTGGAGCAGTTTGCCCCCGACGAGCAGTCGCGCCAGTTTATCCGCGAACGCCTGAGCGGCCGCAGTATTCAGTCCACGCTCGAGGAGCAGGCCGAGGACCTGGACGAAGAGCGTGAACTGCTCGATACCGATGTTGAAGATGTTGAGGCAGTCGAGGACTTGGAGACCCTGGTCGTCGACGAGACCTCGGAGGATTTGCATGACGAGGACTAACGAAGTAGGGGAGACGCGCGCCATGGGCAACGCAGTACCCGCAACCGACGCCCAGCCTGTCTATCCGCACACCATGCGCCTGCAGCGCTTTTTGGCGCGCGCGGGCGTGGCGAGCCGCCGCGGCTCGGAGGACCTGATGACCACCGGCCGCGTGACGGTTAACGGCGAGGTCGCGACCGAGCTGGGCACCAAGGTCGATGTCGACCGCGATCATATCGAGGTCGACGGTATGCCCGTCAAGCTCGACCAGGGCGCCGTGTACCTGATGCTCTACAAGCCGACCGGCTACCTCACTACCATGAGCGACCCGCAGGAGCGTCCCTGTGTGGCGGACCTGGTTCCCCGCGACCGCTTTCCAGGACTTTTCCCGGTGGGCCGCCTGGACCGCGACACCACAGGCCTTTTGCTCTTTACCACCGACGGCGACCTTTCGCAGGACCTGCTGCACCCGAGCAAGCACGTCTACAAGACCTACCAGGCACTCGTGGACGGGCAGCCGACAGACCGCGATCTAGAACCGCTCCGCCGTGGCGTCGAACTCGACGACGGCGTCTGCCAGCCGGCAATCTGCCGCGTCATCACCGCACGCGAGGCCGAGGCCGTAGCTCCCCAGGGGGTTAAGCCCGGTACCACCGCCGTGGAGGTCATCATCCGCGAGGGTCGCAAGAATCAGGTTAAGCGCATGTTGAGCAAGATTCACCATCCGGTAATTCGTCTGCATCGCTGCAACTTTGCCGGCCTGGAGCTCAAGGATGTGGCCAAGGGCTCGTGGCGCGAGCTCACCGACCGCGAGGTGCAGATCCTCAAGGCCGGCGGTATCCCACCCAAGCAGGCGAGCGCCAAACGCGGTGGCAAGCCTCAGGAAACCCTCGCCAGCCGCACGCGTCATCACGGCAGCCACGGCTCCGCACCCAAGCGTAACACCTACCGTGAGCGCTACACGGGCTAGGCAACCCGCCGCGCCCCAACGCCCGCGAACCATACCAGCACGTCACCCATCGAAAGGAAGCATTGCATGATCGTCGCCATCGACGGCCCCGCCGGTTCCGGCAAGTCCACCATCGCCAAGGAGATCGCCCGCCAGCTGGGCTTTAACAAGCTCGACACGGGCGCTATGTACCGCGCCGTCACCTTCGCCGCGCTCGACCGTGGCATCGATTTGGACGACGAGGCGGCCATCGACGCCCTCGCCGAGCAGATCGAGATTCGCTTTACCAACGGCACCGGCGAGGACACGCGCCTGACCATTGACGGCCAGGACGCTTCGGCCGCCATCCGCACCCCGCAGGTCGACGCCAACGTGTCCAAGGTCTCGGCCTATCCGGGCGTGCGCGCCGCCATGCTCATCCACCAGCGCCACGCCGCCGGTCATCACCACGCGGTCACGCACGCCCACGCGGTTGCACAGGCCGCTCACGCGCCCCG
>ENA-ORTF01001987-ORTF01001987.1-human-gut-metagenome-genome-assembly--contig:-NODE-1987-length-21985-cov-32.346876_pt1 | contig 21985 bp, 18 predicted proteins | sample MGYA00241908_ERZ509180 | MGnify/ENA primary metagenome ERZ509180 (study PRJEB26280, sample SAMEA2338814) | human gut metagenome | biome: human gut; feature: human-associated habitat; material: faeces... | reverse complement strand
CCGCACCTCGCTCGCCGTATCGGCACTTAGAATTATGCGGTATTGCCTTAAATCCCGCTTGTGTTTGCGGAATAATTGTCATTTTCTTTGCTTTCAGCTACACCCTAAGGCGGAGTTTTGCGCCTTAGCGGTGCTCCCTGTGTGACAAAAGCTGGCGAACCCCTGTATCTGTTGCCGGCTTGTGTGAAAGGACCAAAAGCAACATGGGTAAAATCATCGGAATTGATTTAGGAACAACCAACAGCTGCGTGGCTGTGGTGGAAGGCGGACGCCCAACCGTTATCCCCAACGCTGAAGGCCAGCGCACCACCCCGTCGGTCGTTGCTTTTGCAAAAAGCGGCGAACGCCTTGTGGGCGATCCGGCCAAACGCCAGGCTGTCACCAACGCACCGCGCACCATTGCCAGCGTTAAGCGCAAAATGGGCAGTGATGAGCGCATTCCCATTGACGGCAAGTGCTTCTCCCCGCAGGAGATCAGCGCCATGATCCTGCAAAAGCTGAAAGCGGATGCAGAAGCTTATCTTGGTGAACCGGTGACAGAAGCCGTTATCACCGTGCCAGCTTATTTTAACGATGCCCAGCGCCAGGCTACCAAAGATGCCGGGCGCATTGCGGGCCTGAATGTAAAGCGCATTATCAACGAACCTACTGCGGCCGCCCTGGCTTATGGCCTGGATAACGGCAAGACCCAGAAAGTGATGGTGTATGATCTGGGCGGCGGCACGTTCGATGTTTCGCTGATCCAGATCGGGGATGGCATTGTGCAGGTGTTGGCCACCTGCGGTGATAACCATCTGGGCGGCGATGACTTTGATGCTCGTGTGGCTGACTGGCTGGTGCGGAACTTTGCCGCCGAAAACCAGGTGGACCTGACCCGTGATCCCGTTGCCATGCAGCGCGTGCGGGAGGAAGCCGAGAAAGCCAAAAAAGAGCTTTCCGCTGCCACCCATACTGAAATCAACCTGCCGTTCATCACCGTTGGCCCCAACGGCCCGCTGCATTTGCAGGCGGAACTGACCCGCGCCAAGTTTGATGAGCTGACCGCCGACCTGGTGGAGCGCACGGCACTGCCGGTGCGCAACGCCCTGCGGGATGCCCACCTGGCCGCCAACGACCTGGATCAGGTGCTGCTGGTAGGTGGTTCCACCCGCATCCCGGCGGTGCAGGCCAAGGTCATGCGGATGATCGATCTGGAACCGTCCAAAACGCTGAACCCGGACGAGTGTGTGGCCCTTGGCGCTGCGGTGCAGGGCGGACGCCTTGGCGGCGAAGGCCTGGTTGCTGGCGGGCAGGACCTGCTGCTGATGGACGTTACCCCGCTGACCCTTTCGATTGAGACGGTGGGCGGTGTGGCAACCCATCTGATCGACCGCAACTCCACCATTCCCACCCGGTATTCCAAAATCTTTACCACCGCCGCGCCGTTCCAGAGCACAGTTGAAATCAAGGTGCTGCAGGGTGAGCGGGAGTTCGCCAAGGATAATAAGCTTATCGGCAACTTTACCCTCAAGGGCATCAAACGCGCTTGGGCCGGTGTGCCGCAGATCGAAGTGACCTTTGATATTGACGCCAACGGCATTGTGACGGTGAGTGCCCGTGACCTTGGCACCGGTAAACAGCAGAGCATTACCATCACCGGGTCTTCCAACCTGAGCGAGCAGGAGATCCGCCGCGCCATGGACGATGCCGCTGCCTTTGCCGGGCAGGACCAGGAGCGCAAAGCCGCCATCGAGGCCCTGAATGCTGCGGAAGCCGCCATCTACCGCGTCAATTCCGCCCTTGGCAGTAAAGAGGGCAAGGAGCTGGATAAGGACACCAAAAACCGCATTAAAGAAGCAGAAAAGAACCTGGAACGCCTGACCCGCCACAAAAAGCCCGAAAAAATGACCCCCCAGGACACCCAGGCCCTGAACGCCGCCCGCGAAACCCTGCAAGCTCAGACCAAGGACCTGGTAGCACGGTGGGAGCGACGAGGGAGAGTTAGAAAGTAGGAGTTAGGAGTTTTTGGGGCTGCAGGTCCCCAAAAATTCTGTCTGAATATTAAAACAAAAATGTAGGGAACGGTCTTGACCGTTCCCTACAATTATTTTATGGGGTTGCGACAAACGTTCAAACCGCCACTTAACTCCTAACTCCTACCTTTACAGGTAGCTCAGTTCCTCCCGTCTGGTTCCTGCCAAATCGGGGTGGTCGAGGACGGCGCCAGCGCCGAGGGCAACGCAGTCCAGCGGGGCTTCGGCAATGTGTACCTCAATGCCGGTTTCGTTCTGGATCAGAGTATCCAGCCCGCGCAGCAGGGCACCGCCGCCCGAAAGCATGATGCCGCGGTCAATGATATCGCTGGAAAGCTCCGGCGGAGTGCATTCCAGCGTGTCCTTGATGGCTTCCACAATGCGCATCAGGTTTTCGTTCATTGCCTCGCGCACTTCTTCAGAGCGGATCAGGATATCTTTCGGCAGGCCATCCACCAGGTTGCGGCCCTTGATCTCCATTGTGGTTTCGCCATGCTCGGTGTCGGTGGGGTCTGGCGGGCAGGCGGAACCGATTTCCAGTTTAATCTGCTCAGCAGTGCGTTCGCCCACCAGCAGGTTGTATTTGCGCTTGATAAAGCTGGTAATGCTCTGGTCCAGCGCATCGCCTGCGCAGCGCACGCTGCGGGATGCCACAATGCCGGAAAGGCTGATAACAGCCACTTCCGCCGTGCCGCCGCCGATATCCACAATCATGCTGCCCACCGGTTCAGCGGTCGGCAGCCCGGCACCAATGGCGGCGGCCATCGGCTCTTCGATCACCGTTACCTGGCGGGCACCGGCTTTGGCGGCGGCCTGGCGCACGGCGCGGCGTTCCACTTCGGTCACGCCGGACGGCACGCAGATGACCACGCGCGGCCGCACGAACAGGCGGCTGCCGCATGCCTGGCGGATAAAACTTTGCAGCATGGCGGCGGTGATGTCAAAGTCGGCAATCACGCCGTCTTTCAGCGGGCGTACCGCCAAAATTGAGTTGGGCGCTGCGCCGATGATGGCTTTGGCCTCGTGGCCTACGCAGCGCACACGCAGTTCGTCGGTGCGGGCATCCACCGCCACAACGCTGGGCTCGCGGATGATAATGCCGCGGCCTTTCATATACACCAGCGTGTTGGCGGTGCCAAGGTCAATGCCAATATCACAGGTAAACATATTGCGCAGAGCTTCAAGCAGCTGCAAAATCGGATTTGCCATTTTTATCTCCCCATCATGTGTTTGTGCGGGTGGGCCGCACAAAGAATGCGCACGACACGCCGCAGCAGCCAGGCCGCTGCGGCACTGCCGTTACAGCGCTCCGGCCTGGCGCAGTACCTGTGCCAGACGGTGTACGGGCAGACCCATAATATTGTAATAACATCCCACAATGCCGCTGCACCACAGCGCAGCATGGCCCTGGATGGCGTAAGCCCCGGCTTTGTCATACGGTTCCGGGGTGCGCGCATAGGCAAGCAGATCGCTTTCCTCAATGGGCGCAAACTGCACGCGGGTGGTTTCGGTGGCAAGGTACGCCTTGCCGCCGTGTACCACGCATAGCCCGGTATGTACTTTGTGCTCCCGGCCAGAGAGCGCGTGCAGCATCCGCACGGCGTCTTCCTCGCCGGAAGGCTTGCCGAACACAGCGCCGTCACAGTCCACCACGGTATCACAGCCGATCACGGTATCATCGGGGTGCTGCTGCGCCACGGCCAGGGCTTTGGCTTCCGCCAGGGCCTGGGCCAGCTGGGCAGGCGTTGCGGCGGTAATGCGGCTCTCGTCCACATCACTGGGGGCAACGGTGTAATTGGGCGTGATCAGCGCCATCAGCTCCCGCCGCCGCGGGCTGCCGGAGGCTAAAATCAAGGACATAATGGGATGTTCCTTTCGTAACAGATTCTACCGCACCACCGCGGCGAAACAAAGGGAAAAGAGGAAGTTAGGAGGTAGGAAGTAGGAGTTAGGAGTTAAATGTGCTTTTGAAGGTTTGCAACAAAGAATAAAATAAATTGTAGGGAACGGTCTTGACCGTTCCGAAACCAAAGGATTTATCTGACAAAAGGCCAATCATCCTAAACCTGCGGAACGGTCAAGACCGTTCCCTACAGGTATCTTTTTTTGCACACAGCCAGACTTTACAGGTTATCTGCGGCCCCAAAAACTCTTAACTCCTAACTCCTCCCGCCTAACTCTCAACTATTTTCCTGTCGATCCAAACCCGCCTTCACCGCGTTCGGTTTCGTTCAGGGTGGCGGCGGGTACAAAGGCGGCTTGCCACACGGGGGCAATACACAGCTGGGCTACGCGCTCGCCGGGGGCGATGGTGTAAGGCTCGGTGCCAAGGTTGATCATGGGCACTTTCAGCTCGCCGCGGTAATCGCTGTCCACAACGCCAACGCCGTTGGCCATGCACAGCCCATGCTTGATGGAAAGCCCGCTGCGGGCATACACCAATGCCACGCACCCGGCATCCGGCAGCTCAATGGCAAGGCCGGTGGGCACCAGCACCCGCTGCATGGGGGCAATGGTCAACGGCTCTTCCAGCGCGGCGCACAAATCAGCAGCCGCCGCCCCCGCCGTTGCATATGCCGGCACCTTTGCCAGCGGGGAAAGAACGGAATATTTGACGATTTTTTGTTCCATAGTAAAGCGATTATTTAATTAGAAATTAAGAATGAACAATTAGAAATGAAATGAGGGGGCAAACCTTCGCAGAACTTTTGCGCTTTTGGGATATCCATTAAAAATACAGAACTCTTAAATTCCTAATTTCTAATTACTCCTTCCTAATTATTCGTATAATATAGCCCTCTTGTAAACTCGCCGTCAAAGGGCTGCTGATGGAAAAGGCGGGTCAGGACATCTTCCACGCGGTCGGCAGGTTCCAGGGTGAACGCGGCCACGGCAAGGTCCACCGGCATTTCGGTCAGGCGGTCCCCCATATAAAGTGGTACAGGGTTAAACACGGTGCGCATTCCAGCGCTGCCGGGGGCGGAGCACCGCACCGGGAAATCCCGCCCTTTGCGGTCCCGCAGTTTGCCCTTGTGGGTGCAGCCCGCGCAGCTGGTGCGTACATTGCGCAGCGGGCAGGCGCGGGTCAGCATCAGGGGCAGGTGGCCATAGCACAGGGCAGCGGTGGGTACCGGGGTGCCGTCTTTCTGCCGGGGTGCCACAGCACGCATGGCGGTCAGGGCCGTTTCAGGCTGCACCAGCAGGCCACGGGCACCCAGGCACACATACTCTGCCGCAGACATTGGGTTGGTTACATTCAGCCCCAGCCCGCCGAACACCGGCAGGGGAGAGGCATACCCAAACTGCGCCAGATTGTTTGCAACCACACCCGCAAAATCAGAGCCTTCCAGCGCAGCCAGGCGGCGCATGGTATCCGGTTCCACAGTGCCGAAAGCAGCGCGGGGCAGCTCCAGCAGCGTTTTGCAGCGCAAGGGCTGCGGCACAGCGTCCGCTTCCCGGATGGGCAGGATCAGATAGCGCAGCTTGGCCAGGTATTCGGCACCGGGCAGCTGGGCAGCGGTTTCAAAACGGGCGGCCAGCTGGGGTGTCATGCCTACTTCGTGCTCGGCGTATTCCGGCAGGGTGATTTCCTTTGTGGCCAGGGGCGCAGGTTCACTGCGCTTTTGCAGCAGCTTGTCCAGCGCTTCGCGGCGCATCTCATTCCAGGCGGAGCCGGGCAAAAATCCGGGGCCGCCCTCGCCGCAGGCAAACTCAACCCCGGCGCAGGTGAACGGCGTACCGCCGGTTTTGCCCAGGGCACGCTCAATGCCGGGGGCGGGGTCTTTCTGTGCGGGCTGCGGTTCATCGGCGCTGTACACATTGACACGGCTGCCGTTGTCGTCGAAAGCTGTCAGCTTGATGCCGCCGTCCTCCACACCGCCGCTGACGCAGAAATGCACCGGAATGCGCTCCAGTTCGCGGCGGAACAGCTCGCGGGCTTTCGGCGTGGCGGCGCGCGTAGCGGCTGCATCGGCTTCGGTGCGCACGCCAAACATGGTGCCGTCATTGCGGCCTACCAGATAGGCATCACTGAAGCCGGAGCGGGAGAAAATATCCCGCAGCAGCGCTTCATCATAGGGCTGCCCGGCGCGGGCTGCGCGGCAGGCCGTTACCGCAGCGGCGGCATATTCCGGCGTGCGCAGGCGGCCTTCAATTTTAATGCTGGCAACCCCGGCGGCTTTCAGCTGGGCCATGTGGGGCATAAGGTCCATGTCTTTCAGGCTCAGGTGGCAGGCTTTGCCCGGCTGGCCGGGGCGCAGGCCGTTGGTAGCATCAAACGGCAGGCGGCAGGGACCCGCGCAGGCACCGCGATTGCCGCTGCGCCCGCCCAAGAACGCGCTCATCATGCACTGGCCGCTCATGGACATGCACATCGCGCCGTGTACAAACACTTCGCATTCGATCGGGCTTGCCTTTACCACGGCTTCGATCTCCGCCAGGCTCAGCTCACGGGCCAGAATGGCGCGGGAATACCCCAGCTTTGCCAGCATCTTGGCGCCCTCTGCGGTGTGGATGCTCATCTGGGTAGAGCCGTGCAGGCGCAGGCCAGGCGCAATGCTGCGCACCAGCTGCGCGGTGGCAAGGTCATCCACAATCACGGCATCCGCCCCGGCGGCGGCAACAGCGCGCACGGCATCGGCCAGGCCGCCCAGCTCGGCGGCGTAAACCAGCGTGTTCAGGGTCACATGCACCGCAACCCCGCGGGCATGACAAAAACAGACGGCTTCGCGCAGGGCATCAGGGTCAAAGTTCCCAGCGCTGCGCCGCGCATTGTAGCCATCCAGCCCAAGATATACGGCGTCAGCCCCGGCAAACACCGCAGCCCGCAGCATATCAGCATTGCCGGCGGGGGCCAGGATCTCCGGGCGCTGTAAAACAGTCTGTTCCATCAGGCTTCGCTCGTCAGGGAACGGCGGTGCAGGTCGTCCACCTTTTTGCGCAGGGCGGCGTTTTCGCGGCGCAGCTCCTCGGCAGCCATCTTGGCGGAGGCGGCATCCTCCAGATAGTCTTTGATCTGGCGGCGCATATTATCCGCGCTGCCGCTGGCCTTTTCCAGCTCATCGCGGTAGTTCAGCGCGGTCATGATGGCAGCGGTGGTGATGGAAACCGAATTGGAAGAGCTCATCAGCTCATTCATATCAAGATTCAGGCGCTCGGCCAGATTCTGCATGTAATCTTCACTTTCGTTGGTAGAGATCACATAGCTCGAACCGCAGATGGTCAGACGTACTTTGTTAGCCATAGTTGGGGTCTCCTTTGTTTCAGTTGATGGTGTTTTTATCAGGAACACCCTGCACTTTTGCCGCCAAAAGCGGGACGGAAAGGGGCTTCTGCGCGGCAAAACCGCCCACCAGCCCCCGCAGCGCAGGGAAAATGCTTAAAATTATACCCTTATATTATAGTATAAAATGCCCGTAAGAAAAAGCCCCTTTTGTGTAAAATTGAAAAAATTGACGCGTGTGGGAAAAAAGCCTTGCACATATCGCCAATTTTGACTATAATGCTTAAGGTAAGTATTTTTATTGATTTTGAAAAATCAGTATAATCCCAGAGGATTCTGGTATAGATAAGCCGTAAGGAGAGGGATACTTTTGATGAAACTTACTAAAAAAGAATTTGAAAAAATTCTCAAAGACAAGGTCGTCAGCGAATGCGGCGTCACGTTGGACGTTGCTTCCGCCGAGCAGATCTACCGCTGCATGGCAATGATCGTTCGTCAGATCATGTCTGACCGCCAGAAGCAGTTCCAGGCCAAGACCCTGGGCGAAGGCAAAAAACAGGTCTATTACCTCTGCATGGAGTTCCTGATGGGCCGCAGCCTGCGCACCAGCCTGTTCAACCTGGGCCTGAACGAAGTTGCCGAGCAGGTTCTGGCTGACGCCGATATCAAGATCGACACCATTTATGAGCAGGAGCCTGATGCAGGCCTCGGCAACGGCGGCCTGGGCCGTCTGGCTGCCTGCTACCTGGATGGCATGGCTACCGACTGCATCCCCGGCACCGGCTACTCTATTTTGTATGAGTACGGCATCTTCAAGCAGAAGATCGTGGACGGCTGGCAGCAGGAAACCGCTGACAACTGGCTGCCCGGCGGCCAGGTGTGGATCAAATCCCACCCCGACCAGGCACAGGAAATCCGCTTTGACGGCCAGGCTATCGAGACCTGGGAGGGCGGTTTCCACCATGTCAAGTACGAAAACTACAACTCTGTCATTGCTGTTCCCAACGATATGTACGTTGCCGGTTACGGCACGCAGGGCGTTTCCAAGCTGCGCCTGTGGCAGGCCAAGGCACCCAGCTTTGATATGAGCAGCTTCAACGCCGGCAACTATAACACCGCTATCAGCCAGTCTGCTTCCGCAGAGCTGATCTCCAAGATCCTGTACCCCAACGATAACCACACCGAGGGCAAGATCCTTCGCCTGCGCCAGCAGTACTTCTTCAGCGCTGCTTCCGTTGCCGATATCCTGGGCAACCACCTGAACCAGTACGGTACCCTGGAAAACCTGCCGGATAAGATCGCCATCCAGCTGAACGATACCCATCCGACCATTGCCATCCCCGAAATGATGCGCATTTTGCTGGATGAGTGCAGCTATGAATGGGATGCAGCTTTCGACATCTGCCGCAAGGTCTTTGCTTACACCAACCACACTGTCATGAGCGAGGCTCTGGAAAAGTGGAACGTGGATATCTTCCGCTCCACCCTGCCGCGTATCTGGCAGATCGTGCAGGAAATGGACCGCCGCTGCCGTGCTGACCTGGAGAAAGCCTTCCCCGGCGACCAGGGCAAGATCAACTACATGGCAATCATTGGCGACAACCAGGTCCGCATGGCCAACATCTGCGCCTACACCTGCCATTCCATCAACGGCGTTTCCAAGCTGCACAGCGAGATCATCAAGGACAGCGTGTTCCATGATTACTTCCTGTACAAGCCGAACGCATTCAAGAACGTTACCAACGGTATTGCTTACCGCCGCTGGCTGCTGGCTGCCAACCCCGGCCTGACCAAGCTGCTGGAAGATTCCATCGGCCCCGGCTTCAAGCAGGATGCTTCCGAGCTGAAGAAGTTCGAGAAATTTGCCGACGATTCCGCCATGCTGGATAAGCTGGCCGCCGTCAAGCGCGCCAACAAGGTGAACTTTGCCAACTATTTGGAAAAGGCCACCGGCCAGGTCATTGACCCGGATTCTATCTTTGACTGCCAGGTCAAGCGCATGCACGAGTACAAGCGCCAGCACCTGAACGCCATGAACATTGCCGCTGAGTACCTGTACCTGAAGGCAAACCCGAACGCTGACTTTGTGCCCAAGACCTATATCTTCGGCGCCAAGGCTGCCCCCGGCTACTACATGGCCAAGCAGATGATCCGCATGATCTGCAAGCTGGGCAAGCTGATTGACAACGATCCCGCTGTTAAAGATAAGCTGCGCATTGTCTACCTGGAAGACTACTGTGTCTCCCTGTCTGAACGCCTGATGCCCGCTTCCGAAGTATCCGAGCAGATCTCTCTGGCCGGCACCGAGGCTTCCGGCACCGGCAACATGAAGTTCATGCTGAACGGCGCAATCACCTTGGGCACCCTGGACGGCGCGAACGTGGAAATCGCCGATGCCGCCGGTAAGGACAACGAGATTATCTTTGGTATGCTGACCCCCGAAGTCAACGCACTGAAAGGCATGGGCTACCATCCGCAGGCATTCATCTCTGATGATAATGTTGCCATGGCAGTTCTGGATATGCTGGAAAAGGGCTGGAACGGCGAGAACTTCAGCGAGGTTACCAACAACCTGCGCAACTCTGACCCGTACATGGTCCTGGCTGACTTCAAGGATTACCGCCGTGCCCAGCACACCGTGCAGGAACTGTACAAGCAGAAGCAGACCTGGAACCGTATGAGCCTGATGAACATCTCCAACGCCGGCATCTTCTCCGCCGACCGTTCCATCATGGATTACGCCCGCGATATCTGGGGCGCTACCCCGGTTAAATAATCTGCCCAAAGCAGAGCTTTAACCGCAGTGCGGGCGCGTGTGTAGCTGTGAACGTACACGCGCTGCCCGTACAATAAAATAAACGAACAGCCGCGATCCCGGCAGCCGACTTGAATTTGCCGGCGCCAGTGGGGCACGGCTGTTTTTGTACACTTGTTCAATGTAAGGATTGATTTGTTTGCCTGAACAACCAACGCATACTTTTTTTAACTCCCGCTGTGCGGAGTATAAAACACCGTTTGGCGCAGTTCCGGCGGGGCAGACCGTTACCTGGCGGTTGACTGTGCCGGAAAGACTGGGCTATGTGGACCCACACCTGGTGCTGACCAAAGACCGCGAAGACCCCGTGCATTACCGCATGGATTTTGACGGCCAAACCCCCGGCGTAAACCATTTTGTGTTCCAGCTGGCCCCCACTACATCGGGATTGTATTTTTACCACTTTGACCTGTACACGGATTTCCGCAAGATTTATCGCACCGCCAACGGGGAAGGTGAGCTGACCTGGGTGAATGGCCTGGATTGGCAGCTGACGGTGTACGAGCCGGACTTCAAGACCCCGGACTGGATCAAAGACGGTACGATGTACCAGATCTTCCCGGACCGCTTTTATGAGGGCGTACCCAACAAGCCGCTGCCCTTTGCGGACCGCATTTACCGTCCGGATAAAACCGGCGAGCCGTATTTTTGGCCCAATGAGCAGAGCGATGGCTACCTGAACATGGACTATTACGGCGGCGATTTTGCGGGCATCCAGCAAAAGCTGCCTTACCTGGAAGAGTTGGGCGTTACCTGCATTTACCTGAACCCCATTTTTGAGGCCCACGCCAACCACCGCTACAATACGGCCAACTACCTGAAAGCCGATCCACTGCTGGGCACCAACGAGGATTTTGCCGCCCTGTGCGCCGAGGCCAAAAAACACGGCATCCGCATTATTCTGGATGGCGTGTTCAGCCACACCGGTTCGGATTCGCTCTATTTTAACCGCGAAGGCCGCTATGGCCCCGGCGGCGCTTACCGTGACCGCAATTCGCCCTACCGCAGCTGGTATGACTTCGATTCCGGTTATGTCGGCGGCTACCGCAGCTGGTGGGGCTTTGAGACCCTGCCCGAAGTGGAGGAGGAGGACCCCTCTTACGGCAACTTTGTCTGCGGCAAGGGTGGCGTGATTGATACATGGCTGGGGCTGGGGGCTTCCGGCTTCCGGCTGGATGTGGCGGATGAACTGCCTGATGATTTTATCGAAAGGATCCGTGCCGCCGTCAAAGCCCACGGCGAGGATAAGCTGCTCATCGGCGAAGTGTGGGAGGATGCCACCACCAAGGAAGCGTTCGACCACCGCCGCACCTACCTGCGCGGCCATGGGCTGGATGCCACCATGAACTACCCGTTCCGCAATGCAGCTGTGGCTTTTGCCCGCGGCGAGGATGCCAGCGCGGTGGGGGAGCAGATCATGTCCATCTGCGAAAACTATCCCAAACCGGCGCTGGACTGCGCAATGAACTTCCTTTCCACCCACGATACCGAGCGCGGTATTACCGCCATTGCAGGCGAACCCGCCAATGGCCGCGACCGCTATTGGCAGAGCAAGCGGATGATCCCTGGCGACCGCATTGATGATGCCCTGCGCCGCGTGCTGCTGGCTTACGCCATGCTGTACACTCTGCCCGGCATGCCCTGCGTGTATTATGGCGATGAGATCGGGATGCAGGGCTACCGCGACCCGTTCAACCGCGCGTATTTTGACTGGAACTCCACCGAGCGCCGCCTGCGCGTGCCGCTGACCAACCTGGCCCGCCTGCGCCGCAGCTGCGATGCTTTTGACGGCGGCAGCATGGAGCTGGTGGAAGCCAGCGCCGATGTGCTGCACTACCGCCGCGTGGGTAAGGAGCAGTCCGCGGAGATTATCCTGAACAACGGCCCGCACCTGATTGTCCGCACCGCCTTTGGCAAGCAGACCGAAGTAAACCCCGGCGGCTTTACCATCCTGGTAGAAGATAACCAGCCGCAGCATGTGGGGTATTTTAAGTACTACTGATTTGATGGGCAGGCGCTTACTGGGCGAAAGCAAACGGAATTGCAGAATTAGGGCAACACCGCACAATTCCCGCCTGACGGCTTAAGCACCGCTCCGGCGGCTGCGGCACGGCATCTGCGTTGCCAAAATGCTCGATAAGACATCCAGTATTATCTGCGCTTTTGGCTTAGCATCTGCCGCACCTCGCTCGCCGTATCGGCACTTAGAATTATGCGGTATTGCCTTAGCAATTAGGAATGAGTAATTAGAAATTGTAGGAAAAAGCCACGACTTTGCGTTTGATGCAGGGCCGCGGCTTTTGGTTTTATTCGATTAAAGGGATGGAGTAGAAAGCAGGGGAGCGGGACGGAACTTTTTGCTGGCAACCAGCAGCAGGGTCAGGATGGCAATAGCAGACCATGCGCCGGTCAGGTAGAGAAACCAATTGCTGATATCTAGAAAAACAGCTCCGGCAGCGGTGAAAAGCAGATTGTACAGCTCAACGACTGCAATATACCCGGCGCTGAAACAGAACAGCCGCGCAAACAACCGCGGAAGAAGCTTTGGTGCCCGGAACACAAACCGGAAAAACATCAAAATACCGATGCAGAAAAAGCAGAGGAACTTGAGGTAAGCGTGCGGGTCATACCCCTGCAGGCAATGCAGAATGTTCAGCGGCGAAAAATCCCAGCAGACCTCCTTGCCCGTTAGGCCGAAGCGGTAGTTCGTAAAACCGACACTGTGGTACAGCTGCCCGCCAAGGAACCAGACCCGCATAAAGCGCAGGTCATTGTAAAAACATACCACCGCCGCCAGCAGGAAGTCAAAGATCAGATTATAAATTTTGTGAGATTTCACCATGGCAAATGACCACCTTTCCCATGTAAAGCAGTAAATAAAACATACAGAAACGGACACAACAAGTAAAAGAAACAGCTACTATATAGATGCTAGCATACCACCTGCTGTATGTCAATAAAAAATCTGAATAATATTCCCTTGACGGAATACAGCAAAATATATAAAAAGACCGATGCAGCAAATAGTTCCGGCGGATGAGGGGCGACCTTTCTGTGAAAAGCGAAAACTCCGCCCAATTTGTAGGGAACGGTCAAGACCGTTCCCTACAAAACAATTTTGAGTGCCATCCAAAAACGAAAAGACCCACTGCACGCCATAATCCCGTGCAGTGGGCCTTGTTTATATTCTATCTGTAATTTATTATTTTAAAGTTCCTTCTTTTCAAAGAAGGAACAACAACCCCCGTAACAAAACTCAGCCCAGGCTGATGCCCATGGAGCGGGCAACATTGAGCATATCGCAGTCATCGGGCACGCCGCGGGTCTTGCCGGCGATGTCTACCAGCGGGTTGGCGGTAACGTGGTTGTTCACCATGGCAACGGTCACGCCAAAATGGTCGTCCGCCACCAGGCGTGCGGCATAGGTGCCAAACTGGGTGGCCAGCACGCGGTCATAGGCGCTGGGGCTGCCGCCGCGCTGCATATGGCCCGGCACACAGATGCGGGTCTCGGCGCCGGTCAGCTCCTCCACCTGCTTGGCAATGCGGTTGGTGGCGGTGGTGTAACCGGCAGCGGCGCGCTTGGCGGTCCATTCTTTGCGCTTCATCTTGGATTCCTCGGTGGAAAGCGCACCTTCGGCAACCGCCAGGATGGAGAAGTTCTTGCCGGCCTTCTGGCGGCGCATAACAGCTTCGGCCACTTTCTTGATGTCATAGGGGTGCTCCGGAATCAAGATGATGTCCGCACCGCCTGCAATGCCGGAATACAGCGTCAGCCAGCCGGCCTTGTTGCCCATGACCTCAATGCACATTACGCGGCTGTGGCTGCCCGCAGTGGTGTGGATGCGGTCAATAACGTCAGTGGCAATGTCCACAGCGGTATGGAAACCGAAAGTAACATCGGTGCCAAAAATATCATTGTCGATCGTTTTGGGCAGGCCGATGATGTTCAGACCCTCCTGGCTGAGCAGGTTCGCCGTTTTGTGGGTGCCGTTGCCGCCCAGGCAGAGCAGGCAGTCCAGCTTGGCGTCCTTGTAGGTCTTTTTCATGGCGGCAACCTTGTCCACCTTGTCATCGCCCACAACGCGCATCATCTTGAACGGGGTGCGCTTGGTGCCAAGAATCGTTCCGCCTACCGTCAAAATGCCGGAAAACTCATCCGGTGCCATAACGCGGTAGTTGCCGTTGATCAGGCCGTCATAACCGTTCAGAATGCCAATGATCTCCACCTTGTCGCCCATGCGCTGATACAGCGCTTTGGCCACGCCGCGGATGGTTGCGTTCAGGCCGGGGCAGTCACCGCCGGATGTCAAAATACCAACACGCATCTTCATAGAAACCTCCCTGTCAGGCCGGTGCCGCTGGCGGCACGCGTACCGCGTTGCTGCACAATGCCGGGTAATGTGCATACAATTTGCATATTCTATCTTTTACAATACGCCACGCAGGCGGTTTTGTCAATGCGGTGCGGGGGAGGAGCAGGGGGAAAATTTTTGTAACCATTCCAAAACCGGGCAGAGAGGGTGCAGATGCCGGATTTTTTACATGTTTAACAAAAAAATCACAAATATAAAGCGTTTCTTGTGTTTGATGCAGGCATATGGTATAATGAAACTGCAAAAGAGTACCTTCTCTTTTGGTCCGCAGATCACCTTGCAACAAGGAGATATGGATATGAAAAAGCGTGTAACGTTTTTGGCAGCTCTGCTGGTTGCGGCATGTTTTGGTGCAACCGTGGCGATGGCAGAGGGCAGCGCCAAAGTAACCGCCCAAAGCGGCCTGAATATGCGCCAGGGCCCCGGCATCAATTATAATGTGGTGACGGTATTGAATAACGGCGCAACCGTGAATGTTGTTACCCCCGATGACGGCAATGGCTGGACTTATGTGACCAGCGGCAAAAATGCGGGCTGGGTGGCAACCAAGTATCTCAGCGGCAGCGCCGCCACCACGCAGGCACCGTCCTGGCGCGGCAGCGCCGTCAACTGCACCGTTAAAAGCGATGCGAACATCCGCCGCGGCCCCGGTACGGACTTTGGCGTGCTGGGCGTTGTGCCCGCAGGCTTTACCGTCAGTGTGGACAGCTACCAGGATGGCTGGGCCAGTGTGACCTGGGGGGATGTTTCCGGCTACATTGCAACCAAGCTGCTCAACGGCCTGCCTGCCGCCAACGGCGGTACCTCCACGGCCGGCAACTCCACCAGCGGCCGCTACGAGGGTGCGGATGTGACCTGCACCCTGAACAGCGACGCCAACCTGCGCAGCGGCCCCGCCACCAGCTATGAGGTGCTGACCGCCGTTCCCGCGGGCTTTACCGTTACGGTACACAGCTATGCCAACGGCTGGTCCTGCGTGACCTGGGGCGATACCACCGGTTACATTTCCAACAGCCTGATCAACGGCCTGCCCACCGCCAACGGCGGCAAGGGCGGCAGTTCTTCCGGCAGCACTGCCGGTACCAGCTGGTACGGCGGCCATGATTATTCCAACGTGTACGACTACAGCTATTACCGCAGCCAGAACGCTGATCTGCGCGCCGCGTTTGGCAATGATGCCAACGCTTACCTGAAGCACTTTGTGGACTATGGCATGGCGGAGGGCCGCCAGGGCCGCGCCAGCTTTAACGTATATACTTACCGGGATGAACACCCCGAACTGTGGGAAAAGTTTGGTGATAACCTGCGCGGCTACTACCTGTGGGCGTGCGGGATCCCGCAGTAAAAAAATTAAGGCAACACCGCACAATTCCCGCCTTGCGGCTTAAGCACCGCTCCGGCAGCTGCGGCACGGCATCTGCGTTGCCAAAATGCTCGATAAGACATCCAGTATTATCTGCGCTTTTGGCTTGGCATCTGCCGCACCTCGCTCGCCGTATCGGCACTTAGAATTATGCGGTATTGCCTAACCAATCAGGAGGTGTCAAGATGACATTTCTGTTTTGGGCAGCAGCCATTGTGGTGTTTGCCATTGCGGAAGCTGCTACCACGGCGCTGGTTTCCATCTGGTTTGCCGTTGGTGCAGCGGCGGCCATGGTGGCCAGTATCTTTACCGCATCGCTGGGCGCTCAGTGCGCCGTGTTTGCCGTGGTGTCCGCCGTAACGCTGGCCGTTATGCTGCCGCTGCTGGCAAAGCGCCGCACCATGCGCCAGCCGCCCATTACCAACGGTTCGCCGCTTACCATCGGCAGCCGCGGCATTGTTCTGCGGGAAATCCCGCAGGGGGATATCGGCCGCGTGCGTGTGGATGGGCTGGATTGGCAGGCCCGCACGGTGGATGGCACTCCGCTGCCAAAAGATGCACGCTGCGAAGTAAAAAACGTGGACGGCGCGGTACTGATCGTATCCGCTGTTCCCGTACCGGCTGCGGCACAGCCCGCAGAACAACTGCACTAAGGCAGCCTGCCAAAGTGCCCCGTATTGTTTGAGGAGGCCCCTAATGTTACTGGTTATTGCTATCCTGCTGGTCCTTGTGCTGATCGGCATCGCCCGCTGCATTGTCATTGTGCCCCAGTCCAACGCCTATGTTACCGAGTGGCTTGGCGTGTATAAGGATACCTGGGGTGCCGGCCTGCACCTGCGCACTCCCTTTGTGGAGCGTGTGTCCCGCAAGGTCAGCCTGAAAGAAGAAGCCGCAGACTTCCCCCCGCAGCCCGTTATCACCCGCGACAACGTTACCATGATGATCGATACCGTTGTGTTCTTCCAGGTGTTTGATGCCAAGCTGTTTGCTTACGGTGTCAACCGCCCCATCCAGGCCATCGAGAACCTTTCTGCTACCACGCTGCGCGATATCATCGGTTCTATGTCCCTGGACGAAACGCTGACCAGCCGCGATCTGATCAACACCAAAATCACCGCCAGCCTGGACGAAGCGACCGACCGCTGGGGTATTAAGGTAAACCGCGTGGAGCTGAAAAATATTGAGCCCCCGGCAGAGATCCGCCAGGCCATGGAAAAGCAGATGAAGGCCGACCGTGAAAAGCGCGCTTCCATCCTGCTGGCGGAAGGTGAAAAGCAGGCAGCCATCACCCGCGCCGAAGGCGAAAAGGAAAGCGCCATCCTGCGCGCCGAAGCCGTAAAGCAGCAGCGCATCCGGGAAGCTGAAGGCGAAGCCCAGGCCCTGCTGATGGTGCAGAAAGCCAAAGCGGACTCTATCCGCCTGATCAACGAAGCCGCCCCCAGCCAGAACATGCTTGCCCTGCGCAGCATGGAAGCTATGGAAAAAATGGCTGACGGCCAGGCCACCAAGATCATCGTCCCCTCCGAAATGCAAAACCTCGCCGCAACCGTGGCAGCGATTAAGGAAAGCTAAGCTCAATTAGGAGTTAGGAGTTAAACGGCGGTTTGAATGTCCGCCGCAAGCCTATAAAATAATTGTAGGGAACGGTTTTGACCGTTCCGAAACCCTGAAATTATTACCCATAATGGGATACGATTTCAAGGCAACGGAACGGTCAAGACCGTTCCCTACATTTTTGTTTTAATATTCAGACAGAACTTTTTGGCATCTGCGGCCCAAAAAACTCCTAACTCCTACTTCCTAACTCCTACCTCTCCATCCATTCCCTCATCGCATCCATCTGGTTTCGGGCATCCTGGCGGCCGAGCTCATATTGTGCATTCAGAACTTCGATGTCGTGTTCCATACGGCCAACATGCAGTAACTTGCTGGGGCGAATCAAAAAAACATCGCCCTGTTTGGCGGCCTGTTCTACAGCGCACACTTCGGTGTTGTACATCTGGTCGCGGCCGCGCATGGCCTCCACAAAGGCGGGATACTTGCGGTACATAGCTTCAAACGGGGCCATGGCGGCGGGCTGTTTCAGGTATCCGGCGGGCTGGGTCAGCACTACAATGCTTTTGCGGCAGCCGAAATCTTTCATTTTGGCATAGGGGATGCTGTCGCTCACGCCGCCATCCAGATAGAGATTGCCGTTCCACTCCACCATTTTGGAGCACAGCGGCATGGACGCTCCCGCGCGAATCACATCCATCTTGCTGCCAACTTTCAGCTCGTCGCACAGGATATACTCCGGCTTGCCGGTGCGCACATTGGTTACGGTGACATAAAAATCAACGGGGGCTTTTTCAAAAGCAGCTTCGTCAAAGGGATCCAACCGCAAGGGGATATCCTCATAGCAGAACTTGGTGCCCACCACATCGCCGGTGGTCAACAGGGAATACAGGCCCATAAAGTGCTTATCACTGCGGTATTTGCGGTAATAGCGGATGCTGCGCCCTTTTTGCCCGGCTACATAGCTGCACCCGTGCAGCGCACCGGCCGAAACCCCCACCACAACGTCCGGCATGATACCGGCTTCCAGGAAAACATCCAGCACACCGGCAGTGTAAATGCCGCGCATGGCACCGCCTTCCAGCACAAGGCCAAGGCGCTGGCCGAATGGTGTATTTGTTGCCATATCTTCATTCACCTCGTATCATCGTGATTCGTGATCGTTAGAAGGGCAGTGCCGCGGCACAGTCCTCGTCCGTATAAACGGCAATTCCGTTTTGTTCCAGCAGCTCGGCGGCTACACCGCTGCCGGGAATTTTTTTGCCGCTGAAAGTGCCGTCATAAATCGTGCCGTGGCCGCAGCTGGGGCTGTTGGCTTTCAGCACGGCTACCCGGCAGCCCGTCAACCTTGCCAGCTGCAGGGCAATTTCGGCACCTTTGCGGTACTGGGCGGTCACGTCGGCCCCGGCAGCCGTCACCACGCGGGAACCGATGCGCTCCGCAGGCGTGCGCGGTGTGGGTAAGCCGCCGTACACTTCGGGGCAGACGGGCACCAGCTCATGCCCGGCAGCATGCAAAGCCGCTACCAGGGCCGGGCGGGCGTTATCGCCGCCGGAATATTTGCACGCAACGCCAAGCAGGCAGGTGCTGATGAGAACTTTCATGCCGGACACCACTTTCAGATAAAAATTGCGGGATGTTTAGAATATAAACATCATAAACAGGTTTTTATTATATCATAAACTTTTTGCCCGGCGCATACAATTTGCTTTGAATTTGAACAAAGGGGGCAAACTGTATGAGAAACCAAAACCGCATTACCCCGGCGCAGGCCCGGCAGCTGATGCAGCAGCGGGCCATTTTGTGGGATGTGCGCACCCCGGCGGAGTATGCCGCGGGGCATATCCCCAGTGCGCGCAATGTTCCGTTGGACCGGCTGGAAGAGGAGCTGCCGAACCTGCCGTCCAACGGCCACCCGGTCATTGTCTGCTGCCGCAGCGGGCAGCGCAGCGCCATAGCGGCGGAGCTGCTGGCCCAGGCGGGGCGGCAGGTATACGACCTTGGCTCTATCAACTGTTGGGATGGCCCGCTGACACGGTAATAAGGAGAAGCCCATGAAGCGCTGGTACAACCGAAAGCCCGAAACGATGCAGGATTGGCTGCTGCTGTTTGCGGTGGCTGCCGCGCTGCTGGCTGCGGTGTGGTATCTGCCCGCCATCGCGGCTGCGTTGCGGGTGCTGCTGGGGCTGGCAACGCCCTTTGCGGGCGGTTTGGCGCTGGCCTATGTGCTGGATATCCCCGCCCGCTGGTTTGCCATCCACCTGTTCGGAGGGCGGCGCGGGCCGGGTATCCTGCTGGCGTATCTGGCACTTTTTGGCACAGTTGCGGCACTGGTGGGGCTGGTTGTACCGCAGCTGGTGCAAAGCGTGGGCAGCTTTGCCGCGGCTCTGCCCGGCTACCTGGAAAACGCGCAGGCGTTGCTGGAGCTGGTGCAGGCAAACTATGGGGTGGATACCACCAGCCTGAGTGAACTGCTGCTGAATTCCGGCAGCAGCGTGGAAAACTTCCTTTCCGGCCTGGCCCCGCAGTTGGCCCAGGCGGCCATGGGGGCGGCGGGGCAGGTGCTGAATGGTTTTCTGGTGTTGGCGGCCTCGGTGTACCTGCTGTGCGGCAAGGCGGAACTGCTGTATACTGCCCGCCTGGCCCTGCGCACTGCGCTGCCGCCGCGCACCGCGGGTAACGTGCTGGGCGTGTTTGCCATGGCCAACAAAACGTTCAGCGGCTACATTGGCGGACAGCTGGTGGATGCTGTATTGGTTGGCGGCGAAACGTTTGTGTTAATGCTTTTGTTCGGCATCCCGTATGCGCCGCTGATCAGCGTGGTGGTGGCCGTTACCAACATTGTGCCCATGCTGGGGCCTTATCTGGGGGCGGTGCCGGGGGCAGCGCTGCTGCTGTTCAGCGGCCAGCCGGTGCATGCGCTGGAATTTTTGGTCATTGTTCTGGTGGTGCAGCAGGTGGACGGAAACTTTATTGCGCCGCGCATTCTGGGCAGCGCCACGGGCATTTCCGGCCTGTGGGTGCTGGCGGCTATTGTGGTGGGCGGCGGACTGTTCGGCATTCCGGGCATGGTCATCGGGGTGCCGGTACTGGGGGTGGCGGCCAACCTTGCCAAAGCGGCCCTGCCCAGGGAACCGGATGGGGAAAAAACAAAACCGGGCGGGGAAACATAGCGCGGAACCAGTGCAACATATTTCACCACACTGTTTGCATAATGTTAAGATTTTGCCCCTTGAAAAGCCGCCGTTAGATGTTACAATTAAACTGTAAGAGTTTGTGCCGCCGGTGGCGGTCAAGTAGGGGCAGAACAGTTTTTGCAGGCTGGCAGAGCCCCTTATGTCAGGAGAATGTGTATGAATGAGCAGAACGACCATATTTGGATGCACAAAAAACCGGAAACGGTTTTTGACTGGCTGGCGATCATTGCCATCAGCATTGCGCTGTACCTGATGCTGGGGCACCTGAATGTGTTTGCCGGCGGCATTGCCAAGTTCTTGGATGTTGTGGCCCCTTTTGCCAGCGGCATTGTAATCGCCTATGTGCTGGACTGCATTGTGCGCCCGGTGCAGCGGTATGTGATGAAAGAGAACCCCAAGCTGCGCTGGCTTTCGATCCTGATTGCCTATATTGTTGCGGCGCTGATTATTACGCTGTTGGTTTCCATGGTAGTGCCGCAGGTCGTTTCCAGCATTACCATGTTGTTCACCAACCTGCCGCTGTACATATCCAATGTGCAGAACCTGCTGGATATGCTGCAAAACCGTTATGGCCTTGATTTGAGCCGGGCAACCGAAATGCTGGATAATTACGAAAGCATGATGAACAGCCTGACTGAAGTGCTCAAATCCTCGGCACCGCAGATCATGGCGTATGTTTCCGGTGTGGCATCCAACGTGGTGGATATTTTTACTGCACTGGCTTCCAGCGTGTACATGCTGGCCGAAAAAGACAAGCTGCTGCGCCAGCTGCGCACCATGGTGCACGCGTTTTTCCCGCCGTATATTGCAGATACCGTGCTGGAAACCTGCAGCTTTGCCAACAACAATTTTGAAGGCTTTTTTGGCGGCAAAATCATTGATTCTGCCATCATTGGCGTGCTGACTTTTGGCTGCTGCACCATTTTTGGCATCGAGTTTGCCCCGCTGATCGCGGTCGTGGTTGGCATTACCAACATCATCCCGGTGTTTGGCCCCTTCATCGGTGCAATCCCCTGTTTGCTGATTCTAGTGTTCGTCAACCCGTTTGATGCTCTCAAGTTCCTGATTCTGATTATTGCCATCCAGCAGGTGGACGGCAATATCATCGGCCCCAAAATTTTGGGCAAGTCCATCGGCGTATCGGCCCTGTGGGTGCTGGTGGCCATCGTGATCGGCGGCGACTTGCTGGGGGTTGTGGGCATGGTCGTCGGCGTGCCTACTTTTGCCACATTCTATGGCCTGCTGCGCCAGTTTACCGCCTGGTGCCTGGAGCGCCGCGGCATTGATGCCGAAGGAAACCCGCGGGCGAAGCAGGCAGAACCCGCACAGCCGTTAAATGAAAACCAAGTTCAGCCCCGGAACGAAACCGAAAATCAGCCCGCTGCCGTGCAGCATTAAGGCAATACCGCATAATTCTAAGTGCCGATACGGCGAGCGAGGTGCGGCAG
>ENA-ORTF01001967-ORTF01001967.1-human-gut-metagenome-genome-assembly--contig:-NODE-1967-length-22231-cov-2.502931_pt1 | contig 22231 bp, 10 predicted proteins | sample MGYA00241908_ERZ509180 | MGnify/ENA primary metagenome ERZ509180 (study PRJEB26280, sample SAMEA2338814) | human gut metagenome | biome: human gut; feature: human-associated habitat; material: faeces... | reverse complement strand
GCAATAAAAGTTCTGGGCAATCCTTTTGCCGGAGGAGACGACGATGACGATAAATAAGTTTATAAAATATACCTCCCTGTTAGTGCTCGGAACCTGGATGCTGTCTGCTCCGGGCAATGCTTTTGCTGAAAACGAAGCTGTCAGCAAAGAGGTTAATGAAACAATCAATCGCCTGATGACACCCGACGACAACGGCACCCATGCAGAAAAATTAAAAAATGAAGAATTAGCCAAAATCCGCGGTAACCTGCTTTCTGAGATTAAAGGTCTCCAAGATAAATACAAAAAAAATATGGAAGAGATTGAAGGCTATCAGAAACAGATTGAAGAATTGCAAAAAAAAGTTGGTGAAGTGCAAAAAGAGCTGGATGGTTTTGAAAAGACGGCAATTATCGGCGGTGCCCTTGCCATTATCGGTGCTGTCGGTCTGGCAATCGGCACCGGGGGTGTGGGATTGGTTATCGGCGGTATAGTTCTGGCAGTAGGATCCATGGCGGCAAAAAACTATGCCGAAGATCCGGATTCGCTGAGACGCTTGATTAACGGCAGCTATACATGGTCCACACAGCAGCTGATTTCCAATACGAAAACTATTGATGCTTCCAGTATTACTAATGTGGAAGCCAAAGACGAGAAACAGAAACAAGCCCTGCAAAAGGCCCTCAGTGTCGTCCAAGAATACAATGCCGTAGCTCAAAAACTTCATGAACTTGGCAAATCTGCACTTTCTACAGCACAGCAACTTGATCAGAAAGTCGAAGAACTTAACAGCATGCAGACAACCATTAAGGCCGGGCAATCTCTTTATAAATATACGGTCATGGGTAAAGACAAAAATGGCAACCCCATTATCCTTGCTGAATATTATTTCATAATGGAGGGCGACAAATTCCAGTCCATTACCGGCGTTACCCGCGGTTGTGTGCCGTTGCCGGCCAAGCTGGCAGAATCCAGAAGCTGTATTTACTGCCCGTTATTTAAAACGATTTTCAATGCGGCACAAAGCATGTCCACCAAAGCTTATGACAAACTGGCCGGGCCGTTAGCCAATGTGATGCTGATTGGTTTTGCCATTGTGATTGCTTTTATGGTTTTGAAAAACGTCAGTTCGTTTACCAAGCAGGATGCACCCAAATTCGTAACCGAGCTGCTGGTCAATATGTTTAAGGTTCTGGTAGCTTATTATATGTTAAAAAACGCCAATATTGTTTACGGCTACATTGTGGGCCCCGTACTTAAAGCCGGCTTTGAATTCGGTTCAAGTCTGCTGTTTGCTAAAAACGACAGCTATCTGGCAGCCTGTGACGTTTCAAAAACGCTTCAGAACGTGTCAAACGGGGTTATGCCGGCATATCTTTACACCAATCTGGATTGCTTTATCAGAGCCGTACAAGCCGAAGTGGCCGTTCCGCAGAGCGTCGGTTCGTCTTTAATGTGCGTTGCCCGCAATGCCGGTAAAGAGAGTATCGGACCGTTCCGCAACGTTTTGTGGGATTTCGGCATGATGTTCCAAGGATTTGCCATTTGGGTCATGGGCTGGATTATCTCTTTGGCTTTTGCTTTCTATCTGATTGATGCGACAATTCAGCTGGGCATTATCGGCGCTTTGATGCCGTTCCTGATCGCCTGCTGGCCGTTTAAGGCAACCCGCAACTATACGAGCAAAGGCTGGGGTATCTTTATGAACACATTCTTCGTTTATGTTTTCATGGGATTGGTCGTCAGTATCAACGTTGAATTGCTGGGACAGGGATTAACCGGTTCCAAAGGCGGATTTGATGCCATTATGAAAGCCTTGAACGGTAATAACGTTCAAGAACTCAAAGAATTACTGGATATCGGCTTTGCCGGCTTCCTGGTCTTGGTTGCCTGCTGTCTGTTTGCCTTTAAACTGACCGGACAAGCTTCTGATTTGGCCGGAACCATGGCCGGCGGCGGCGGACCGAAAATCGGTGCCAACATCGGCGGTCTGGCTTATGGTGCTGCGACAAAAGGCGTTCAGGGAACCCTTAAGACAGGTCTCGGCGCGGCTAAAGCCGTCAGTGACAAAACCGGGCTTACCAATGTTGTCAACAAAGGCAGAGAGTGGGCGAAAGATAAAGTTTGGGGTGCTGTCGGCTTAGGACGCCGCAGCGGCGCTGCCGGAAATAAAGCTGCACTTCGAGCAAAAACGAATCCTTTAGCTCATTCTGCTTTAGGTGATGGAGGTGCTTTACAAAATAAATCGAATCCAACTCTTTCCAATGCTCAGAATCAAACAGCACAAAATGAAATAAAAAGTAATCCTCTCTCTCATAGTGCCTTGGGTGATGGCGGTGAGAATCAAATCAAGAAGATGCAGCAGGCCGGACCGCGGTCGCAGCAACCGGCAACACCTTCGCCGCAAACACCGACGAATCCGTCAACCCCGCAAGGCGGTGCCGCTCAAGGCGGAACACCGCACGGAAATCAGGCGGATGCGCAGCAGACTCAGACGCCGCAACAGACACCCGAGCAAATGAGACAGCAGCTGGAAAGTGATTACAACAACACCGCCAACGGCAGAGCCGGCCGGCAGATGATTCAAAACCAGACGGCAGAAGTTGCCCGCAACAAAAAAGCGGAAAACGAAGCTCAGGGTAAAATGAATTATCATAACCGCAGAGCCGATGACTACCTGAAAAAGGCTCAGTCCGCCTCTGACCCGGCTCAGAAAAAGAACTTTGAAAACCTGGCAAACGCTCAGTTTGAAGAGGCCGTCAAAGCCGAAGCCGCCTATAACAAGGCTAAAGCCGACACTCAAAAGGCTCAAAGCGAGCTGGATGCCATAAAACAGGAGAATGAGCGTTACAAGAACCAATATGTTCAAGACGAAATGAAAAAACGCAACCCGAAAAAATAATTATTTTATAACAGAGTAACGACAATGTGGAAAAGTATTGACATAGGACGAGTTTTGAAACTGCTGCTGGTGGTTGCAGTCTCTATGTTCATGCTTACCGCCTGTGCCAATGACGATAAAAACCCGGATACATCGCGGGCAGCCGTAAAAGGGGACGTTGATGAACAGAGGGCAACATGCTGGCAGGACTCTATCATTGAACTGCTTTATGACAACATGGGCAAAGTGGCAATGGGAACCTATAACAAGATTACTTCCGGCGCCCTGACTTTCATGATGGTTGCCTTTGCGGTTTGGCTTTCTATCCGCCTGCTGAAACATGTCAGTTCGTTTACCGAAGAAAACATCGGAGAGACCTGGACCGAAATTGCCCGAAAATTCTTCCTTTGTTTTGCCTGCGGTTATGTGGCATCATCCCCACAGCAGCTGCTGTTCTTCATGAATGACATTATTTTTCCGGTTTATAATGCGTTTCTGGAATTTTCAAGCGAATTGCTGGCTCATGCCTCGCTCAGCGACAGCAAGGCCAATTCCATAAAAGTTTTCGGATTTAGTTTTACCGCAGGCAAATCTATTATCTGCAAATTGTCCGACGCTGTTGCCAATGCCGATTTGAGCGGTTTCCCCGAATCGCCGAAAGAGATGATGGAATGCATGGTCTGTGCCATGAATGACCGGATGAATCTGGGACTGGCAATGGCTTATAAGGTCTTGAAAGCTCCGGGCTTTATGGCCACGATTATCGGTCTGATGATTATCGCCTGCTTTACTTTCGTCAAACTCGGATTTGTCTTTTATCTGGTTGACACTATTTTCAGATTTACGATTATGGTGGTTATGCTGCCGATTTTGATTATGGGATATCCTTTCGGACCAACTAAAAAATGGCTGTCGCAAGGCTTTGTCACCATTTTGAATTCTGCCGCATTTATGATGTTTATGGCAATTATGATTGCAATTGCCATGCTGGCTTTGGAGCAAATTATCATCGACAATGCCGACATTTTTGAAAATGGCACGGATAAAGATTTCAAAGAATTCAGCATTCCGTTCATGTGCCTGCTGATGATCGGTTTTCTGATTGCTTCTTCCGTTCAGCTGGCGCAGCAGGTAACCGATTCTCTGGTCGGCGGCAGCTCAAAAGGCAGCTTTAACGCCAAAGCCAAAGCAGTTATTATCGGTGCAGCCAAAGTTCTGGGCAGTATCTTTACCGCCGGTGCAGTTGCCGCCGTCAGCAAGGTCGCCGCCGGACGCAAAATTATTGAAAAAGTTCAGAACGGAAAAGCCAAAGTCGCTTCGTTCAAAAACAAAATGAACAGTTTGCGGGGGAGGTAAAAATGACTGATAAACTCCTCAAACATATTTTTAACTTCTTTCTGGCAGGATTTCTTTCCCTTAGCGTTATCCGCCCGGTTAATGCTTGGACGATAAATTTTACTGAAGAAACATGCGGCTCTGCTTATCAAGGCCGTTCCAAAGGAGAAAAAGCTTTTGAGCCTTTGGACACTCAAAAAACGCAGCAAAAGGTTAATGAAGTTAATGCAGCCACAACAAAATTAAAAAATTTTTGCGAAAAATTAGCAAAACACTTAGAACAAAGAGAAGATAATGGTGAAAAAGTAGATACAAATGTATTTCCAACTCAATCTTTTGACTGGGGATGGAAACAGGAAACTGTTGACGAATATAACCAAAGATTTGATAAAATTATTGCTCAAAACCCCAGTTTTAAAAATGAATACGACAGCTTAAAAGCGGAATATGAAAAATTAAACACGGAATTAGAGTTTGCACGTGCCGAAGAATTAGCTGAGCATAAGCGTGCCGTTGCAGCCGGAGAATATCAACCTTGCGGCAGCGAATATCCGCGAGGATGTCCGGAAGGTATGGAATGCTACTCCAGCTACAGTATGTCAGTTCAAGGGACGGGAGGTTCATATTCTTCATCAACATTATCTTATACATGTAAAAAGCCTGAAGATGTGAAAAAACCTTTATTTGGAGAAAAACAGAAACCTGTAGAAAAGGGTACGGATACCAGTACCGTTGTTACAACAACAGCCGGATTTTCTTCTTATACGGTTAAGACTGATGAAACAGGGAAAAACACAACCGAAGAGGACGGCATAACGGTAAAACGCGGGGACAATTCGGCTTGCAGTATTCCCGACATGCAGAAGATGTATCAGTCCACCTGTTATTCCTGCAAAATTATCATGACGCTGATTACGACGTTTATGAATGCCTGCGGTAAAGTTTATGATTTAACCAGAGAAGCCGGAAGCAAGGTGTTGGTTATCGGATCAATGTTGTGGCTGGCCGCATTTGCCCTGAAGCTGGTCTCGGCTTTTACCAACCAAGAACCGATGAGCATTCTCAACACACTGCTGATCTTCATGTTCAAGGTTGCCTCCGCCTATATCGTAATTAATGTGGGTATCGGCGCCATTGTTGACCTGTTCGTCAATCCTTTGCTGCTGGCCGGTGCCGACTACGGGCTGGGATTGTTACAGGCGGCAAATCAGGGAATAATCAAAGTTGCTTTGACCTCAAACTTTACCTATAACGGTACAGAAATTATTTCTCCGGTAGTTATTAACAAAATTATGGCTTTAACCGAGGGAATCGACAAGACGGTTTCCACCAATCTGGTTATCGGACATGCCCTCACCTGCCACTCTTTTAATGCAGGCATGTTGGAATATACCGGCGGATTATTCGGTGTTAACGTCACTATCCGTATTCCTGACCTCTGGATTTGGCTGTGCGGTGCCGCTATCTGGTTCTGCGGTTTTATGCTGACTTTAGGTATCGGTTACTATCTGCTTGACGTTTGTTTCAAAATCGGATTCTGCATTATGGCACTGCCGATTGTTATCGGTCTCTGGCCGTTCGGGCCGACATCAGGCAAGTTTACATCGTGCATGAGCATTATTTTCCGTTCGGCAGCTTTGTTTACTTTCCTGGCTTTGACCACTTCTTATGCATTATCGCTGATAAGCGTGTCATTAGGCGATTTGACGACTTTCTATGCCAAAATCAAGGCCGGCGATGCGGAATGGGTTTCCAACACCTTTTCCATTTCAGGCGCAAACTTTATTCTGATTATGTTTGCTTATGTTTACAGCATTAAAATGATCGGCGCCACGGTTACCGGTTATGTCGGAAAATTCTTTAACGACAGCACATTCGGTGATGCCTCTCCGATGCACATGAAAGCAACCCAGATGACCGCCTTTGTAAAAAACAAGGTCACTCAGGCCGCGTCTTTTGCCGGCGGCGTTGTCACTCATCAGGCGACACGGGCTGCCGGAGCCGTTGCCGGCGGGGCCGTCAACTTTGTCAAAAACCGGGTAAACGGCGGCAAAGATGCCAACAAAGACAATAAAGACGCAGACAAAAAAGACAATGAGGGCAAGAAAGAAGGCGACAGCCCGAAAGACAACAATAAGCCGAATTAAGCAGGTGTTATTATGGAGATGATGACTAACATATCTAAATTGACCAGACAAGCCGGATTGGCATTTGCCGCCGTTTTATGGCTGGGCTTGAATACGGCCGGCATCTCCTCCGCTCGGGCCGCAGACGTGTCTAATACCTGCGCCGTTCAATTTCATCCCTGTAAAATTGACGGTGCCGCAGCTTCAAGGAATCTTTATCCCAACAGCCGAATTGAAGAAATGCAAAAAGGCTGTCTGAATACTGTTCCGGTTGAAACCAAAGGTTCTCTCAACTCCGTCGGACGAATTTCCGAAGAAGCCTGCCACCGTTCTACCAGTTGCAACAGTTCATACAGCACAAAAGTAAAATATCCCGACGGCAAATGTTATCGTGAACATCAGGGGATGGATGTCGCCGTACCAGAAGGGACTCCGGTTACCGCAGCGGCCGACGGAGTTATTTTATCAATCAGCTCCTGTTACGGCGGCGGCGGCAATACTGTTATTATGCAGCATGAAAAAGCCGGCGGCGGACAATATACAACAACATATATGCATCTGCAAAAATTTGCCGACAAAACAAAAAAAATTGCAGGAACCAAAGAAAAAATCGCCAAAGGAACGACCATCGGCTACGTCGGAACCACCGGTTGTTCGGACGGCACGACCAAACACGGCGCATATGGCGCTCACCTGCATATTGAACTGCGTGACGGCGGCACGGGAAAAGGTAAGATTTTGTCTCCCGCCTGCGCTTCGGCAGATGCTTTGTGCGACGGCAACATTCCGGTTCCAGAAGCACCGGTTATCGAAAACGATCCGGATCCGCAAATGGTGACGGCGGAAGCCAGTTTAGGCAAATGCGGCAAACTGCTTCCGGCAGATAATCTGTCCGCTTTTCACCAACAGGGTGAATCCGGAGGCGATGCCGGCGCTTTCAACAAATGCTGGGCAGATGATAAAGGCGGCTGTTCTTATGGCGTTTCGCAAATGGTCTGCTACCGGGATTCCTCAAAATGGAATAATTCAACAATGGCCAGTTATTTGCAACATTTGCAGAAGAATGATCCCAGTAAATATAAGGCACTGGAAATAGGTGGCTCATTGCAAAGCACCATTAACGCCGCCTGCAATCCGCCGGCTACGCAATTTTCGCAGAAATGGCAGGCCTTAGCCTCCCAAGACAGTTCTTTCGGAACTTCACAAAGAGAATATATTGAAAATCACTATTTAAGCTACGGCAAAAGTGTTTTGAAAAAAGCCGGCATGGGAAGTTTGCTTAACCGCTCTCCCGAAATGGATATGATTATTTTAGCCGGTGCGGTTGCCGGTGCCGGCCCGATGAGAAACAATTTTCAGGCGGTTCAAAGAGCAATTGCTCCCGAAACCTTTGAAACGGCTTCCGACGAAACGATTATTTCCGCTTATTATGCAAGCTATGCCGAAGTCATGTATTCGGGATATGCAGATAAAACCCCTTATGCCAAACGCGCGGCCAAAGATGAAAAATTAGCGCTCGAATCGTTAGCTATTCGAAAAGAAATGGAAAACGGCTCATCTTTGGAAGAAGCCTCACAAAAAGTTACCGGCAAACGCGCCTGTGAAGAAGACGAATATCCGTCGGCTTCCGTCCGGCTCGGGCAAGCGTCCCGCCCGGCTTATTTAAATGAATATACCGGCGCGGCATCTACCGAATCCGCAGATAAAGGCGATCGCGAATGTAATGTCGAAAGTTATCGCAGCAGTTTCAAGACATGTATTTTCTGTGATATTTTCGGTGTTTTGTTTAATACCGCCAGCTCGGTTGCGAAAAAATCATACAATGCACTGGCAGACGGCGTTATCATGCTGGTTTGCGTCGGCTTTGCCCTCTGGCTCGGCATTACGGTTATGCAGTTTATTTCCTCCATGGAGCAAAAGAATCCGAGTATTCTGGTTAAAACAATTTTGAACAAAGCGTTTCTGGTGCTGATTGTCGTCACGCTGCTGCGTCTCAATTCGGCAGACTTTTTCCGGCTGGCGATGGAACCGATATTCAATACCGGGTTTAAACTGGCGCAAATTGCGACTGAAGGTGCGAACGGCGAAACCTGCGACGGATCCACGTTTGATATTTTAACCGAAGAAAAAGGTGCAGGCCTTCCGGCCAGTATGGGTGTCAGCATTTTGTGCACAATTAAGACCATTCAGGATAAAATTCTTGATGTTATGGCTTTGGGCTCGACATCCATTTGCGTCGCTTTGTATGTCGAATCATGGCACGGCCTTGCCCTCTTCCCGCATCTGGGCTATCTGATTGTCGGTCTTGTGTTGTGGATTGCCGCAATTCTGCTGCTGATTATCTATCCGTTCCTGCTGATTGACTCGGTTTTGCAGCTGACGGTGGCGACGGCGCTGCTGCCGGCGGCAATCGGGGCTTACGCTTTCAAATCAACGCAAAAATATGTGGGCAAAGTGTGGGATACGTTCCTTAACTGTATGTTTAACTTTATTTTCCTGTCGCTGATTATCTTTATTCTGACCAACGGTCTGATGGATGTTTTATCAAAAGCAGGGGTTGAGAGCGGCGGAGCGATGTCTGATGTCGGAACCCGAAGCGGTTACAAGGTTATTCTGAGCAATCTGGCATGGTGGGGAACCACATTCCTGAAACTCGTTTTCTATATGATTCTCGGCTGGGCGGTTCTGGGTGAAGCCAATTCCTTTGCCGGAAGTTTCGCCAAGAGCATCGGCGTCAAAGACATCGGTTCGAAAGTCGGCGGTTTGGCCGCATCCACGGCAAACACCGCGGCAATCGGAGGGCTCAAAACAGCGGGCAAAGCAACCCGTAAAGTCGGCGGCATGGCTCTTGACCGCGGGCGGGAAGCTTATAACTCATATAAAGTAAACCGCCGAGCTAAAAAAATTGAAAACGATGACCGAACGGTAACCGATGCCGACGGCAACAAAACTTTGCAACACCGTACCTGGTACGGCCGCAAGGTTACCGATACGCTGCAAGTTGCTCCGGACGGCACCAGAACGGTTACACGGGCAAAACAGAGCCTGCGCGGCAATAAGGCAACCTCCGTTAACAATGACAAGTTCATTCAGAACAAGAAGACTTATGACAAAGACGGAAACCTTATTCGCGAGGAAACAAGAATGAATACCGCTGCCGGGAAGACATTGCTGAACCGTGACGGCACCCGCAACGAAGTGGCCATTCATGCAATCCGCAGCGGCAGCGGTATGTCCAATGACGATGTCGATAAGGCGATTATGAACCAGATGATGCAGGAACGTATGGGCGGTGTTCCCGGGGCAGATATGAACCGCGAATTCAAAGACCGCGAAGTCAGCCGTACGCTGGATGACCAGGGACGCGAAGTCTTCAGGGTTAAGCAGACCAATGCCGACGGCTCGACCAGCATCTTTGAGATGACCAAGGGTGACAAGCGTGATATGCTGACTTACACCCACATCGGCAAAAACGGCAAAGCCGAAAGCTATGCGTCCGACGGCATCATCAACAAAAAATCAAATTACCGTCTGAACAAGGATGGCACGGTTGATGCCAAGAGCGTTAAAAACAACTATGCCTTTGCCAAAAACTATAATTCGGCACACACCCGCTCAATGGACAGCAACGGCAAATTCAACCGGTCTGTTCCGGCAGACGAAATTATGATGAGCGAAGCGGATATGCAGCTTTTCAGAGAACAAGTCGCCACTTACGGAAAAGACCAGCCGATGGCCGAATTCGGAAAATAAGGCGGCAGCCGTCTTGATTAAAGCCGGGAAGAAATTCCCGGCTTTACAGTTATATTTGTACACAAATTGTCTTTTTTTGTACTATTTTCTTGATTAATATAACGCTTATATTTATGATACAAACAAATTATGAAGTTGTGTTTATTACAATAAAAGGTGGACTCAAATGGAAGAAATTATTTTCCCGAACCAAATCAGAATGTACAGAAGACTTCGCGGACGCTCGATGCAGGAACTTGCCGATCATTTGTCCGTCAGCCTTTCTGCAATCTCTAAAATTGAAAAGGGTTACCGCCGCGTGGACCAGGAGCAGCTGGTTCGTGTTGCCGAATTTCTGGACTGCCCGCTGCAGGATTTATTTGTTAATGAACAGAATTCCCAGCAGGAAGTTGTCCAATCCTGGAGGCGCGAACAGGAGAGAAGAAACAAAATCAACGAAAAAAGCGGTTTGAAAACTTTGGGTGCCGGTTTGCGTCAGATCCGCAACGAAAAGAACCTGACGCTGATTGAAGTTGCCGAAAGCGCCGATATGACCCTTTCAGTTTACCACCGCATTGAAATGGGCCAGCGTGAAGTTTCCGACAAAGAATTTAAAAATATTGCCAAGGCCATCAATATGGCTCCGGAAGAGTTGAAAGAGCAGATTAAAGCTCTGGAAGACAAAGGCATGCTGGAAGAGATTATTCAGCGCAACGATGCTAAATACAAGCTGTTGTCCACCCCGCGCGGAGCAATTTCCGCTTTCGGAAATTCCAATCAGGACGGCGTTAAAATTTCAGTTTACGGCGTGGCCGGAAAAGACGGCGACGTTATCATTGAATTCAGTCAGGAGACCAAAAAAGTTCAGCGTCCGCCGCAGTTATACAACAAAAAAGACGCTTATGCCGTTAATCTCTGCACCCGCCGCCTCGGAAGCCTGTTGCCGACACGTTCAATTTTGTTTGTCGATCCGCAGGATGTTGTCAGCGTCGGAGACATTGCCGTTTATTACAGCAATGAAAAAGAAGCTAAAATCGTCAGTATCCGCGAAGATGAAAACGGACAGCTTTACGGCTTGAGATGGAATCCGGACGAACGGATTGAAATCAGCAACGACGATTTGAACAGCCTTCATAAAGTGGTTGCAATCTACCTTTAAGAAAAAACTCCGCTGCGGCGGAGTTTTTTTTGATTTCTGCCGTTTCCGCCCCGTTTTATTAACCTGAAATTTACAACATCAGAAGTAAAATCGGTAATATGGATAGATTTTAAACTGATGAGAGACAGATTCGGGTAAAAAATTGATAGAAACGGCCGGAAAAACAAAAAAGAACTACAATAAAATCGGGACAGAGGATGACCCGGTTATTATTGCGCAGCGCTTTTTAAACATCTTCCGGCAGCTGCATATTTTTACCGACGAAAGAAAACAAGCCTTCAACCAAATGATATTGGAACAGCCAGCAGAAATCCGCGGCATGTTCAGTTCGTTGCCGGGCGGAGCCGTTTTGCAGCAGTATGTTGACGAGCTGGAAGAAAAAAACGGTTTGGTTCGCAGCACGCCCGATGCAGCACCGCAGGCTGATTATGAAGAAGAGACCCGGGCCAAAATTCTGGCAACGGCTTTGGCTGAAGCAAACAACCAGCATCACACTCCCTCTGCGGATACTCAGGCCGAAACGGCACAGATTGCGGCTCAGGCAGCCGCAGAAGCCGCGGCCCGGGCTGCGGCGGAAGCTCAGGCCAAGATAGCCGTTCAGGCTGCACAGGCAGCGAAAGAAGCGGCCGCCGCCGCTCAGGCACAGATACAAGCCCAGGCGCAGGCTTTGGCTCAGGCACAGGCGCAACTACAAGCCCAACAACAGGCACAGCAAACCGGACAGGCCTCTCCGGCCAAAACCGTTTTCCAGCCGATAAGTTCGACGTTTACGGCTGATGCGTCCTTTGCCAAAGAAATCGCCTCGGCGCTCAAAGAAGCTATTGCCGCCAACGACGATATTCGTAAAAAAGATTCCGAAGCGGTTACACAGGCTATTGTTTCGTCGCAAAACAAACTGGCAGAGATCATGGCTCAGAACAACAAGGCCAATATCGAGGCTCAAAACCGGCTGGCGCAAATGCTGGTTCAGAACAACACGGCTGCCAATGCTTCAAGTTCAAACAACAATGCCAACAATATTCAGATAAACACCGCAGCAACCTTTCCGCCGGTGGATGAGATGCTGAACGGCATTGTCAAAATTCAGTCGGAACTGTTCAGAGAAATGGCTAAAACCCAAACCAGCGAGTTGTCATCTATCATTACGCTGGCTCTGAAAGAAAGCCAGCAGCTTTCGACACAGTCGATTATTACAGCCATCAAAGAAATGCAGAAAGAAAACCTGAAATTTCTGCAGGCTCATCCCGTTGTCTATACGGCTCCGGCGGCGCAGGCTGTGCCGGAAGATTACCATGTTTCGCCGGTTCCCCGGGCTGAGCCGCTGCGGCCCTTGCCTGACGAAGAAATAAACGCAGCGCCGGCTGCTCCGGTTATTCAGACCACCGATATCAGCAGAGAAATTTTCGGCGACGATACCGAAGACAACGATGATACTGAAATTATTGCCGGCGGTGAAGAAATTGCCGTACAAAAAAAGAAAAAAAAGAAGAAGAAAAAAAAGAAAAACAGTGAAGGTTTGTCTCTGGACAGTCTGGCCTCTTCCCTGTTTGATAAGGTCAGCACACTGACAGACAAAGTCAGTAATCTGAGCGGTAAAAAGAATCAAAAAGAAGAAGATCCCGCAGAAAAAGCAGCAAATGATTTTTCTTTCCCTGAGAAGCAAGAGGCATCAAACGGCGGTCTGGATTTCTCACTGTTTGACAATGATGTACCGTCTGCCGCGGCCGAACCGGAAAAAACCGCAGAACTCTCTCCGGCTTCCGAAGATACTGCCGCCGATGAAGACCAATGGGAGTATGTCGAAGTTCCGGCAGAAGAAATTTTGTCCCAACTTCAGCCGGAGCAAACCGCTCAAACGGAAGAACCGGCCTCTGAGGAACAGTCTTCCGCGGTTCTTGCGGACAATGACGACTGGGGATATCATACGACAACGGAAGAATTTCCGGCAGAAAATATTCCTGCCGAACCGGTAGATTTACCGAGTGAGGAAATTGCCACCGACTGGGGCATTGAGTCCGATACCTCTTCGGCGGAAACGGAAGATATTAGCAAGCCGATACAAAATTCTCCGCTTAGCGAAGACACAGTTTCTCCTGAGGAAACCGCGGCCGAGCCGGATACCGCCGTAACCACCGAAGCTCCGGCAGAAAATGCCGACGAAGGCTGGGAATATGTTGCGGTTCCCGAAGAAGAAAGCGTTGCCGAAAGTGCTGATGGAAATACGGCGGAAGGCGACTGGGAATGGGAGTATGAAGAAGTTTCCGAAGATGACGGCAACACAGCCGAAACGGCACAACCGGCGAACAGCTCCGCAGCAGTTCCGACAGGCCCGGACACTGAAAGCAATGAGGCTCAGGATTGGGAATGGGACTATGAAGAAGTTTCCGAAGACGAAGGAACTTCTGCCGCAGATGCCGGTTCTGCCATTCAAACCCAAAGTGAGGATGAAGGCTGGGAATATGTCGAAATTCCCGAAGACGAGGCCGGCGCCGACGAAGACTGGGAGTATGTCGAGGTTCCGGAAGAAGAAGCCGAGGCAGGAAACGGCGACGGTGAGTGGGAATATGTTGAAATTCCCGAGGGTGAAGAAACATATCAGGCCGAAAGCGGCGAAGGAAGCGACTGGGAATGGGAATATGAAGAAGTTCCCGAAGATGACGGCAGCACAGCCGAATTCCCGCAGCAAACAGAAAGTGCGGAAACAACTCCGACAGACGATCCCTATCGCCCCGAAACAGCTTTGCAAACACCGGCGGAAACCGAAACGACCTCACTAAGCTCGATGTACAGCGGGGAAGTTTATTTTCAGGATAATGTTTATGACAATCTTGAAACCGCCAAGGAGGAAGAAACATTTAAAATTCCCGAAGACATCGGCGACGGGCCCGGTTTGGCCGATTTAGAGACCGGAGAAGCCCCAAATGAACCTTATAAGCCGCAGGGAACCATATAATTGGGTAAAGCTGTGAGAAAACAATTTACAAACCCCGGCGGCTAAATTAAATTGAAAAGACAGTTAAGGAGCTGATATGGAACCAAATAATTTGACGGAACAAAATCCGGTTAATCCGCAGGCTCCGGCTCAACAGCAGCCGGCGCAACCGAAACCGCAGGCCAATCCGGCCGCGGCGATGCCGAATGCGGCTCCGCAACCGGCGGCTGCCAGGCCTCAAACGGTACAACAGCCTCATCCCGGCATGTCCCAGCCGCAGGCTCAGGGCGGAGCCAGCAAGGAAAGCCTCTGGTATCTGGACAATTATATTCTGCTCAAAGACTATTATGACCGGACAATTTCCCGGATTGCGGCGCGTTGCGTGCGAATGGGCAATATTGCCATGGAAGAATATCCTTTTTACGGATATATTTTGGATGTTTTGGAGGAAATCAGCGATACCGGCGATTATATTCTGCAACATAAGGAACTATATCCTTATGTGGAAAAGAAAATTGCCGGCGGCCTGAACGAATTGAAAAAGACGCTGAGCGAATATCAGGAAGAACTGCGCAACAATTCATCCCCGGAGATGATTAAAGAAGACGCTTCGGAAATTGAAAAGATGAAAGAGGCTTTGGGTGCAGTAACCACCGTGGCTGACGACCCGACTCTCGGCGCGGGAATGAACATGGATCAGCTGATGGACAAACTTATGGCTCAGGACCAGGCCAACAAAGAACTGAAAAAAGTAATTAAAATAAAGAAACCGGTTAATCCGGAGGGCGGCCAGGCAGTTCCGCCCAAAAACGAAGGTACGGAAGAATAATGAAGAACTGGTTTGAAAAAAGCCGTTTAGGTTGGTTATTAATGGCAGTCGGAATTATCGCGGCCTGCGCTCCCAAAGAGAAGCCGCGCGAACTGACACTGGATGAAAAGATTGCCTCGGAAACCATTCTGCCGCAAGATCCGAACATGATACGCACCCCGAAAGGCGCCAGTTCATTGGATTTGGAGTCTCCGCTGCGTTGTTACGTCAACTGGAACACACAGGAAATGATTACGACCATTCCCTATAACGTCAAGGCGTTCAATATGGTTCGCAACGGCAAGAATGACATGCTGCCCCGATTTGAGGTGACGGGCTTTACCTTTGCAACCATGCCGGCGGAAAAAGCCATGTATAAGCTGACCAAGGAAGCAGGCATCAAACTGGTGGCAAAAGATGCACCCTATGCCAGCATTTCGGCGGAAAATTTGCGCGGCGAACTGTCGGAAGTTATCGGAATGATTGCCGATGCCGCCGAAATTTATTATGCCTATAACGCCGAAACCAAAACACTGACCATCAGCCGTAAAGCTAATTTCAGCCTGTATGTACCGAAATCACGCCCTATCCTGCTGGCTTTGCTGGACGTTTTGCGCGGATCGGGCATTACCGACGTGACGACGGACTGGGCCGATTACTCGGTGACATTTGAAGCCGATTTCGAACTGCGCAATAAGATTAACAAACTGGTGGCCTATTTTGAAGACAATCCGACACTGATTGCCTTTGACGTTAACGTTTTCCGCATTTACCCTTACAGTGCCGATGATGACATTGAGTGGCAAGACTTGTTGAAAACCTTTGATTTCGGCACTATTAAAACCACTAAGACCGGCGTTATCGGGCGCGCGCTGACCACGTCAAACGACCTGAACATTTCAACCCTGCGCAGTTTTTTGGGGCAACAGGCAATGGTTATCCCGGTTGCAGAAGGAAAATTCGTGGTTCCGAATTTGTGGTTTGCCCGCTTTGATATCGGCAAATGTAGCGCCAGAGATTCTCTGGAGACCGGATTGTCGGTTTTGGCCAAGGCTTCGTTAGAACATAACAACCGGATTTTTTCAGACATTACTCTGGAGGCGACCAACGGTCAGATAACACAATTTAACGTTCGCAGCCGCATTGGTGAAAACTTTATGATTATCGGCATTCCCAATCAGATATTTGATAAAAAATCGCCGAAATCAGAGACTGTCGTCTTTATGGTTCCGCGTATTATCAGAACCTTGAAAACAAACAAAACATTACAAAATAACAGGTAAGGATTTCCCATGACAGACATGAATCCCAATACTCCGAACCAACCGCAGAATTTTGACCCGACACGCAGACTTAAAAAAGTCAAGCGCCCGATCAAAAGATATATCGGACAGCCGAATCCGTCGGCTCCGCAGGCTCCGGGCATGCAGATGCACGGCAGCGAGCCGCAGGGAGGCTTTTTAAGCAATCAGGGACGCAGCGATTATAATATTGACGATATTCTGGACGGCAATGCCAATCTGCCGGCGCTCAATCAGGAAAGCAACGTTTACAATCAGCAGGAAGGCTATCAGCCGCAGTTTATCGACGAAAGCGACATTACCCCGCAAAAACTGCCGTTTAAAGAACAACTGATGCAAAACAATATGTTCACCATGAAAGGCATGTCGATTATTGCGGCAATGGTTTTTGTCGTCGGCTTTATGTTTGCCAAACTGTTCTTTACGCAGCAAACGATTGTCCGCGACGGTTTGCAAGGCGTCGTGATTAACCCGGAAGTGCCGCGGGGACGTGCCCGTTGCGGCGTGGCCGAACGGACGCAGGGTTGTGTTTTATATATTATGAATCCTCAACGGCAGGAGCTCAGCGGACGTGATTTCTATGATTTGGCGTCCCAGCTGACCAGCCGTCAGCGATTTGTTATTGAGACAGGAAACATGCGCTATTCAAATGTAAAAATCCGTCCCGGAGACATTGCCCAGCTGAACATTCCGCCGCTGCAATAAAAAAAGCCCCTTTCAAAGGGGCTTTTTTATTTATGTTACTTCGGTTACCGCACGTAGGTTGCCGTCGCGGTTGATTTGGACAACACGGAGTTTGCGGTGCATTTCCTTAATGGTTTTTTCACGGTCAATTGTCGGATAGCTGTGCAGAATACGGTCAACAAAAGCTTCATAGGCTGCTTCCGAACTTTCGGCGTGGATGGTGGCCAGGCAGTTATCGTGACCGGATCCCATCAGCTCCCACAATGCGCCGGCGTTATTGGTGGAAATCTCGCCGCCGATGATGGCATCGGGCGTAAAACGAACCACCAGGTCGATAATTTTCGAATAGTCGAACTCGTTAGTCTGCTCGGTACGGGACATAACAATATGAACACGGTTCGGATGCGGCACCAGCAATTCGCGTGTATCTTCAATTGTGATAATCCGCTTATGGATATCCAAAATCTTAAGCAGGTTGTTTAAGAACGTGGTTTTACCGGTTGCCGTAGCGCCGGAAACGAGAATATGGTCCCCGCGTTTAATGCTCAACAGCAGACGCTCATAGGGATCTTCGGGGTCCTGAATATCTTTCAGAGGATTAACCTTATGCAGGCTTTCGCCTTGTTTCAGGCCATAGTCCTGCAACCCGAAAGCAACATCGTCGCTGTGGACACGGATTGTCAGAGCGACACCGCCGGTCAGGTCATCCTGGTCATACATAACGTTACGTCCGCTGACGGCAGAAAAACGGTGGTCACCGGGAATGGTGGCATAAACCACCGGCGTTCCCTGTACCGGGTCAAAGGGAAGTTCATAGGTATTGGCAATAATATAAAGCAAATCCGTCAGATATTCTTTAGTAAGTTTTTCATCTTTATACATCACCCAGGGATAAGCGCGTTTGCCGCGCAGGCGCAGCCAAACCTGCCCGGAGCGGTTGACGGCAACTTCCTCGATGTTTTCCTGGTTATACCAGTAAGCCAAGGGACGAAGAACAGATTCCAGAACCTTAAAACTCATTGTTTAAACTCCTTAGAACAGCTGCGGAACGCTGTTATTGGTATTATTGCTGCTGCCGGTGTTGCTGCCCGCGGTTGCCGCTCCCGGAGTGGGGGATGTGGCGAAAGACGGCGGAGGCGGCGGGGTTGCCCCGGCGGCCGGGCTGGAAATCAGCGGCGGCGGATTATTGGTTTTCTTGCCGGAATTAGACGGCTTGCTGTCATCAATCAATGTAGGCGTTCCGCCGGCGGCTTCAACGTCTATATCCTGAGATTCATAAACAACGCTGCCGGCACCGGTCGGAGCAGTCTCGGTCTTGCCGAGGCTGCGGCGGTTCTTTTCAAGCTCACGCTTACCGGTGGTCTGCGGGTCATCAATAAAGACGTCTTTCTTGCCCTGGCCGCCCAATTCCTGCGGATTGCGTTCACGGGTGCGCATCCAGAGATCAACGTTCGGATAAACAATGATGCGGGTGCCGGCGGGAACATAAGTCAGCGGGCGAATATTGGTTTTATCCGACAAAATCTGCTCAAAGACCTGGTTCATCTGATTCAGGAAGTTCTGGCGGGCATCATTGGCAGCCTGCTGTTTCGGCGTTTCGTTAACGCTGCCGCTGTCGGTATTCTCGTCATCGGCCATCATATAGGAAGTATAGCTGGTCAAAGCCGTGGTCATAATCGGCAACGTATATTTCTTAAACAGCTGCTGGTCAAGATAGCCCAAAGCACCGCCGCGGCCCTGCGCATCGCCGGTGACACCGCTGAAGACAAACAGCGAACCGTCCGGACGAATCAGGCGTTCCCAAGAAATTTGAACTTTCGCCGACTGTGACGTGGTTTCCGAGGTTCCGGTCAGGCCGCCGAGAGTTCCCATAATACGGCTGCCGGCAGGAATAATGATTTTACGTCCTTCCTCGGCGTAAATATTACGTTCAACATAGGCGGTTACCGGGGTCGGATTGTTACTGTCAATCGAACGGGCAATAACCGCGGGAATCGGCTTATCGGCGAAAATCATTTCACTTAAGTCAACCCTCCAGGAGGAAATGGCCTTTTTAATGCCCTGCTCATCCCAGTTTTTCTGCATACCGTCGAAAGCATCCGGACTGATGTTGCTGCTGATTTTGCCGACCTGCATATTGCTGCGGCGTTCCTGCTGCGCGGCATCAAGCGCAGCGGCTCGCTGGGGATCATACCGTTCACCGGGGCCAAAGCCGCCGCCGGGACCAAGATTTGCACCCGGTCCGGTTCCGGTGCCATAAGCACCGCCTTTGCCGAAGGTTCCAGCGGGAATAAACATTTCACCTGCGGCCGGCTTTTCACTCTCCTCAATACCGACCAGGGCGCCTTCGTCATCAATAATCAAACCGTCAGGCATACGGTGGCCGACAACTTCTCCGGCCTTGTTAACGACGCGACCGTCTTCCATAATTTCACCAAGATATTCACCGTCCGGCGTCAGGGCAATGCCTAAAGACTTGCGATATTTTTCGGTTATTTCGCGTTCTTCTGGCGAAAGGCCGATTTCAGGCAATGCTCCGGGACGTTTGTACCAGGACGGCTTTTTGGCATAGCCGATGACTTTGCCGTCAGCACTGACGACTTCACCATTTTCATTAACGCGGCCTATCACCTTGCCGTCTTTGTCAACCACATCGCCGTTGGCATTAACGCGGCCAATGACGCGTCCGTCCTTGTCAAACGCCAAGCTGTCAATATTTGCTTTACCGACGACATTTCCGGAGTTGTCAACAACTTCACCTTTAGCATTAACCCTGCCGATTACCTTGCCGTTGGCGTCAACGACGGTTCCGTCGGCCAACACCTGTCCGATAACTTTTCCGTTTTCATCAAAAGCCAGATTGGCCGTGCTGGCGCTGCCGATGACATTACCGTCGGCATCTACAACCTCGCCGTTTTCATTGACATGGCCGACAACATTACCGTTCAAATCAACAACAGAACCATCCGGCAACAAGCGGCCGATAACATTTCCGTCAGCATCATAAGCCAGCATTTCTTTTCCGGAAACGCCTATCACCTTTCCGCTGTTGTCAACGATTTCTCCTTTGGCATTAACATGCCCGATAACGTTACCGTTGCCGTCGATAACCGAACCGTCGGGCAAAATCCGTCCGAGGACATTGCCGTTTGCATCATAGGCAAGATTATCGCCGCTGCCCGGCCCTTTAATAGAACCGATCAAATTACCGTTTGCATCGGTAATTTCACCGTTGGCTCCGACTTTGCCAATCACTTTGCCGTTGGCATCCACTACCGTTCCGTCCGGCAGAACTTTACCGATGATATTGCCGTCTTTGTCGTAAGCCACTTTCTCACTGGCCAGCTCACCCAACAGCTTGCCGGATTTATCTACGACTTTGCCGTTCTGGACGTAGCCGATAATATTTCCGTTTTCGTCGGTTACCGAACCATCGGCGTTAACATAGCCGATTAAGTTGCCGTTTTGGTCATAAACTTTTTCACGGGCAACCATTTCTCCATAATACTGCAGCGGTTTGGCCATGGCCACGACGCGCCCGTCCTTGTCTATGATGCTGCCGTTTTTGGTGACCGTGCCGAGAACATTGCCGCTGTTATCGCGCAATTCGCCGTTCAGGTATAATTCGCCGAGAATCAAGTTGCTGTCGTCGCGAATGTAAAAATCTCTGTTGCCGCGGCCGGTAACTTCGCCGTTTTTATTAATCAGAAAGCCTTTGCTCAATGTTCCCAGATTTTGGTTAATAAAGGAGAGCACGGTACCGTCTTTCAGAATATAGCCGATTGCCTCAAAATCATTGTCATAAACATACATATCATACAGAGCATAGCCAATTTTATGGTTCTCCCGGGAGACATTGCCTTCAAAATCGACGGTTCCGACGACGGCGCCGCTGCCGTCAATCACTTCAGCTTTTTCATTAATGCGGCCGATATATTTGTTGGCCAGGCTGAAAGCATGACGATATTTAAACAGGTGGCCGATCGGCATACCGGTTTTGGAATTAACGTTTCCGTTGGCCTGAGTGTAGCCGATGAACTGGTTCTGGTCATTGACAATCTGTCCGTCCAGGATATTGCGGCCGATAATTATTCCGTTAAAGTTCATAACAGGGGCATATTCAATCGTATGAGCCAGAGACATTCCTTCGTCAGATTTCAGGAAACCTCTTTTATCGACACAGCCCAGAACATCATTGTTATAGTTCATTACCTGTCCGGTGGCCGACACGGTACCGATAATATTGCCGTTATAGTCAATGACCGCCGTGGGTTTAACCGCATAGCCCATATAGCTTCCGTTCTCGGAAATAGCCTGTCCGTTCAGCAGCGGGCGCCCCATGACCGTTTCACGGTAATTGCGAATGTCGCCGCGGGGCGTTATCACGCCTAAAAGAGAACATTTGTTATCGATGACCGGCGCATAGCCGACAGTGCCGCCAAGGCTGGAGCCCATATTATCAAGCACCATATCTTCAGCCGCCACTTTGCCCAAACGCGCCCCGTTGAAATCACGGACAATCCCGGAAGGGCCGGCGTAGCCGATCAGACTGCCGCTGAAGGCCAGAACCATATTATTAACCGAACCGCGGCCGACAACCGGCATCATATTCACCGATGTATTGCTGTCTGCGGAAACAACCGTGTTATCCGGCAGAAGTTTGGCAACCGGTTCCAGATTATTGTTCAAAACCAGATTGCTCTCGGACAAATTGCCGAGGCTCTGTCCGTCCGGACCGACGACATAGCCGGCCTCCAAATTCTTGCCGATAACCAGATTACGTTCGTCAATATTGAAGCCCGACTGAGTCAATTTGCCGATAGCCGCCGCATTTTTGTTAATCAGACCACCGGCCGGAGTCATCTGGGCAACCGGCGCTCCGGTCAGATTATAAATCGAAGACAAAGCCAAGCCGCGGCCGCCGGTTTTGCCGTCAGCCGAAAAGAGATAGCCGAACGGAGACATAAATTTGCGTTCTTCGCCGTCCATGACCATACCGCTGATGCCAACCATGCCCAAAGTTTGGTTGCCGGTATTGATTGCCAGCAGATTTCCCATGGTGGCACCGATAGCCCGACCGGCATTTTCATAAGCAATGTTGTCCATAATATAGCCGGCAGGGGTTCCTTCCAGCAAAATGACCGAAGCATTTTTCAGCGCGTGACCGCGGAGACCGCCGCCGCAAAGAGCACGCGCGGCAGGCCGCAGATCTCGATGACGAGCTGCATCTTGTAGGGCTGATGCATGCCGATGCCGGTGGAATTGTGTCCGGCGAACGGCGCAAGCGTTTTGGC
>ENA-ORTF01001956-ORTF01001956.1-human-gut-metagenome-genome-assembly--contig:-NODE-1956-length-22336-cov-3.837754_pt1 | contig 22336 bp, 19 predicted proteins | sample MGYA00241908_ERZ509180 | MGnify/ENA primary metagenome ERZ509180 (study PRJEB26280, sample SAMEA2338814) | human gut metagenome | biome: human gut; feature: human-associated habitat; material: faeces... | reverse complement strand
AACACAGTAATAGCAAGAGTTTCCGGGGGGGGGCAAGGTAATTTAAGCTCCATAACCGGTATTGGTGCAGGTATCGAGCCATTTAGCGCCGCCGGAAATCCATTCATTAAACCCGGTTTTACGTTAGCCGAGGTATTGATAACCTTAGGTATAATAGGTGTTGTTGCGGCTATGACTTTACCTTCTTTAACCGCTAAGTATCAAAAAAAGGTTACAGCTGTCCAACTGAAAAAATCATACTCAACTATTCTGCAAGCATTTACAATGGCGCAGAAAGATTACGGGGATATAAGCGGTTGGGAGTTTGTACCATCTCAATCCGTAAATGGTGAAGATTTATCTGAACTGAGGGATTCTCTCAATGTTTTTGCGCATAGGTATTTAATACCTTATATAAAAATTGTTACTGATTGTGGAGCCGGTAAAACATCTTCAAAAAAGTGCTTTTATAATTGGTATTTCCATGATGGCACCGTATTGAGATATGCCCCGAACGATAATACATACAGATTTATTGTTAATAATTCAACTCTTGTATCGCTTGTTTATGATAATTATCAAGGTAATTACGGTGGTACCATTTTATTATTTATTGATATTAACGGATTTAACAAGCCAAATACTTTTGGAAAAGATATTTTTCTAATGGGATTAAAACAATCTAATTCAAAGTTTAATATGTTTGGATATGAACATAAATCAAGAGATACCCTTATGAACGACTCCCTCTGGGGATGTGCATCTTCAAGGACTACCTATTACTGCGGAGCTTTGATACAGCAGGATGGATGGGAAATTAAGGATGACTATCCATGGTTTTAATTATTTAACATTTCTTTAGAAAACTGTATTTTCAGAACCATGTTTTATTTTTAGTGTAAAATGTTATAAGAATTTATTACAAAGAAAGAGGTATTGATGAATACAGTTGTCTTAGTCGGTCGTGTCGGCCGCGATGCAGAAATAAAATACTTTGAATCAGGAAAAGTTAAAGCAAATTTTTCTGTTGCAGTTAACCGCTGGGATTCCAAAACAAAATCAGAAGTTGCAGACTGGTTTAATGTTGATGTTTGGGATAAGCAAGCTGAATTTGCCGGTGAGTATGTAAAAAAAGGTATGCAGGTTGCAGTAGATGGCAGAATTGCACAAAATCGCTGGACTGATAAAGCTACCGGCAATGAAAGAGAAAACTTCCTTGTAGTAGCTACAAGCATAAGATTGTTAGGTTCAAAAAGAGATGCTGAAGTATTATGATAATTAACTCTACAACAGTTGCTATTATTGCCGATGATCTGACCGGAGCAAACGATACTGCTTTACAATTCCATTTAAAGGGTGCAAACACCCAAATTTTGCTCAGTGAAGATATTGATCCGATAAATGCTAAAAATACTCAAACCTGGGCGCTTTCTACTGAGTCAAGAAATATTGAACCGCATGAAGCGTTTCAAAAAGCTCTAAGAGCAGCGCAGTTTTTTGTTGAAAAAATCAATCCGGATTATTTTTATAAAAAAATTGATTCTACAATAAGAGGTAATATTGCGGTGGAAGTGCTTGCCATTCTTGATACTCTTGAATGGGATGCCTCTATTATTATACCGGCGTTCCCGGCAGAATCCAGAGTAACCGTCGGCGGCTATCATCTTTTGAAAGGTGTTCCTATTGAACGAACAGAAATGGCAAGAGATCCGCATTCTCCTATTTTTGAATCACATCTGCCAACATTGTTGAAATCCCAGCTTCATGAAGAAAACAAAGACTTAGTCGGGTCAATCGAACTTTCTACCATTATGAAAGGTGCCGGACCTATTTTAAGAGATTTGAATAATCTTATTAAATCAGGCAAAAAACTCATTGTAATGGATGCGGTTTCTACAGTTGACATTGAACAGATTGTTCTTGCTATGGATAAATCAGAATATAGAATTCTTCCAACCGGTACAGCAGCGGCAGCACAGGTTTTAAGTGACTTGTGGTTTTCTGATTTTAAATCCGAACATATTACAAAAACGCTTCCTGAACTTCCAAAATTTGTTGTTTCCGGCAGTGCTACACAAATTACCGCAAATCAGATTGAAAAACTTGAAGAAGCTGATGAGTTTGAAAACCTGCTTGTTATAAATCTTGATATGAAAACCGTTCTTGCCGGTGTAAGTGATGAAATCGTTAACAGAATTGTTAATAATCTGGGGCAGAATAATATTGTTGTTGTTCATACATCAACACTTGTGAGAGATTTTGATGGATTTTCCGAGGATTCACTAAATGCCGAGCTTACCAAGGCGAACCTTGCGAACGTAATTACAGATTTTCTTGCTGAGCTGACTCAGAAAGTTGTGGCGCAAAAAGAGTTAATTCTTATTACTCTTGGCGGGGAAACCTCATATAAATGCTGTTCTGCAATAGGAGCAACCCAGTTGCAGCTTATTGATGAGGTTGCACCGGCTATCGCATTAAGTCTTGACCATAATGCGCAGTGGATTGTCACAAAATCAGGCAATCTTGGCGGGGTTAATACTCTTATTGATATTTTAAAATATTTTGAGCTTCATGAATAACTACAGTAAAAAAATTGCAATTACGACAGGTGATCCTAACGGTATTGGTGCAGAGATTACAATTAAGGCTCTGAATAAACTTGATTTGCCTGAAGATAAAGTTGTACTTGTTTCTAATAAAAAAATATTAGATTTTTACGGTCATTTAAAACATGCCTATGAAGTAATTGAAATCCCTTTTGATGTTGATAAGATTGAACCGGGAAGGATTACGGCTGATGCCGGGGATTTTTCTTTCAATGCACTGCAAAAGGTTTGTGATATAAATCCTAAGGCAATTGTTACGGCGCCGGTAGCCAAAAACGCGCTTCACCTTGCCGGACATATTTTTAACGGGCAGACTGAAGTTTTGCAGAAATTTCTTGCACATAACGGACAGCTTGCAGAAATGCTTTTTGTTGCCGAAGATTTTAGGGTCTTGCTTTTGACAAGACACTGCGCTCTTAAAGAAATAAGTCTTACAAAAGAACTTGTTATTGAAAAAATCTTGAATTTGAAAGAGTTTTTCCGCAAGCATTTTGGCATTGAAAATCCTTCATTTGCACTGTGCGGCTTTAATCCGCATTCAGGCGAGGACGGAATATTAGGACAAGAAGAGATTGAAATATTAACTCCTGCATCCGAAGAACTTTGCAGATTAGGTGTTGATATTACAAAACCGCTTCCTGCAGATACTTTGTTTGTAGGTGCAGGAAAGGCATTTTATAACAAAGAACGCAGTCCTTATGATTGTTATATTGCAAATTACCACGACCAAGGCTTAATCCCGATTAAGACTGTTGCCGGTGACGAAACAGTTAATATGACAATTGGGCTGGATATTATAAGAACCTCTCCCGGTCATGGCACAGCTTTTGATATTGCTGGCAAGGATATTGCATGTGAAGCTGGCATGATTTCAGCAATCAGGGCAGTTATTAATTAGAATTTATACGGATGATAGTCTTGAGGAAGTTTCCAGCCGTTTGACTGTATAAGCCTTGCACAATATGCTTTTGAGTGAACCGGATTTTTTGTGTAATATCTGTTCCGGCAAGAAAATAAAAAAACACAGATTATTAATCTGTGTTTTTTTATTATTGTTATTTATTTTTATTAAACAAGTGCGGCAGATTTTGAAGCCGGAGTCTTGTTGTTTTTCTTGTCTTCCCAGAAGTCAACAAGGACTGAACAGAAGAATATACTTGAGTATGTTCCGATTGCGATACCTAAAATCATTGCAAGTACAAAGTCTTTTGTTGTAACGCCGCCGAAGAAGTATAACGCCAATAATGTAATTAGAGTTGTTAATGATGTATTAATACTTCTTGCAAGTGTCTGGTTAACAGAAGCGTTTACAATTTCGCCAAAAGACATCTTTTTGGAATAATATCTTAAGTTTTCTCTAATTCTGTCAAATACAACGATAGTATCGTGAACTGAGAACCCTACAACCGTTAAAATCGCGGTAATAAACAAACCGTCAATCTGAACGTTGTAAAAAATTCCAAGTAAAGAAAACGCGCCCACAACAAATAACACATCATGAGCAATCCCAAGTATGGCAGCCAGTGCATAGTCAAACTTAAATCTTATTGAAAGATAAATAACTATGCCTAAAAATGCTAAGCCTAAAGCAAGTAATGAATTTTTAAATAATTCCTTACCTAAAGTTGGTCCCACAGAACTTACTGAAATAAGTTCCGGATTTGTATAATCTTTTGATAAAACTTCAGTAATTTTGTTTACGCCATCAGTGTTTTCGCCGATAAATTTAGTTCTGATTGAAATAATATTTTGAAGATTACTATTTTCTTTTGAATCATCACCGGCATTTGCATGTACAACCTGAAGAAGCGGATTTTCTACTCCTGCAGCTTCAAGGTCTGCACGTGTTTTTGCTATATCGTTATTATCAATTTTCTGGTTTACTCCATACTGGAGAATTGTTCCGCCGGTATAATCAATACCAACTTTCAAAGGAATATGGTGCTCGTTATGTATTGCCGAATAGATAAGGGCAGCAGTTCCCGGCAGAAGTAAGATTGCAGAAATACAAAGCCATACTACTCTGTATTTAACAATATCAATTACGTGTTTTGCTATATCTGTCATTTTTAATTACCTCATTTTCCTAATCTAAAATTCCGAAACGGGCATTTTCACGTTTTGTTTCAGTAGCTTCAAAACTTTTGCCGATTTCATCTTTATGCAAACCGAATAATTGCGGATATTTAAGCTCGCCGGTTCCGAAGATTAAGTGCATAAAGTTTTTAGTGATTGTAATTGCACTGAACATTGAAACAATTACACCCAGAGCCAGAGTTAAAGCAAAACCTTTAACAATACTTGTACCTAAAAGATAAAGAATTACGCAGGTGATAATTGTTGTCATGTTTGAATCGAAAATACTTGTAAATGCTCTGTCAAAGCCGGAATTAATAGCAGTAAATAAGTTTCTGCCGGCTCTTAATTCTTCTTTAGTTCTTTCAAAAATAAGAATATTAGCATCAACTGCCATACCGATACTTAAGATGAAGCCTGCAATACCTGCAAGAGTTAAAGTAACAGGAATTGCTTTAAATAGAGCAAATAGTATTAAGCTGTAAATCAGCAAAGCCACATCTGCAATTAATCCAGGAAGTCTGTAGTAAGCAATCATAAACAGCATTACGATTGAAAGTCCTATAATACCGGCAACTTTTGATTTAGCGATACTGTCTGCCCCCAGAGTAGGACCTACGGTATTTTCTTCAACTATTTTTGCCGGAACAGGAAGAGCACCTGCATTTAAGAGGTTAACCATTCTTTCGGCTTCTGAATATTCAAATCCGCTATCTCCGCCTGAAATTTGAGCTTTACCGCCGTAAATAGGCTCTCTTATAACAGGTGCAGATTGAAGTTCTCCGTCAAAGAAGATTGCCATCTGCTGTCCAACCAGATCACGAGTTAAGTCCGCGAATTTTTTAGATCCGGCTCCGTTAAATTCCAAAGAAACAACCCATTGCCCTGTAGAATCAGTGCTAAGTGTTGATTTAGCTAGATCCTGACCGGTAAGCCCTGTTTCAATCCAAATTTGTTCTCCGTTAGGGCCTTTACCTTCTTTTTTAAATTCAAGCTGAGCAGTTTCACCTAAGAATGCTTTTGCTTCTTTTAAATCTGTAACGTTTGGAATTTCGATAAGTAATCTTTTTTCACCTACCTGTTGAACAACCGTTTCGGCAACACCGAGTTTGTTTACCCTGTTTTCAATTGCGAACTGTAAACGGTTCATAACATCCTGCGTAATCTGCGGGATTGCTTTTGTTGTTTCGGCTTCGATTACAAGTCTTGACCCGCCGACAAGATCAAGCCCGAGTTTTGTTGGTTTTACGAAAATTGTAACTATTGATGCGATTACAATAAGTACAATTGCCCAAAACATGATAATTTTGTTTTTCACTTTTTTATCCTCTTATAAATGTTCTTGTTTTTAATTTTATTAAAGACTGTTATAAAATTTGATAGCCTGAGCGGGCTAATCATTTGTTACACTATCTAAAACACTGAATAAATCAGCTTTTTCCTCTTCATTAAGTTCAGCAAGAGGTCTTCTTACATATTCTTCAATAATACCTTTATGAGCAAGTGCTGCTTTAACCGGAACAGGATTTGGCGCCATAAAGAATTTTCTAAAAGCCGGATATAATTTTTTGTGCATATTTAATGCAGCTAAAAATTCTCCTGTTTTGTAATTTCTAATCATAGATTTAATTTCCGGTCCGAAAATATGCGAAGCAACAGAAATTACCCCTCTTGCGCCCAGCGACATCATTGGAAGCGTAAGGCTGTCATCTCCGGAATATACTGAAAAATCATCAGGGCAGGCAAGTTTCATTTCAGTGACTGCATCCATATCAGGATAACTCTGCTTAATGCCTACTATGTTGTCAAATTCTTTTGCGAGCTTTGCAACTGTTTCCGGCAGAATATTAACCCCTGTTCGTGACGGGATATTATAAATAATTACAGGCAAATCAGTGCTTCTTGCAATTGCAGAGAAGTGTTCAATCATACCTTTCTGATTTGGTTTGTTGTAATAAGGAACAACTGAAAGAATTGCATCAACATCTTCTTTTTGAGCAAGTTTTGCAGTTCGGCAGGCTGTCATTGTGCAATTTGAACCTGCATTCATAATAACTCTTGCTTTATTTGCAGTTGCACGCTTGACGGTACTCAGTACTTCGAGGTCTTCTTCATGAGTAAGAGTAGGGCCTTCACCTGTAGTACCGGCAACAAGAACGGTGTCGCTGCCATGTGTAATTAAATATTTGGTAAGTTCTTCTACTTTGTTGTAATCAACTTCTCTGTTCTTATCAAACGGCGTAACCATTGCCGTTATGACTTCCCCGGCGTCATATCTGATAGCCATAAATACCTCTTTTCTTAAAAACTAAGACATCTCTTTAGTCATCATTATAACCTAAACAAAGATTTAGGTAATACTTATTATTAATTTGTAACAAAGAAGGCAATTTCCCATATTGATTTTTTTTATATAAATAACAGGGGATTTAATTATGGGGAAATTTAATTTATTAGTTGATTTTGCAAAGGCGGCTGATTTGTATATAAAAGCTGCAAAAGGTACCAGTACAACTGCAAAATCATTGAAAGCAGCCCTTCCAAAAACATTGAAAGAACTCGTAGATTCCCGCAGAGGCTTGTATAAGTTATCGCCTGAAGAAAAAGTTATTGATGCTTTAAAACAGGTGAGAACTAAAGGAGGTCAGGCAAAATTTCCAGAAGAAGCATTGAGGACTGAAATCAAAAAAGTTAATTTGGGGCATTACCGGAAATTTGATCCAAATGGGCAGTATTCTGATAGTAAATGTTGTGAAATTATTCAATTTGCAAAGCGAAATGATGTGAATTTAAAGGATGTTGCCGAATTTTCACTCCTGCCTCCAAATACTTATGGTTTTGTTCATAATCTTCCTAAAGACAGATTTAAGATTTTTAAAGAATTTATGAGATATACTCAAAGTGACCAGTTCTATATCAGGCAATTAAAAGAAATCAATCCTAGAAGATTTTCTTATGAACAATTACTCAATATTTCAAAAGATATGCCGGAAGATAAGGTCCAAATTCTCAGAAAGCTAATTAATATTAAAAGACCTGAAGGTCCTTTTGTTATTAAAGGCGAATATGTATTTCACGCGGATGATTTGATGAAAATTGTAAACACCGGAGGATTGGATATAAACGGATTGACAAGGTTGGCAAGAACAAGCGGATTAAATGGTTATTCAATCTGTGAGATGAGCAAGGTAAAAGATATTGATTTTAACCGGGCATCAAAAGTAATAGATAAAATCAAAAAATCTCATAAAGGTGATGTTGTTTTTTCTGTTGAAAAAGATTTATATGAACCGGATAAATTTAGATTGCTAGAATGGAGCAAAGCTAACGATAAGGAAGTTTTGATAAAAACATTTGATAATAAAATGAATTTGCTTTCTACGGATAAAATAGTTACTGTTGCAGGGCAGAAAAATCAGGCAAAAATTATCGGCAAGGATTTTGAAGTGGTTGTTGAGCCTCATTGTGTTCCCCGTAAAGATTTCGCACCTTTGAAGCAAAAGCTTTGTGAAACTGTTTCTGAAACCCGTAGTATAAGAGATGCACAGGGAAATTTATTAAGAACAGAATATTTAACTCCTTCTGAGGTTAGCGGGCTTCACAATTGGAAAGCCGTATTCCCGGATGGAACAGCCAAGCCTATTATTGATGTAAAAAAAGGTAAAAATGGAATTTTAACAGTGACAAAAGATCTTGAGGCTCTTGATGGAACCGTTACAAAATCTAAATACCGAAAATTGCCTGATGGCAGCTGGACAATGCGGCTGAATATTTCAAAAAACGGAAAGAATTTGTCCAAAAGCAACGTAAAGCATAAACTGATTTCACCAAACGAATCCGAATCAACAGTTAATGGTAACAAATTTAAAGTTTTTTATTCTCCAGATGAGATTAAAGTTGTAAATTCAAAAGGAGAAACCGATTGTATTATTGATTTGAAAGCTCTTATTGATGCAAATAATACGCCGGAAAATTCGTTAAAGCTGAAAAAGATGCTGAAAGAATGTTCTGCTGATGAATTACAGGTTATCAGCAAGAAACTTAAAAAACTGGAGTTTAATTCCAATAAGATAGATGCTTTTGCAACTACATCAAAAGGTCTTGTTTCTACAGGTGATGATATTTTTATATTCAGGCATGAAATGGGGCATATTGATGATTTGTTCGGTACAGCTCCAGGGAAGGATATGGCGTGCCGGGGAATTTATTCAACTGCTGACACATTTAAAAATATTTACTCACAGGAACTGAATATGTTTATGAAAGAGTTTCCAGAAACTCAGCGGAAATATGTGGATTATTTTATAGACCATACAAATCATGAATTGAGTAAACAAAGTTTTCAAGAAACCGTAGCCGAGCTTATTGCATCAAACAAATGCCCGGATATTAGTAAGCTTTTTGGAACTAGAACAGAATATTTAGAACGATATTTCCCTCAAACAAGAAGCTTTCTTGTGAATACGTAATTCTCAAAATGTTTTTAATAATTCATAACAAAATAACACAGCCTGAATTATTTGTGCTACGATTTTGTATATGAACTGGAAAAATCTGAGTAAAAAGAAGAAGGCTTATATTATAGCATTTTCCGGAATTGTCGGGATATTACTGTGGGCTTTTATTTCTGCCGGAATTATCACCCATAATTTTAACCGCAGTCAGCTTTCTGTAAATCAAGACAGGCAGGAAGCTCTGATTAACGGTATTATTCTTACTGAAACCAAGGATGAAAAAAAATACTGGGAAATTTACGGTGAAACCGGCACTTATGACAGCACAAACGGAGTTGCTCTTCTTGATAACTGTATCGGAAATTTTTATGATGAAAATAATGAAGTTTCTATGAGTTTTGAATCCAGCAAAGGTACTTACAACTCAAAGAAAACCCAGATTATTATGTATAATGATACAAGGGTTGTTATTAAAGACGGAACTTCCCTTGAAGCTGACAGGATTACCTGGACCGGTTCTGATAATCCTATTGTTGCAAAAGGCAATATAAGAATTACACGCAATGGTCAATTCCTTGCCACTGCCGATACGGTTGAAATAAGCCCAAGTTATGATAACTTTAAAATTATAGGTCATGCCCAATCTAAAATGTATGATGTTAAGGAGAAAAAATGAAGAAACTCTTAATTAGTATAGCTGTTATAATGTTTTCTTTCGGTATAATCGCACAGGCGTCGGATCTGGTTATCGAATCAAAAACCCAGACTTTTTCCGAAGAAGATAACAAGATTAAGTTTCAAGGCGATGTAAAAGTTTCCGTTGACGATATGAAAGTTGTCGGAGAATCTGCCGATATTAATATGAATGAAGAACAGAAACTTGATACTGCAACATTTTATGACAAACCTTACGCATACGAAGTTAAAAAGAACAAAAAACGAGAAGTTAAAGCTAATATTTTAAAAGTTTCTTTAATTACAAAAATCGTCAGGGCTGAAGGTGATACCCAGTCAGTAGTTTTTGACGGCAAAGTTCCTATTGTTGTTATTAACTCGGATGTTCAGGAATACGATACAAAAACAGGCGTGATGACTGCAACCGGTGCTGTAACAATTAAGTACAAAGATATTGAATCTTTTTCAAATAAAGCCATAATTAAAACAAATAAAAACGGCGATTTGAAAGACTTGGAACTCATTGGAAATGCCAGAGTAAAAGACAAAACAAATGAATCTTTTGCTGATAAATTCTATTATAGCGAAGCAACAAAAATGCTTACAGCAACAGGCAACACTACCTCTAATGCAACAATGGAGGACGGGCAGAAGCTTATATTGAAATCTAATGTGCAAGAATACAACCAGGATAAAAATACTTACAGTGCAAGCGGAAATGTTCGCGTATGGTACCAGGATTACTACGCTGTAGGGCCTAAAATTACTGTTTATCCGGATAAAACTACAAACAAGCCTAATGATATATATTTTACCGGCCGTTCAAGTATTACTCAGGGCGTAAGAACTATTTATGCCGATAAGATTAAGATGATGCTTAAACCGAAAGACTTCCATGCCGAAGGTAATACACGCACCGTAATAAAAAATATCGGTTCGGGCGACAGCAGCGACGGAGAAATGACACTCGGATTATAAGGAAAATAAAATGAGCGCAAAAATTGACAAAGCTGTAGAGCTGTATAATAAAGGTGAGTATGACAAAGCTATTGATATTTTTAGTTCAGTTTCTGAAACTGAAAATCCAAGTGCCGAGTTATATAATAATATAGGCTTATGCTATTTTAAGAATGGTAATATAGAAAAAGCGGAAGACAATTTCCTGAAAGCTATTGAAATAAACCCGAAATTGCCACAGGTTTATCTAAATCTTGCTGACATTTATTATAAGCAGAGAGATTTTGAAAACGGGCTTGAACTGCTTTCACAAGGAGTTTATGAGCTTCCTGACAATATGGTTTTGAGGCATCTGCTTGCAAGATTTTATATGGAAGATGCAAGGCTTGATTTGGCTATAGATGAACTTGAAAAAATCCTTGAAACCCAGCCTGAAAATTATGATGCTTATTATGATTTGGGTAAGGTTCATTTTGAACTTGGAAATTATGCTGTTGCAATAGAAAATTTTGAAAATGTTCTTGAATACAAAGAAGATAATGTCTGGATTTATTATTATCTTGCTCAGGCTTATGAAGCAAACGATGAAATAGACAAAGCTATTTCAAATTACCTTAAAGTTATTGCAAGAGATGACGGCTTTTATCAGGCTTATAAAAAGGTCGCAATATTGTTCCTTGCAAGAGGTGATTACGAAGATGCGGTAGAATACTTTGAAGACTATGTAACTCTTGGCGTGCCGCAGGAAGAAATAAATAACGTTAATAAGCTTATAGAAAGAATTAAGAAGAAACAAGAAAATGAAAGATAAATACTGGATTGCGTTTTCGGCAATTGAACAAATTGACAGCGCATTTGTTCAAAGACTTTATAACTATTTCGGAGATGTAGAAGAGGCTTATAATGCAGGCTTGAATGATTTGGAGCAAATTGACGGGCTTAGTGTAAGGAAAGCTGAAACTTTTCTTCGTGAGCGTGATAAAATCAATCCGGATAAAGCGCTTGAAGAAGTGCAAAACCGCGATATTAAATTCTTAGCCTTTGAGGATGAAAAATATCCTAAAATGCTTAAACAAATTTCAAATCCTCCTGCCGTTTTGTATTACAAAGGAGATATAGAAGCCTGTAATTTTGAAAGAACTCTTGCAGTTGTCGGTTCAAGGCGTGCAAGTTATAGCGCAAAGGAAGCTGTAAATAAAGTACTCTTAGAATTAAAAGATACTGATATTTGCATAGTTTCCGGTCTTGCTGCCGGAATTGATACCGCAGCACATCTTGCGGCACTGGAAAATAATCTAAAGACAATCGGTGTTATAGCAAGCGGGTTTGATTATATTTATCCGTCCTCTAACAAATATCTTTATCAAAAACTTGAAAACGGCGGCGGTGTTGTTGTAACAGAATATTATCCGACCTTTCAGCCTTTAAAGTTCAGATTTCCTCAGAGAAATAGAATAGTTTCAGGACTTTCATACGGTACCCTTGTTGCCGAGGCTTCACTAAAAAGCGGGGCTCTTATAACTGCAAACCTTACTCTGGAACAGGGAAGAGAGCTGATGTGTATTCCGGGGCTTATTTCAAATCCTAATACAGAGGGTATTTATAAGCTTCTAAAAAACGGGGCAGCTTTGGTTACAAAAGCCGATGATATTCTTGAAGCACTTAACTGGGAAATAAACCCGGTACAGCAGCTTTCTATAGATTTAACGGAAAATTTGAACGAAGCTGAACAGAAAATATATAAAGCTCTTGATGTTGAAGAAAAAGGTTTTGATGAACTTTCGGCATTAACAAAAATCAGTACGGCTGATTTGCTGACGAACTTGACAACCATGGAGCTTAAAGGCATAATAAAACAAGTAACCGGTGATAGATATAAGAGGGTGTAGAATATAAATGGCAAAAGCAGCAGCAGAAAAAGCAGACAATACACAGGCAGCTTCTAAAAGTAAATCAAAAAAAGAAAAAGCTCTTGTAATAGTCGAGTCTCCTGCAAAATCCAAAACAATAAGAAAGATTTTAGGTGACAGTTATACAATTGAAGCAAGTTTCGGACACATAAGGGATTTGCCTCAGAATGTCCTCGGCTTTGATGTTAACAAAGGTTTTGAACCGTCATTTGTCGTTATTCCTGAAAAGAAAAAAGTTGTTACTAAATTAAATGACTTATCTAAAAAAAGTGATAAAATTTTTCTCGCATCCGACCCCGACCGGGAAGGAGAAGCAATTGCCTGGCATGTCAGACAGGTTCTGAATGTTCCTGATGATAAAGTTTTTAGAATTGAGTTTAACGAAATTACGCCAAAAGCCGTAAAATATGCCGTTGAACATCCGCGTGCCATTGATATGGACAGGGTAAAGGCACAGCAGACAAGACAAATTCTTGATAAGCTTGTAGGTTATAAACTAAGCCCTGTTTTATGGAAGAGGCTTGGCAATTATCACCTTTCAGCCGGCCGCGTTCAGTCAGTTGCCCTGAGGATGATTTGTGAAAGAGAAGAAGAAATCGAAGCTTTCGTTCCTGTTGAATACTGGTCAATTCATACTGAACTTGAAAAGGAAGGCGGCGTTTTTGAAGCCGAGCTTTCAAAATATAAAGATAAAAAAGTTGAAATCCATAACGAAGAAGAAGCGCAAAAGATTGTTGAATTTCTTGCTGATAAATCAACAGAATATAAAGTTGCAAAGATTACAAACCGCGAAACAAAGCGTAAACCTACTGCACCTTTTATAACCTCAACACTTCAGCGGGAAGCCTCATCAAAGCTTGGCTATGGTGTGCAAAAAACAATGCAGATTGCGCAGAAACTTTACGAAGGGATTGAGCTTGAAAACGGCGCGGTCGGTTTGATTACCTATATGAGAACCGATAGTACAAGAATTTCCGATGATGCTCAGGCAATGGCAAAGGATTTTATTCTCAATAACTACGGTGAGAAATATTATCCGGAGAAACCTAATATTTATGCAAAGGGGAAACAAAATGTTCAGGATGCTCACGAAGCTATCCGTCCGTCTTATCCTGAAAGAACTCCGGACAGTATTAAACAATATCTTTCAAATGAGCAGTATCGTTTGTATAAGCTAATATGGAATAAGTTTATGTCATCACAAATGACAAATGCTACTATTGCCAATAAATCAGTTGAAATTACAGCCGGAGATTACACTCTGAGAGCAAGTACAAGTAAAGTTATGTTCGACGGTTTCTTAAAGCTTTACAACGAAACAGCAGATGAGGACAATGCTCCTAAAGAAAAAATACCTGATCTTCAAAAAGACGATATTTTGACTTGTCGTAAAGTTACGCCTAAGCAGCACTTTACCCAGCCGCCTCCAAGATATTCCGAAGCTACTCTTGTTAAGGCTCTGGAAGAATACGGTATAGGACGTCCGTCAACTTACGCTTCTATTATTACAAAAATCCAAACGCGCGGCTATGTTGAAAAGCTTGAAAAGGCTCTTGCTCCAACTTTACTCGGGCGGACTGTTTCCAAGCAGCTTGTGGCTCAATTTACGGATGTAATGGATTATAAATTTACCGCAGGTATGGAAACCAAGTTAGACTTGATTGCTGAAAAGAAGGCGGTCTGGAATAAAGTTCTGGAAGATTTCTACGGTCCGTTTATAGAAGTAGTTAACGATGCTATGAAAAACGGCGAGCGCGTTCGCATTGAAAGTAATGTTATGTGTCCAAACTGCGGTAAACCAATGCTTGTAAGAACAAGCCGGCAGGGAAACCAGTTTTTGGGATGTTCCGGTTATCCAGAATGTAAAACCGTAATGTCGATGAACGCAATTTCTGAAAACGCTCAGGCGCAGCCTGCCGGGGCTGAGAAATGCGAAGAAAAGTGCGAAAAATGCGGTTCGGATATGGTATTTAAAACAGGTCCTTACGGCAAATATATGGAATGTACAAATGAAGAATGCAAATTCCGAAAGCCATACCGCCGCTCTACCGGCGTTAAATGCCCTAAATGCGGTAACGGGGTTATTGTTGAAAGAAAATCAAAACGCGGAACTGTATTTTTTGGCTGCGATAAATATCCGGACTGTGATTTTGTTCTCTGGAATGAACCAACCGGTGAGGAATGTCCTGATTGCGGGGCGTTACTTGTGAAAAAGGTTCTGAAAAAAGGAACAACAATAGAATGTTCAAATCGTACATGTGGATACAAACGTACGGTAGAAGAAAATACGGAGGCTCAGGCTGATGAATAAATTTGGTTTAATCGGTTATCCTTTAGGACATTCAATTTCAGCAGTGATTCACAAGGCAGGTTTTGAAAGCCTTGGTGTTAATGCTTCATACGATATTCTTGAAACAGATCCTGAAGATTTGGTTGATAGGGTTAAATTCTTTAAACACAACAATTATAGCGGTTTTAATGTAACTATCCCGTTAAAACTTCCTATCTCTCTTTTTGTTCAGGAAGTTGACAAGTATGCAGATATTGCAGGTGCGGTTAATACTGTAAAGATTAATCCTGATAAAACCTTTAAAGGATATAATACTGATGCTATGGGATTTAAAAAAGCTATACCTTCATCAATTAATCTTGAAGGAGCTTCTGTTGCTCTTCTGGGTACCGGCGGCGCAAGCAGGGCTGCTGTTTTAGGTTTATCTGAACTTGGCGTTAAGGAGATTGGCGTTTATACTCGAAATATTCCTAATGCACTAGATTATATGGCATATATGCGCCGGAAATTTCCTGCAATAAATTTCACAGCCTATCAGATTGATGCTGTAAGAGATTTGTCTAAATACGACATGCTTGTGAATACAACCCCTATAGGAATGCTTGGGCGTTCTGCTGATATGACACCTGTAGAGGCAAATGTTTTGCAGACAATGCATGAGGGAGCTGTTGTTTACGATGTTATTTATAATCCTAAAAAAACTGTATTGTTAACAAATGCAGAACGGCTTGGGCTAAAAATTATAAATGGGCTGGATATGTTGATTTATCAGGCAATTTCAGCTCAGGAAATATGGCTTGGAAGAACTCCTGATTTTAATGCAATGAAAATTGCTGCACTTGAGAGTTTGTGATAGCAAAAAATTTTATGTGCAAGGTTTTTGTATCGTATGGCTATAAGATTTTCTTCTGTTACATTTACAGGTTATCATAAACCTGATAATTATAAACGTATAGATAAAAATGTGGTACGTTCTGCTCAACCTCAGGCAGAGGAAATTGTCTGGCTTAAAAAACACCGGAATATTACAGATATTATAAATTTCAGAACTCTGACCGTTCCTGCAACAGATTTTAATGAAGAAAAACTTGCTGATGCTTTGAATATAAAATATCATTCTGTTCCAACTGAGACGAAAAAGCCTAAAATTGAGGATGTGAAACATTTTCTGAATATAATAGATGATGTTAAGAAACGCGATGGAAAAGTATTAATACACTGTAGAGCCGGTGCGGACAGAACAGGTTTTTATGCTTTCATTTATAAAGTTTTGAACGGTCTTGATAATATGAAAAATGCGGAAAAAGAAATGCTTGAAATGGGCTATCACAAAGACCGCTATCCTTTTCTTCAGGAAATGGCAAAAGACTTTATTAAAGTATTGAAAAAATAATTGTCCTGGAAAATTCTGTTATAATTGTATACGGGCAGACTTTTAGAGTGGTGTTTGGGAATGCGGACAGGAGCAGGACCGGGTTGATACAACGGAAAACTGCGGTGCTGGATTATGGTTATTCATATCTTAACGCATCAATCGGGTTAAGAAGTGATGCTTTATAAGCAGGGTAGTATCCAAAAAGTACTCCTATAGCACCTGAAAATCCTAGCGAAAGTGCAATGGAAAATCCTGATATGGAAATACTCATATCCGAGAATATTTGTATTGCTTTAGCTCCGGTAACACCTATCAGAACCCCTATTACTCCTCCGATTACCGAAAGCAGGAATGATTCAATCAGGAACTGAATGCGTATGTCACTGGCTTTCGCTCCTATTGCCATTCGGATACCGATTTCTTTTGTTCTTTCTGTTACAGATACAAGCATAATATTCATAATTCCGATGCCGCCTACTATCAATGAAACCGAAGCAATTGCACCGAGAAGGATTGACATTGTGCGGGCAGAAGATTTTATTGTTTCCTGCATTTCTGCAAGGTTTCTAATCTCAAAATCTTTTTCCTGAGTTTTTCCTATGTTATGGCGTTTGGTGAGAATTTCGTCAATATCCTCTTCTGTTGTTTGCATAACTTCATCGCTCTGGGCTTTTACATTTATCATTTTTATTGAGCCGGGAAAGTCTGTTCCGAAAACTTTTTTCTGGGCTGTTGTTATCGGGATGAATACCAGATCATCCTGATCCATTCCCATTCCGCTCTGACCTTTTGTTTTTAAAAGTGCAATAATTTTAAACGGAACATTACCTATACGCATTGTTTTATTTATAGGGTCAACATCTCCAAAAAGCTCATTTGCAACTGTGTTTCCAATAATTGCGACTTTCGTGTTGTTTTTTATATCTTCCGGAATAAAATTTCTTCCGGTCAGGATTTCATAGTTTCTTATAAAAAGATAAGGTGCAGTTGTTCCTCCTATGGTTGTAGACCAGTTCTGATTTCCGTAAGTAAGCTGGGCTGTGCCTGATGAATAAGGTGCAACAGCAAGAACCCCTCTGGCTGATTTTTCAATTGCATCTGCATCTTTTAGAGTTAAAGATGGTTTTGTTCCAAAACCCATTCTTACCCCGCCTGAGGTTGCAGAAGCGGAACGGATCATAAGCAGGTTGCTGCCCATTGATTCCATATCTTTTGCAATTTTCTTGCTTGCGCCTGTTCCGACTGCAAGCATTATTATAACCGCACTCACGCCGATGATTATGCCGAGGCTTGTTAATATTGAGCGCATTTTGTTAATCTTTAACGAACGTATTGCCATTACAAGTGTAGATTTGAAATCTATCATAGTAGATAATCCTCCATTTTTGTATTTACGGGGTGAGGATTTTTGTTTATCTCATCAGAAATAATATTTCCGTCTTTAAATCGTACAATCCGCCCGCAGTACTCTGCAATATCAGGTTCATGGGTTACGAGAACTATTGTTTTTCCCATTTGTCTGTTGAGGTTTACGAAAAATTCCATAACTTCAACGCTTGTTTTTGTATCAAGGTTTCCGGTCGGTTCGTCTGCAAGTATAAGCGGCGGGTCGTTTACAATAGCCCGGGCTATTGCGACCCTCTGCTGCTGACCACCTGACATCTGGTTTGGCATATGGTCTTCTCTTTTCTCAAGCCCGACAATTTTAAGAGCGTTTTTTGCTCTTACAATCCTTTCTGCTTCGGGTATGCCTTTATAAATCATAGGAAGCTGGACATTTTCAAGTGCGCTTGTTCTTGATATAAGATTGAAGCCCTGAAATACAAAGCCCATTTTTACATTTCTTACATCAGCCAGTTCATCAGCATCAAGAGTTAGCATATTAATCCCGTCGAGAAAATAGCTTCCCGAGTTGGGTTTATCCAATGTACCGAGCATATTCATAAATGTTGATTTCCCTGAACCTGAAGCGCCCATTATTGCGACAAATTCACCGCGTTCGATTGAAAGCGAAACGCCGTTTAGGGCATTAAAGCTGTCCTCTCCTGTTTGATATGTTTTTATAGCATCTTTTACTTCTATCAGGCTCATTTTACCTCTAACTTTGCTGAAAATTCTTCAAATTTATCTTAAGCTTGTATTCTCTGCTGCGGGTGGCAGTATTCCGGTTCTCTACTGCTAGAATGGTCCGGGACCTCTGCGTCTTTTCTTATCTTTATTTTTTGAAAGTGATGAGTCTACTATTATTCTGTCACCTTCTTTTATTTCTTTAGAGATAATCTCTGTATTTGTATCATCGCTCGCGCCTGTTTCAATATTTATACGCTTAGGGCGTCTTTTTTCCAAAATCCAGATACCCTGATTTTTGTAACGTGTTCCATCTGTATTAGGGTTAAATTTGAGTGCAATACTCGGCGCGCACATTACATTTTCACTTTTATCTGTAATGATTGATACATTAGCGGTCATGCCCGGGATAAGTTTTAAATCATCGTTTTTAACGTCTACAATTACAGTGTAAGTTACAACATTTGAAACTGTTGTAGGTGAAATTCTTACCTGTGTAACTTTTCCTTTAAATACGCTGTCAGGATAACCATCGAGAGTGTAGGTTACGTCTTGCCCATCCTGAACCTTTCCGATGTCGGCTTCTGAAACGCTTACTTCAATTTGCATTTTTGTTAAATCCTGAGCTATTGTGAAAAGTTCAGGAGCCTGAAAGCTTGCTGCAACCGGCTGACCTACGTCGATTTCTCTCGAAATAATTGTTCCGTCTACAGGAGCTATGATTTGGGTATAGCCAAGGTTTGTTTGAGCAGTTTTAAGGTTTGCTCTGTATTGGTTAACCTGAGCCTGGGCTGCTCTTATCTGTGCTAAATCAGAGTAATATGTACTTTTATATTGATCAAGCTCGCTTTTTGCTACAAAATTTTTAGCATAGAGGTTTTTGTAGCGTTCATACATTTTTTTGTCATAATCTGCAATGGCTTGAAGTTTTGATACGTTTGCCATAGCATTATTAATTTGAGCCTGATTTTGCTGGACGGTTGCTTCAAAGTTTCGCGGGTCAATTTGAGCGAGGATTTGCCCCTTTTTCACCTGTGAATTAAAGTCCACATATATATTCTGAATAAGACCTGATACGGTTGAACCTACAGAAACAGTGTTAACCGGATTTATTGTCCCCGAAGCTTCTACCACCTGTGTTATTGTGCATCTTTCAAGAGGTTTTGTTATATATTTTACTCTTGATTTGATAGAACTGTAAGCAAACCCTGAGCCTGCCAGTACGATTAATACTGCTCCTGCAATAATATAACTCTTTTTAGCTTTCATTATCTTTCATCCTCGACATTTGTTCTAATTTCCTGTTTTAATGCTATCAGTTTTTCAAGATTTGCTCTTGCTACGTTGTAGTTATAAACAGTTTGAACGTATGACTGCTGTGCATTGTTGTAGTTCACCCTTGCGTCCTGCAGTTGTATGTAATCACCTATTCCTACTGCATATCTGCCATCTGCAAGTTCGAAGTTTTCGTATGTTTGCTTTACTTTTACAGCAAGAAGCGGAATTTGTTTTTCAAGCTGTACCATATTTATGTAAGCATTTTGTACTTCAAAGTAGATATTTTGTTCAAGTAAATCTATCTCATTTTTTGCAAGTGCTACTTGTAATTTACCGTTATCAATTTCATATTTTTTGCTTAGAATATTCACCGAACTTGATAAATTTAAACCAACATTAAAGGAATTAGTATTATACTGGTTACGGTAGTTATATCCTGCGCTTGCAGAAATTTCCGGATAATACTCTCGTTTAATATATAACAATGCCTGTTTCATTGCTTCCAGAGTTGCATTGTAAGCTTTCAGGTCCGGACGGTTTTGTTTTGCCTGTTCAACGCATTCTTCAAACGTATATGGGAAAGGCTTGAATTTAAAGGTTTCTATTACGTCCATTTTTTCTACTTTGGATGTTAATGTAGCATCTGAAACAGGATCCGGAGTTCTGCTTATGTCCCTTTTTTCTGAAATTTTTTCAAGATTTACAGGGATTTCTTTTTGCTTAAAGTTAAATGTTTCAGTTGATGAGATTTCATAATTCGGCGTATAGGCAACATACATGGAGTTATTAAGCTGTACAATGGCATTTTGGTATGCTTTGATTGATTCTACCAGAGTAACTTTTGAATCACTGAGGTTTACTTCAGCATTAACAAGGTCGATTTTTGATTTTATGCCTTCATCAAAATAAGCCTTTGTTCTCTGGTAGTTTCTTTCATTTATCTGTACGTAAGCTCTGTTTATATCAACTGTAGCTTTTGCTGCGAGTACATTATAGTAATTAGTTTTTACACTGAAAATCGTATCAAGTACAATATCATCAAAGTTAAACAGTGCTGAAATTTTGTTGAACTTCTGCATTCTTATTTGTGCATTTGTTTTGCCAAAATTCCATATGAGCTGGCTTAATGAGGCTTGTGCGTTGTATGTGTCATTAGTGCTGCTAAATCTGTTTGACGTATTGGAATTGTATGTATAGCCTGTACCAACACCTATTGTCGGGAAATATGAGGCTTTTGCTATTTTTTCATCATTTTGTGAAACTTTATAATTGAAATATGCCTTGTTAATCAACGGGCTGTTTTTCAGTGCTATTTGAATACAGTCATCCATTGTAAGCTTGGAGCCCTTTTGAATTACAGCATATTTTTCAACCGCATATGCAAGGTTGAAATTAAAGCTTACTAAAAGTGCTCCAACCAGTGTAAAAATTTTTAGTTTATCGATAGTTTTCAAGCTTGTTATCCTCAGATAATATACTAACGATTAAACCATATTATTTGTTCATTTTAATCATTCTTATAATGTAAAATCAGCAGGTTTTTTCTATACAGTATGGCTAATCCGTCAGGTATAGTAATGAACATCCCCACCCGGTGCCGGTTTTACAATCTTCTTCATAATTATCTATGGTTAATTCCGGTGTTGAGTTTGCTACATGTCCAGAACATCCATTAGGTCTGATGGAGCTGCCTGTTTTTGAGATTATAGTTGGTACCATATTTTTGGTTTGTACGGTCATAAAAAATATATCTCTGCCTATTGTGTTGGGCTTTTTGTAACCGTTTACGTCTATAAATATTTGATTATAACAATTATAATTCACTATAGCCCCGTCAGGCAGTATATATGATAAATATTTATAACCACCGTTTAAGTGTTGAGGTTTTCCTTTTTTATCATACCATTTGTTAGATTGATGCCAGTAGACTTTTCCTGTATTAGGCCAATTATCATTTGAATCATAATTTGTGTCAGAACGAACTTCTTTGCAATTTATCCCGGATTTAAGAACTCTTAGTTGACTTTGAATTTTGCAGAAATACACAGGCATTTGAAGCCAGTCTACTTTTTCGAAGGTTTCTCCGTCTTCTATATAAACTCTTTGCATAGCTTGAGCAAATGCTGAATATTGTTTTTTGAATGCATTTTTAAATTGCTTATCCTGTATTTTGTTAACCAGTGAAGGCAATGTCATTGCTGCAACAATACCAATAATACCAAGAGTAATTAAAACTTCCGCTAACGTAAATGCGGAACGGGATAATCCCAAAGCGCGAAAATGCCCGCCGGCGTTATTTAAGCCCCCCCCCCCGCTGTAAGAATTTAGTGATACCAATAGTTTTCATAGAATAATCCTCCTTTTTAATTTTCTTTAAAACTCCAAAAATCACGCTGGAACATTACCAAAAACGGCATTAATTCCAGACGTCCGATAAGCATTCCGGTAACCATCAGCGCTTTACTGATTGAATGTATAGAACTGAAAGAACCCATAGGGCCTATAATTTTTCCAAATCCTGGACCTATGTTACCGACTGCTGTAATTGAGCCTGTTAGACCTATTGTAATATTTTGTTCTGTAAGTGTTATTATCACAGATATAAGTGCAAACACCAGAAAATAGAAAAATACATATACTATTATCTGTCTTAAAACTTCCGGCGGAAG
>ENA-ORTF01001902-ORTF01001902.1-human-gut-metagenome-genome-assembly--contig:-NODE-1902-length-22892-cov-6.784516_pt1 | contig 22892 bp, 19 predicted proteins | sample MGYA00241908_ERZ509180 | MGnify/ENA primary metagenome ERZ509180 (study PRJEB26280, sample SAMEA2338814) | human gut metagenome | biome: human gut; feature: human-associated habitat; material: faeces... | reverse complement strand
TTCATTTGGATTATGAAATAGAATTAATTATTTTTGATATTATTTTGCATCATACCCACTCCCTTCTGCAAACCCAAAGTTTGACAGTACAAGATCATTACCATTGCCCGTAATGTTGGCAATAGTAGCACGATCTTCGTCCTCGTTGGTTTTACCTACTACTGTCCATGCCTGGTCGGGAAAGAGCCAGGGATATTGCTTCTTATACCAATTAAGAACCTTTTCATCGTCTTCATCGGTAGAGAAATATCCATTACAGATTGTTTGACCGGCAATGGCGGCTTTAGCAAAAGATGCATAAGTTGCATTCTTCCATAAATAATATAGCCCAGCGTTTTCCATCCAGTCCCCACACGTACCTGTTACAACTTTATTAGTTAATAAGTTCTTAATATATATATTATTACCATTTCGTTTACAAGCAAACAAATTAAGCCCATTAACAAAATTAGCATTTATATAATAGTTATTACCCGCTATAAAAGATACATAAACCAAAGACGAATATTGCATGGAAAAAGTTTTTTTGCTATCAGCTCCACACAAAATCATATTCCTTGTCGGATTATTCTGAAACGGAATAAACGCCGTGTACACCGTATAGGTATCCTCAAAGTTAAGTTCCTTCTCTGTAACTGCAACGTCGTCTATTCCGTCACCGAGGATAAAGCCTGGGTAGAGAGGAAGAATTTCAATCGTAAACTCTCCTCTGGTTGCTCCATATCCGTTATAAAAGCATGTTGGTTTCCCTGCCTCAACAATATCAGCATCAACAGTATATATGCCATCTTTGTCCCATGTACCGTAGACAGTATTCGTTGTTCCAAAAAAAGCTAATGTTAATTTATTTCCAGGCTGTAACCCCGTTACCCTAAACGTAAAATTCATGTGCTTAACACCAGGTGGGCTAGCTATAAAGACATAATCATCTAATGTGAATTTGTAGAATGTTTGGTAATTTTCATCGCCATACCCGCCAACCCCGGACATTCCCTTCCAAGCGAAATTCTTCATCTGTAAATCATGCCCATTACCTGTAAGGTCTTTCCATACAGGGTTCTCTGCCATTTGTTCATTAGTGAGACCTAATGCTGAATATCTGGCTACTATGCCTTCTATATCTGGGAAAGAATCAGCATTACATGGTAAATCTAATATCATTTTCGCATACTCTTTAAAAGGTATGGAAGTAGGTACATCATACCCTTTGGATATAAGGGCTCGCCTTATATCCTCCTTGGTATTTATGATCCTCATTAACTTATCTGATATGGTTCCCATTACACTTCCTCCCCATTTATGTAATCTAATACCGAACCTACGTCTCCGATGTCCGATTTTATTGACTCTCCTTGAGAATGTATTTCAATAAGTTTCTGATATAAGGTGTTATCCCCTATACGATTCTTATCTGTAGCTTGTTCTTCGATCTTAGTTATCGTATCAGGATCCTCGTACTTAACGCCATCAGGACCATACCATTCGTCTGTTAAATTCGTGTATTTATGACGAACTGGAGTCGATTTAGACTCCAGTGTTACTAAAAAATATTCGTTACAGCTCATGACAATAAGATTTAGTGGTTGCAACAATTACATCTACAAACTGTTCTCACGTAGCCAGAGGGAATGGCAGCCAGCTCCGTCCCTACGGCGATCGCCGGGTCAGTGCTTTCCATGACCGTCAGCGCCATCTTGTCCACGTCAAGGTCATTGTCGTAAACGATTTCTCCCTCAACGTAGATGCTCCCTGCATCAGAAACGTAGCAGTTTTTGACCTGTCTTATATGGCGCTGTGTAGCAGACGCAAAATCACACTCGATACTTAACCACCCTACCGGTATCTGATCGATATTGGATCCGATATTGTAATCAGGATCGGTTGTTTTAAGCACCATATGCCTTAATTCCCTTGTGTTTCCGTATCCGTCCATTGTTATGTATGTCCGGATCTGGACCTTACCTTTTCCCGTCTTATAACAGTTTTCTACTATTTCAGTGTCGGATGTAGTAGCATCGGGGAAATCACAAACAATACGCTGCCATCCTTCTTGTATTTTGCTGAATGTGGCGCCTCTTTGTATATCAGGGTCGGTCGTTTCTAAGACAATAAGATACTCATCCCGGACTCCTATTATGCTATCTACCGACCTGTATCCACCAAGATGTATTTTACCACCAGGAGTGGTATAGCATTCATCTACGGACATAATATGTCTTTCTGTAAGATCAGGAAAATCGCATTCGGTTTTCGTCCATTCGTTAGGTATCTTATCTATTCTTGTCCACTGAGGATAAGCATCATCTGTTGTCTTAACAATATAATAATACTGTTCCCTTACACCAAGAACGGCATCAATAGCTTGATAACCTTTTATATTGACCTTACCACCATCTGTCTTGTAGCATTCGTCTACTTCAACAATTTCCCGGTCCGTCATGTCAGGAAAATCACATACCATCCTCACCCAATCTTCTGGAATGGAATCCAGCACGGTACCTACCTTAATATCAGGATCGGTAGACTGAAGGACGGTATAAACCTCTTCCCTGGTCCCAAGAATGTTATCTATGGCGACCAAGCCTTCTACTTGCACTTTCCCTTTTTTAGTAGTGCAACATTCAAGAACGTAAGTTATGTCTCGCTCTGTCATGTCAGGAAAGTCACAAACCATTCTAACCCAATTTTCTGGAATTAGCCTGAAAACATGGCCGGCAGGGAAATTATCGTCCGTCGATTGAATAACAGTATAAATAGATTCCCTGATATTTATCTTATCATCTATGGCTTCTAATCCTTCTATTTCAACCTTACCATCCGGAGTCTTATAACATCTGTTGACGAACGTAATGTCGCGTTCTGTCATATCAGGAAGATCACAGTCGATCATAACCCATTCGTCCGGTATTTTAGCAAGAACTTTACCTACCGGATTATCCATGTCGGTACTGTCGGTAATTCTATGAGTTTCTTTAAGAACATCCATCTGGTCATTAAGAAGATACCAACTCCATACTTCAACCTTTCCACCAGGTGTACGGTAACAGGTTTTGAAATCTTTGATAACTTTCTCAGCTATGTTAATCCACTCCCATTCGGTTGTGGCCGGAATACCAGAAACAGGATGCTTCTTGCCTTCTTCGTCAAGATACCAATAACAGCCATTTAAGGACACAACCACTTGGTAGATTTTGTCCCCTATTTTTATACCGGATTTGCTGTCATCTACCGGTTGGGAGGAACCCCATTTTCCAACTATGTTGGTTATTTTGTCAATGCCCCTACCTAAGGCACCGACTAAAGAATCCACGCCGTTCATATGAAATCGACCTATTTCAAATTATTTTATTACAAAAAGGAGGTGGAGGACCAGCCTCCTCCCCCTTGGGATATATAGAAAAAAGGAAAATCAAATCTTGCAGGGCTTGATATTTGCCGAAGCAGCTAACAGGTCCATAAGGTCTTGAATACCTTCGTGAGCGCCATACGGTACATGGAAGTGTACTGTAATATGATCATCAATTACCCTACCGAAACCGTTAGAGTAACGTGCCGGCTTCAACGTTACTGAATAATCAGCATACGGAGCCAACAGGTCTAAGCGGGTTTCTTCGTTGGTAAACATCCGTTCCATAAGTTCTTGGTGAGTCTTACGGAAGTCGAAGAACATACGTTGTTCACGTTCTTTATCCAGCAATTCAGCGCCAAGGTGAGTACGCGGAGCCCAGTGCTGTTTGTATTCGGTGTGGATCGGGTTGAAGTACGTGCTGATAGCCTCGCGCTGTTCATCCGGATAACCGCCATTTACAGCAATACGAACAGATCCTTCCTGGAATGTCAGACGGTCAATCAAACAGTCAGACGGAGAAATCATGTAGTCAATACCACGGAACAAGATACCGCATTTGCAGTTCTTAGGAAGCGGATCGGCGATAATGGACTGATCTCCTGCTACGGCACCCAAACGTTTCCAGTTACGTCCACGATAAGATTCGGGAGCTTTAGATACGAAGAAGTCTTTGAAGATTTTATCGCATTCGTCGCAAACCATGTTAGTAACGACCGTTGTTTTGAATTTGTGTTGACATCCACCAGGTGTACCGTAATCTTCGATTGTCAGATACGGGAATGCTGCCTGCAATTCTTCTTTAGCACTGTTACCACATTCATCATCCGGCAACGTGATTTCATAAGCTTCTTTCGAAATCTTACAAGAACCACATGCTTCCCAGCTAACAGTAGTAACAGCAGGGTTGCTACACATATCTGATGTTTTAGCAACGAACGTTACTGTAGCAGTCGGATTAGTTTCTACAAATGCATCGATATCAGCCTTCGTCAGTTTCTTGCTTACGGCCACAGTGTACATACCTACGCCGCCATCTTGGGCTGCTGTTTTCTCGGCAGTGCCACTAACGGCATTCTTAATGCTTTCTACTACAGTAGACTGATCAACACCATCATCCTCTAACGTTACGGCATAAATCAAACCGCCGTCTACCTTAATATATCCGTCAGGGCACTCTTCGCAGCCTTTCATGATAGAAGACAGCTTTTGAGTATAATCAGCAGGCTTGCCGCCTTCTTTCATCACCTGATATTTGGATGTAGAAAGATGACGTCCGACTCTCTTGATATCCAAACCAGGATAAGCAGCCTTAAGCTGAGCCAGGGCATAAGCATCACCGGTATCACACATTTCCATACAATAGAAATTCATGTCGGTTTCCACCGGAGCTTTTTCCAGTTCATCACAAGAATGGATAGGATGGATTTCTACAAAATCACCTACCTTGCCACCACCTGCAATCGGCTGATTCTTGATACGTTCGATTGTTTTCAAGATAGCAGCCAAAATATCAACATCTTCACAAGGATCACATTCTGAACACATATCCTCACGACCCGGACAGTTTTCGAAAATGATGTAATCATCGATATTCACCTCACCCATCGGATAACCACGAAGCTCGAACAAACGTCCTGTAAGCTTAATATGAATAGGGATACGATCGCCTTTTCTTGCTGTAATAGCGGTACTGTCGTCAATTCCGTTATAACCGAAAATAACTTCATCTACTTTAATTTCTTTGCTCTTAGGAGCAGAAGCATACACTTCTATAATTTCATCAATAGCAAACGTAGGTGTAGAGAATGATTTATCATCAGATACACGGTCGTTAACCATCTCATTACGTCCGATTCTGATCTGGAAACGTTGTTCGTCCTTACGATATCCTTTCAAGTCTTTCAACGCTTTCAAACCATCTTTAGTCTGCTCACCATCCAAATCATAGATAGCGATCTGACCTTCTTGAAGCAACAAAGAATCTACGTCCGCCAACTTAGCGTGCGGAGGACAGATAATGTGTCTGTCATACGGTTTATGGATAGCCATAGCCTTATAATATTTTAAAAATTAATATTCTGTTATCTGTCTCAAAAATAGTGATAGTCATATAAGCAACAAAAAGCATTATGAATTAATTAATTCTTAATGCTTTTTGATAATCTTTAATTTAGGATATGCCTTTCTTCTGCTACAAAGGAGATTGGACGTTGTTTGAATCTATTTGATAACGTCCGTATTCGCTTTCATTCAAAGCAAATTGCTTTTCAATCATGTTAAGGATAATACCAATTAATTTATCATCTAATTCAGGATCTATATCAGTTGAATTAGAACCATCGGATTTAATATATCCTTCGATGTCAACTTCCTTCGGATAGCGATAATATGTAAGGTAAACGGTGTCTACATCAAAACCAGACTTATACACCCTTACCGAATCTTCTCCTATTGTATAGAATGTTTCCCTAAAATCAAAATCAGGTTTGTTAAAAGAGTCGGCAAGAAGTTCATGCGGGTTTTCGTTCTTAGCCTCCCACATAGTAAAATCAGTGACCGTGCATTCACCTTTGGTAAATACGCCTGATATGTTTGAAAAAGAAAAGAAATCAGAAGGCAATGAAAACAAAGTGCTTTCCGGATTATCTTTATCTCCTCTCTCATCAAGTTCTTTCGAATACACAACCAGCTTTTGGATATAACGTATATCCTCTTCATTTTTCTTATCAAGGATATAACGAACAAGGCGGTTTTGCTCGTCATTAAAAAGCTGAACAAAACGTGCCTTGTCAAGTTTTATACCACCGTTGGTCATGTTTTCTTCAGCCTTCTGTAAGGCCCGGAGATAACAATCAACGATTTTCATAAATTATTATTTTTTGTCAGCGTATTGATCAACATCGAAACCTTTCTCATCTTCCTTTTTCTTCTTGTCAGACTTAGTGCCTTCTATTTTTTTATGCTTGTTCTTTAAAGCGTTATACGCTTCCAGGACACGTGACTTGGTTTCTAACATCGACTTATTGGAAGCAAGAGCCATAGATGCAGAGATGGCGTCGGCGCCCAGGAGCTCGCCATTCAGATACAGTCCGTCGGTGTTGACGGTGACAGCCAGGCCCTCAATCATTTCCCTGATCATACGATGGAATTTAATCACCTGCATTCCCTCAGAAGATTCATCATCAGACAAGAACCTTGAGCTTGCTTCTTTATACATGTCAACGTTCGTATTCTTGGCATCAATCCAATTAGTGAATATGTATTGAACCATGCTCTGATCAAGCTCTACGCTGTATATGATGTCAAGATACAAAAGCAGATCGTAGATGCTTTTCCTTTCAGCCTCTGACCCTTTCAGCTTGTTCATGAACTCATATAAAATATCAGCCTTGTCAATCTGACGTTGTTTCCTGATATCTACGGCCGTAGTCTTGTCTTCTACACAATAATAAGATTCGACATACATTGGATTACCGTCTTCCTCTTTAGGAGTAAGAGACTTGGATAAAATAGCTATATACAGCTCAAATAAATCACGAACGTCATTAGTATAGAACAAACGACCATCATACAAGTCAATTCTGTAAGAATCCCAGAAATCGAAATTCTTTTGGTCCAGGTCCTCATTGACAGTTTCTTCAAACGGATACCGAATATTCTTAATACGCATATCCATTTCAGCTTTCTTGTCTTCAAGTGAGTAACCTTTATAACATGCTGAATTGATAAAGAAACCTGTATCATACACCCTAAGATCCTTGTCCCATCCACAACAAGATACTGTCTTGTTCCCAGGGAAAGGAGTCTTGGAAATGCCTCTTTCCTGATATCCGGAAGGAGCTTCTTCATCCATCTTACCTGTTATAACATAAATAGAGTCGGAATATATCTTCATTCCTCCTACGGTAGCCAGCAGTTTCTTAGACTCATGGCTTTCTTCAAAAATCTTTTTTCCCATTTTTTTTATATACCCTACGTCTTTTCATATATGAAAAGACTATGTTAGAAACAAAATTTGCGGCCGGTTTTAAAGCCGACCGCAAGTTAATATTAAAAGTTATGATTACAAAGAGCTTGGTAACAATTCAATTGTTACAAACCGGCTGGTATCTTTTACCCAACAAGCCGATACAGAGTGGCACCAGAATTGTTCTGACATACGAGGATGGCTGGATACAATTTCTTGAGCCGATACTCTGGACGACCATCTACCTTGTTCGTAACCCCACCACATAGAACCGATATCAGGCTTAACGTAGAATACGTTGCTGTTGATATTACCAATACGAGCTTCGGCTGAAGCAGGGATGCCGGCGAATGCATTGGAATATTCAGGAGCGGTCAAGTCTTCCATAATACATGAATATGATGTGATAGGAGTCATACCGTCTACCAACTGGCTTCTATCTACCATATCAACGTAATCCAAAGAAGGTTCGTGTTCTACAATAACCTTACCAATACCCGGAATAGTAACACCCTTGATCTTTACAGTTCCTAATTCAAGAGCATCGTTTGATCCTGTTACCGGATTATTGATAATACGTTCTGTACCCATAAGCGGAGCCAAGGCACCCAATTGAGAGAAGAACTCATCACGGAAGATTTCAACGATGTTCTTGTAAGCCATAGCACCTACCTTGAATTTCATTACACGATTTTCAATCGGCATATCGCTACGACCACGGAAAATATAGTCAGCAGCAGCCAGGAAGTGTTCGCGCTTGATACCGCCCGGACGTGCATATGAGATAACGAAACCACGGCGAAGTTGATGGTACAAACCTTCGTTTTTCATCAAAACACCATTATGACCCTTGACTCTACCTCCACGCATGAACATAAGTTCGTATGCTTCCATCTTAGCCAACTCAGCCAAACAGAACAAAGACACTGTATTGGCTACACGTGCCGTACGCATATCAATGCTTCCGTCACCAAGACGAGAACCGATGATAGCATAACTTGCATCACCTCCTCTGATTTCAGAAAGCTGACGAACTTTCTGGTAAGCCTTGTCGATGAAATTCTGTGTACGTTCGTCCGCATAAGCCAAAGACTTAATACCAGCGTACATAGTCGTTTCACCTTCAACACCACGGTGTCCACCAAGCGTAAATTCACAAGTCATAGAACCGGCCTTAGAAGCACCTCCTACACCAGAGAACTGAGTAGAAAACTCACCAAGAACGTTTGTTACCTTCCAGTATTTAATACCGGCTCGAAGCATGTCTTTCGGGAAATATTTAGCACGAGAACGGCCCCACAACTTACACCAGTATCTCCAGTTTTCACCTTCTTGTTTCGGAGGACGCTCTGTAGAGATAAGAGCCTGGCAACCATTAATCACATCGTAAGTAATAACATCTCCTTGTTTGAATTGTGCATTCAACACAATTTCGAAGAAGCTTTCATCAATACCAGGTTTTGCATATTTCAAAGACGTGTCTTCTACTGTAACCACCTCATACGTTTCTGATACCGGAAGATCATAACGGAATGAACCATTGATACCATTTACGGTAATAGTAGCATCCTGTTTAATCATACCCATATACATAGGCAGAGGATAGTTTGTAATGTTAGAAAACAACTCAAGCATACCCAGATGGTTCTTATCCGGATTTTCGTAGTACCAATCTTCTAAAGAGCTAAGATCGTGCTCTACGATACTTTGCTTAACGACTTTAGCGTCGGTATATCCAATCACCGTGTCACCATTCATGGTGGCCGGGAAATTTTTTGTTAAAAGTACATTAGCCATGAACGAAAAAATGTTTTAATTTTTAATCTATACTGATTTCATCGAACTTCACACCTTGAACTTGATCACCTTTATCATCTACCGGAGCTACCCTCTTGTCTTTATTTGTGTGGCTGATGAGCTTATAAATTTTCTTCTTCTCATCAACTACAGCTTGATTCGACTTCTGTTTTATGAACTCTCCTGGGTTCATAAGAAACATAATCAAATCTGGCGCTTCTTCCGGATTCATCATCATCTCCCTTACCCTATTAAATGCTTTGGTAATTCCGGGATTCGATTCAGAAGGTTTTAGGGCAAAATCAAGAGCTTTAGATACCATAGTGTCATTTAGCTGATACTTTGCCTGGATAGAAGACTTAAGGTCTTTCTTATACCTTCTAAAATCTTCTGCATCCTTCGCCTTCTTTTCGGCAGCCTCTTTAGTACGTTGCTGGATAATATCATCCATTCTCTTATCAAGCTCAGCCTTATACTTTATAGCCTTTGCTTCAACATACTCTTCTCCTTTATTGATAATGCCTTTGAAAAACTCATCAGCTTCATCTTTAGGCAACCCAAGAAGATCAACATAATGGCGAACGATCTTTATCTGATCTGCTTTGTTTTCAATGTCAAGCTTTTCTATCGGAGCGACATTCGTATCATATTGCTTAAGAATATCAACGATATTAGCGCCAGCCTTATCAGCCTGAATAAGCTTCTTGGTAATATCAGAAACAGAAGTAACATCTATCTTATCCTTAACAATATCCTCTTTCTGGCTTTCAAGGACTGTAGATAGTATGTCACACAACGAATCTTCTTTACTAAAATCAAGATCATTGATAGTAATCTCTTCGCCGTTTTCACCGCTAAATACCACATCTTTCAAATCGGGAATGATCCCTCTTGAAGAAAGGGCATCCAATACTTTTCTGTAATTGACAACCGGGGTCTCTACCGGATCCTGTTTAACGTCAACCACATTCTCTTCTCCTTTTTTATCCTCTTTAGGATCAGGAGTAGGATCAACAACCGAATCTTCTTTAATTTGAGAACCTTCTTCTACAGGCTTCTCATCTTTTTTAGCCGGTTCATTACCATTAATAGGCAGAATATCTTCTTCCCTATTATAAACATCATCAACCGGACCGATACTAAAAATATCGTCCAATTCTACTATTCCATTTTTTTCTAATTTTCCCATACTGCAAAAATATTTAAATACCTATATTTCAGACAAAAAACTTATAAGTGTTTAATCTCCACTAAAAATTAAATATCCCCAAATTTTATTAGAGATTTTCTAATGAAATTTGGGGATGTTTAATCCTTAATTCTTATTGATTCCGGCTACATACCTTTTGGTGGCATCTTCCCTCGCTCGTTGAGCAAGCTCTTTGGATTTTAATTTTAACTCTTCCATTTTCATTCTCATTTCATCATCATGAAGTTTGGAATCGTTTTCAATTTTCTTATCCTCTATCCTTTCATTGCTTTCTATATCAGCTTGCCTTACGGTCTGATCTGAAACAGAAGCCAGGAAGTTGAGGGAGGTGGCGTCGCTCTTGGCGTCTGCCGCCCTGCCTGCCGCCTGGATCTTCTCTTGAAGTATCCTGTATTGACCTTTCTTGTCTTCTAAAGCAAGTTCATGCTGACGTTGCTTATCCTTCTCAGCAGCTTCAGCTTGTATCTGTTGCTGGTTAAGCTGCATCTGATTCTGTTGTTGCTGCTGCATCTGACGCTCGTTGTATGCGCGAGTATTCCTTGCATTCTGTATAAGTTCCACCATAGAATCTGATGTGAAGATAGATGCAAGATCGTAAATGTCTCCTCCGGCCGTATTTAGCTGCAACATAAAGGTCTTGAACTTTTCAAGCTCATCCCTTTTCTTCGAGTTGGATAAAGCTTGAACACCAAGATGCCTTAGGCTAAGACCGTCGGTTCCTATAGATAAAAACGCTCTGGTAAGGTCACTTTTTGTGTACATTACAGAAATATCCTTTCCTTCTTCCTGGCATTGTTGAGCAACAGCCAGATGAAGATCCAAAGCGCGTTTCTTGAAGTAACCGAAGTTATCAAAGTATATCTGTGTTTGTAACATAGATGCTGTAACGCCCTGCTGGACCCCAGTGGCGGTCTCATACCTGTTGGGGCCATTAATTACTTGAGGCGTGATACCAACCATTTCAAAACACTTCATCCTCGACCATTCAGCAAGTTCCATTCTTGTTTTAAGTTGCTCTGTCTGGGACAAATCATAGACAGCAAACTGGTTGAAAGGGACACCACCTTTCGTGTTTTGAGATGAGGTATCTAATGTAAGAGCACCTACAGACTTAGCTACATCAAGAAGGTTTGCCCATATATCAGCCACATCTTCACCCAAATCCTTGTATTCACTCGGAACCAGATTTATATCTCCTAAGAAGAATTTACCGATCTCCTTTTCAAGAATATTGTTTATCTGGTTTATGGAGAAATTATAGAATATTTGATATGGCTGAATCCTGTTAGCCATAGAAGTACCGATATATCCGGCAACAGGTAAAACAAAGTCATAGATGTTGCTATCCCCTTTTATCTGGTGATCGATAGGTTCTCCATCCAGATACAGGTTGTCCTGAGCGAGGGCACCTCCACTTATTTTAACCCCGTACCTTACCTGTGGAACGTAATCTACGAAATAGGTATTAATCTCCGGGTTCTCCATTCCCTTACTCATGGTTCTGGTAATTTTCTTAATACCATTTTCCTGTAAAAAGTCCTGAAGAAGCTCGTCGGTTACCATTTCGGTAGTTACTAATCCGGTTTCAGTTTGGTAGGTAATTACATACACCTGAGCCGGGGATACCCAATATGATTCAGTTACCTGATACAAATCACTACGAACATGCTCGTCGCTCAAACTCTGGGCGCGGTTATAATAATTACCATGCTCTAAATTTGGCATGAATCTGGTTCTGTGATATTCGTTGCCATTACTATCGTATCCGGTATATGTGCCGGCTGGAATACCGTAATAATCCTCATAAGCTTTTATAGAAGCATAATCATTATATCCTTTCCAAGGTATTACCTTATTCTGATATAACATCCCTACGCTCGCCGATTTGGATAAACTTACATAGCTTCCATTATCACCATTATGATAAGTGCCATTGAAATTATCAGCACCTCCTATAAGCTTTTGCTTGTCTTTTGCCGTAAGAAGATGCCCCCACCTTACTATAATATCATTGGCAGTATAATAATGAACACGACCAATATAATCACCGTACTGCGGATACTTGCTATCTAATGTCTTAGAGTAAAATGTATTCAACGGAGACCACCTCTCCGGCTTATAATAGTCGTATCCTACATGATAATTTCTAAAGCAACGACCGGTAAGAAGATAGTCAATGAAATTCTCAGTGTCTATCTCATCCATGTAAAAACGCCCCCTGTCCGCCTCAAGCGTATGAGAACCCCATATAACCTCGGCAGTCTTCCATTTTGTATTCATGAAGTTCTCTATCTCAGGAGGGGTCATAGATGCTTTCACCTCTTGTATCTGTTGAGCATAAGCCTGCTTTTCTTCTTCGCTGGCAAAATTATTATAATCCGGATCCAATCCCCTATTTAATAACTCTTGCCTAACCCTTCTGTCCAATTCCTCTCTAATGTAATTATAAAGAAGATTCTCCTTCGTGGCAGAATACTGATTCACTTCAGATTCATCCAGTCCAACTACATTATATTTGTCAGAAAGGTTGCCCAACCATCCTACAAAAGCGTTTACGATCGTACCTATTATATCATAATGACGTAAGAATGATGGAATATTTACATTGTCCCTTATAGACTGAACATCCTTAAGATAAGGAATTACATCTTTCAGCTCCATAAATGACAGCTTCCCTTCCATCATCCTGTAAAAATCTTTGAACTTTTGGTTCTCATCAAGCTGCTTCAAACCAATCAATTCAAGAGAATCCATAGTGGCTTTAAACCACTCCTTGGTTTTTCTCTTAGTAGGTATAGCCTGCACCGGCAACCCTGAAAATACTCCTCTGGCCGGAAAAGCCTGATCTCTGTTAAAATACTCCATGAGCTATATGTTTTTTCACAAAGATAGGTAAATTGTTCTACCTATCTCATTTTGTAAGGGTTATGTCTTCTTACCGTAAATCCTTTAACCTGTTCCATCTTCTTACGTTCCCTCTTCTTTTGATTCTCCTTCTGAGTCGTACTTTCAGGCATGTAACCCATATCATCATAATACTTAGCCAGGAGAAGAGCGTGGCCGAAGGATATGATACGGTCGGTGTTGGTCCCAGGGCCGAAGGCTATGATCTCATCAAGAAGTTCTATATCAGGGATACGGTAAATACCTTTCTGTGTTATTTCATTACCATCATCATCATACCCAACAACAACATCCTCCCAGCAATATTGAATAACGGTATTGAAAAGCATGCGCTGATTGGGAACCGTAGGAGCCAAACCGAGCTTGTTGTTCTGACGGGCGCCAGCACGGATAATCTTACCGGCAAGACGTTCGCCATCTTCCAGCAACATAAGCTGCTTATTTCGTCTCGTAAGATAAAATTCATACATTCGGTCGGCATTCTCCATAAGACACTTGGCCCCATACGCTTCTTGAAGTATTTCACAATTCCTACAAAAATCATCAGAAGATGGAGGACGTGATGCGTATGATGCTACTATGCAATAAGCAAATGGATCGTTGATTTTTACATATCTTTTAAGTACATAAAACGAACCAACAGAATCAGTATCAGCCTTGTCAGATTTATAGGGGTCAAGCGATGAAACATAAGTGTAATCAAAAACACCTCCTTCTTCTGGTGGATCCTCATATATAACAACAGGAGAATCTATGTTACCACCTTGAAACGGATAATCAGCAAGCTGCTTATCACTAAAATTATACCCCATTTTCATGCCGTCTATCTGATAAATATCCACTGTTTTACCAGGCCTACCTTCTTCAAGAAGACGGCTTTTGTGCTTCAACGCATCTTCTACAGGGAACCTATTTACGTTCGTATTAAGGAAACAATCATCTATAGACAAAGGGAATGCCATTCGTTCCTGGACGTATAAAGCCCTATCCTTTTTGACAAGTTCGTCAAGACGTGATTTTATTATTCCAGTATTTTTATCAAAATCTGAAACTTTTATTTTTATCTTCTTAAGACCGGGAGCATTCTCTACTCCAAGATACTTATCAAGAGTCGTTTCTTTCTTTTCATACGCATGAGACATCTGGGCCGGAACAAAGCATCCGGATTTACATATACGCCATGTTGGTTTAATAACTCTCTTATTTAGAATATCATAATTCATTATAATGAATCCATATTCGTCCGGAGAGTTCATGATTTTCTGGGCATCTTGAGACTTTTCTACATTACCTCCAGTATTATGAGTTATAATACCATTTGCTATATAAGTGTGAGTATCTGATGCAGTAAGATTATAGACTTTTCTTTCTCCTATAGAATCTATACTGTCTACATAATCTAATAATTTATTTCCATTGTTATCAATAGTCCATATAGCGTCTCCTTTTATCAGCTTACTTGCAGAAACATACCCATCATACAAAATATCCCTTCCATTTGGATATTCGCATTTTATAGGATGATCAAAGCTGCATTCCAATGTACGATTTGATTTTGTAGTAATTCTAAAACATGATTTGAATGAAGGAGGTTTTATCCATTCTATATTTTGACTAATGATTTTATGGTTTTCAACATCGAATCCTATTATTCCATCTTCTTGTTTTAAATCCTCTATCCTACACGGTTCTCCGTTTGATTTGTACACTATTGTACCAGCACAACAACATCCAGCCATCAAACAAACGCCCCTCATTCTACCATGCATCATATGAGCCGGCCTACCGGCAAGCCATGCTCCAAGCACCGGAAATTTACCTACCTCATCATATATAGACGTATATGGAGTTCCGCCTGCGGTCTTCAATGAGCCTCGCGTCTTTCCATCATCAACGTTGGTGATTCTTATTCTGGCATGAACATCACGTTGATTATTGATGTTTCTTGTACCTAAAACAACTTCTTTAGTCCAGTCGTTACCGGTCCTGTTTATAGTAAGATAAGGAGGAAGATTATCAAGTCCAAACTCAAGATACTCTCCCATATTGGCAAGGTCTTCTTTACTTGCTCCAATAACATTATGCGTCAAATTGTACGTCATTGTAGCATTACGAGCCAGAAGAGAGCTCATTATGGCCGTATTGTGAGTAACGATGTAATTGGTGGTCAAAAATAAATGAGAATCATTATCAACGGTTATACAAGTGGCATGCTCCTTTCCGTATATTGATATGGATCTTATTTTTAATTCCTTACGATTCCTTGATAGTATAAGTTTATTTCCCTCCAATTTAGCATACCAACCTGAAGCCCAAAACATACGTTGTACAAAATTTATGACATCCATGTCAATATGAGACAACGTAAGCTCTTCTTCTCCGGTTACTACGTTTCTGAAAGAACGAATAAAGTTTTCTATAAAATCTTTCTTTTGATCTATGGACGATCTTAAAAACTTCTTACAAACGTATTTATCAAAAAACATATCCCCTCTATAGCCACCGAGATAAGCCGCCAGCATCGAGGCGTAAGCCGACGGAGGAACCGGCAGCTTTGCCGTAGGGTAGTTCAGGGCCTCACCTACTGGAATAGACATACTCTTATAATCTAATCCGGCTATGGCTCTAAGACTCCTAACATGCCATTTTCCGCCATGATTGACACGCCATTGGTGATTTCCGCAACAAATAACGTTACGACCGTCTTCAAATACGACTCTGTAGGTAGTTACTTTTCCTTGAGGATAGACACCTACGACTTCTACCAAATTACCTTTATCGTCATATATCTTATCCCCTACAACGATATTTCCTATCATCTTTTCCCGGTCCTCAAGATAAAGTATCTCAGAGTCAAGAAGGGCTTTTCCAAAACGACGGCACCCGAACATGAATATTCCTTTATTCTCTTCTTCAGCCTGCTTTAGAAATTCGGCAAACATCCATTCATTATCACGAAGCTGAGAATTTCCAGGAATACGATCATCTCCTACGTCAATCATCATCTTCCAGAAATTGATATGCCAGTATAGCCAAGGATGGATAAATACACCATTTATGGTAACACCGTTAAGGAGTTTCATAGCCTCATTTTCCCAGAATTGCTTGACATCATCGTCTTGCTCTTCATAAGAATAAAGGTCATTCCATAACGGAATATCGTTACCCATATTTATATAAAGTTCTTTACTGTTAAAATTCATGACAAAACTATTTATCGAGCTTGTTCTTAGCTTCATTCTTGACAAAAGACTGAATACCTGATACTGTTTGTCCTCCTTTTAGACTTTTCTTGTTTTTGGCAGCCTCGAGCTGATTATAGACATCCATTATCCCACACATCTTAATATAAGATTCAGTCCATTGCATTAAGCTATCAGACAAGCTTTTTTGAAACCTAAATTCTTTCTCCCTCTTATCAGAATCTTCTATTTTATCCCAAGGGTTTTCAGATAGATAACGTTCAGCTTTATCTATCTGATCCCTTAGCACAAGAAGTTTTCGATCTACGTAAGAGACATCATCGTTAGTCGGCTTTCTTACCTTCATTGTTCACCATTTTTAAAAAAGCCTCATACTGAGACTTAAGCATATTAAACCTGTCTTCAAGAGAAGATGGATCAACACGATACTTACACATGTTTTTTATTCCTTCCTCAATAGATTCTTCCTTGAACATAACAGAATCAGTATTATTATCAACGTACATAATAAAATCCGATTCTCCGTCGTTTACTATCCTGTCAAGAATCTTCTTGCTGTCATCATCTATGTTAAGATCATGACCAGCGTTAATAGATAACCTGTAAACTGCCTTTATAGAAGAAGATACTTTCAGCATCTCTTGTTGATACAAGTTGGTCATAAACGACTTTTCCTCCAAATCAATAAAGTCTTCCAACTCTATGTTGTCTTCCTCATCCTTCTTCCTAATAATATCCTTAGTTAGATCTTCCATCTCCTCTCCCACCTTGTCTTGCGCAGACAGTAGATGGTTGTAATAAGAAATAAGATGTTTTATATCTGAATCAAAATCAATCTTCTTCATTATCAAGAACCTTTTTATCATGAATAATAACGTCCATCAACTCCATTGATAAATTATAATCAGCCACTTCAAAAAGCTCGCTGTCTGTCAACGTCCTTAAAAAAGAAACAGACAATCCTCTTTTCTTTGCAAAAGATCTAAGTACGGCATAGAGAATGTCCCCGGCAGAATAATCGGGGAGATCGTCACAAGATGCCTGCAACATAGAAAATAAGGACTTCCTTTTATCCTCGCATTGTAAATGCCTTGCTTTACCACATCCGCCCATAACTTAACTTTTTTGAATTATAGTACCTTCAAAATTAAACGGAATTTTTTCCTCTTTTTTAGACCCATCTTTTTGATAGTGAACAGTCATGTGCTTTACGAATCTTCCTGTTCCAAATCCTGCTGTATGTATCTCTATATTGAACTTAAAGTGACGTGAGTCAATGATATTCAAATTAGATGACGTACAACCACAAGATGTCTCTGATGCTGTTATCTTCATATCATGCTTCGACTCAAGAACGAATGAAAACCTTATACTATTTCCTTTTTCTACTGGTTCGAAAATGATTTCAAATGATTTACCGTCTTTAGAGAGGTCAATATTGTATTGCTTGTCATCTGTAGAAATAACATTAAACTCATCAGAATCCATTGTAATAAGCTCTAATCTGTTCCATCTTGACTTCTCATCATAAAAATCAGTAGAATACTGCCGGTCCATCCACGAAGGACGCGGAAGTCCCTCCCCAAGCGCACACTCCTCTGTCTTGCTCCAGGCCTTCTGCTTGATGAAGCACGTACATACCGAACAACGATTTTTACCTATTTTCTTGCTTACGTACAAAGAAAGAGGAAGCATAGAGTTAGGGACGTTCTTGGTATTGAATTTACATCCTTCACACTTTTCAAGACGTTCCTTGTACCAATCAGGATAATCTTCTTTTTTTCTTGGAAGTTTTTTTAATATCGTATCCATAAAAGCATCGTATATAACTTCCGCTTGCAAAATCTTTTTCATAACTTATCTGTTAAATTCCTGTTCTTGAATATTTTGTATTTCACTAAAACTATGACCCTTACGAGATTTAAAGATAGATAATTTGTTGTGTTTTATCAACATATCACCACCCTTTATCTCACCTGAGTCATAAGCATCCTTTATCATCCTTATCTTAATATCAAGACACTGAAGTTCTTTTTCCTGATACTTAGATAATTTTTCTACCTTGGATTTAAGACGCTCAAGATTGTGTTTGCGCCTCTCCATCTCATGAAGGTTACAAACCATATCGCCTACATACGGGAACGATACAGACACGTTATCTGTGTACGTACATAAGTTATTGGCATAAGAAATACTGGCTCTAAAAACGTCACGTATTTGGTTTCGGTCGTAAACGCCCCCGGTCTTATCCATCACATCATCTATAATATGTGACTCAAATGATATAGGGAAATTATTCTTCGCCATCGGCTTCAAAAGTTTTTTTTCTGTAAAATAAAGAAACCAACGCACATTGATCTCTTGAACCCTCCAATACAAAAAGACGGCGCATGTTCTCTATATCCGGGCACAAACACCTGGTCCTGTAATTCCCTTCACGGTCAATCAAAATACCACGCTTCTTCATCTCCGTATCCAAAACCGATACATATTGAAGATCGGTACTGAAACAATGAGAAAACTTCTTCTTCGTCTCATACGAATATCCAAACACAAAATAATAGGCAAGAAGATTTAAGTGCCTCGCATCTATGACATTCTTCTCATTGCCGGAAGCCATTAAGTATCCGTTATAAAACAGAAGTATCTTCTTAGCCATATCTACCGTATTGGAATAAGGTACTAAAAGCCTATAAGCCCTATTACTAACATCTTTATTATCACTTTCTTTCATGAGATTATCGTTTTGATACAAAGATAAGGATTAAGGATTTATAAATTTAAAATTAACGTATTTTATGACAATAGATTCAGGGTTTGTCCCGATATTTGCACTGTGACATTAAAAAATAAGTTCTTGTTGTTTGATTCTTGAATTTTATTTATATATTTGTAGCACGTTACAGATGTAAATATGAGTTCAAATCAAAAATAAGAATATAAAATATTAATTGTCTTATTGTTGATTTGAGGCTCTTCTTTATCTGTAACGGGATTTTGGAGATTATCTGCAAAAAGACACAAATCGGATGGATATCCCCAAAAATCCATCCGATTTTTTTTTGTTACAGATTATGAAGCTACAATTAGGTAGAAATATTAACATAAGTCTTAGGCTTTTAGAACGGTGGTCAGATGATTTGCTGTTCATGGAATTGTATGCTTTATACTGTATGATAAAAATCTCCCGCCGGGATTCGAAAATAAGATTCAAAAACCAGAAAGATCTTCTTCATAAACTTGGAATCGGGTATTCGAAGTTCAAGAACATGACAGGACATCCGATGTTTAACGAACTGTTCCGTATGACGGATAGTACGTTCGTTGCAAGAAGGTATCGTGTTAATGGCGTACAACTTACTCTCGGATGTGGAAAAGTGAGTCTTCCAAAGAATAGGATTTTAATTAAGATAAAGAAAAATGAAATAACAAACCATGAAAAAGTCCTTGACAGGATAAGAGAGGCGATGTTTGTTAATTTAGTCAGAAACAATGAGTCTGTACTGAACAGTGGAGAGACAAACTCTCAGGCGGATGTCGTAGACGGAAGCCACTCGTATTATGGATTAATTGATTCGACGATAAGTAATAAAACAATTGCATTGTACTTGAATGTAGGACTAACAAAAGCGAAAGAGATTGTCGGTATGGCGATACAAGACAAGCTCGTAAAAAGGTTCGAAAACATACAATTTATAACATACGTAGATAATCCTCGTGCTTACATTGAAGCAAACGAACATAACTACCCAATAGGTAAGCTGATTCCGGTATATAGGCACGGAGCTGTTTTCTGGCAAATAGCAAATACCTGGACCTTGTATAAAAAAGGAGCAACAAACAGATGGTATTTTGGAGAGAAGGATATAGAGAAAGGAGAAAAAGAAAAAGTGAGTAAGAAAGACGATTTCAATTTCTTCTTAAAAGACAATACTCATATCCTACGTTTCCTAAACGCAGAGGAAGTTGTTTCCGAAGATGGCGAAATCCTTGGCATAGATCGTAAAAAGACAAAAGAAGAAGAAGCAAGGTCATTGGCTTCTGTTATGGCTAAAGAAGCGCACAAAGACTTCTGGGACGGATATGAGCGAAGTACACAAAACCAGATTGTAAGAAAGTACTATCGCGCTATCATAGCAGAAGATAAGAAGCGAAGAATGGACATGTTCTTAAACTGTCTTAAACAATCATACGACAAGGTTAGTGGATGGAGTAAGGAGAAGATAGCCACAGTAAAAGCAGGCCTGGCTGATGCGGAAGCCTGCTGTGCTGAGGTAGGGACGTCCGTTGCCGGTGTCTGCGGTAGAGTAAGTAGGAGAATGAAAACCTATAACAATACCGCTCCTGACAAAAAGGCAGGTTTTAATGAGGTACGGGATATGTATGCTGAGTTCGCCGGCGAGATGGCTAAAGCGGTGGGATCGGTAAGCGAAGACATCTATACGTATGTTAAGGCAGAACAGTTTAAGGAAAAGATAGAAAATATGGATATATCTATCCAATCATTACCTAATATCAGTACAACAGTAGATAAAGATAAAGAATTAGATGGAGAATCTGTATTCAAGGATATACCATTTGAAGAACTATCATTCTATAATGATACCTATCTATATCCTTATTCATCATTATAATGTTTGGTACTTGAGAGAGGGTCTGTTCTTAGTAGTCGCCGACAGAGCCGAAAAACGATAATCTCGTAGAACATCGACGGAAACACCCGTTAGCCACCACTATGCCATAACCATATCTATACGAAATCATATTACTGTCTGATCTAAAACTACTTATCCAACTTATTATTTCTTTTTAATACTAATTAATTCATTTTATATTTTAGGTTTTATTTTATTTTCATACTTTTGTTTTGTAGAACAAAATCAGAAAAAAGATGGCTATAAGTTACGATAAAAAAATCATGGAGTGCGTTCTTCGTTCAGTTATGTCCGAAGGTAATGTCGCACAAGGAAAGGCTATTAAGTCTATTTGTAAGTCACCAAAACCGCTGTTTATAACCGGTAAAGGAGGAAGTGGAAAAACAACGTTCCTTAAGCGTATTATACCGGCATTAAAAAATGCGGTTGTTGTAGCTCCTACAGGTGTTGCTGCTGTTAATGCAGGTGGTCAAACCATTCATTCATTTTTTAGAATAGGAATGCAGCCGTATATACCTGAAATACGAAAAGGCGCGTTTATGGATAACTGCGAATATAAATTCAACGGAGGTTCGGAAAAGATTTTACAGAATATAAAGTATCTTATCATAGACGAGATTTCTATGGTTCGCCCTGATCTTCTTGACAACGTAGCTGATATACTTCGTCATGCAAGAGGAGACAAGGACCCGTTTGGCGGCGTGAAACTTATTATGGTAGGTGATTTATTTCAACTTCCGCCAGTAATTAAGGAGGATTTTTTTAGAGAAATATACGATACATCTTACTTCTTTAGCTCCAAGTCTCTAATGGCTTCTGGTATGGAAATGGTTTCTTTTGAAAAAATATACCGTCAGAAAGATGAGAAGTTTATTAGTGTCCTTAATAAGGTGCGTGAAGGGCAGATGGATGATGATGTATTTGATACAATAAACAGCAGATGTATTCAGTCTGATAATAATCAAGGATATGTTGAGATTGTAACTACCAACTCAAAAGCTACGGCTATTAACGAAATGAGAATATCATCGTTACCAGGCTCTTTAAGAAAATTAGAAGCTGTTATAAACGGTGATTATCCTAAAGATGCTCCGGTTGAAAAAACTCTTTTCTTGAAAGAAGGATCAAGAGTTATGATAACAAGAAACGGAGGAGAGTACTTCAATGGCTCTCTTGGTACTGTATTATCTATAAAAAAGGGTGAGATTGAAGTAGTCCTTGATAAACCGAAAGATGATGAGCATACTAAGGTTGTTATAACACCATGTTCGTTTGAGAAAGTAAAATACGTAAGAAACGGATATAAGATAGAATCTGAAGTAGTAGGAGCTATTATTCAGTATCCTATAAAAATAGGTTATTCTATCACGATCCATAAAGCCCAAGGCCTGACATTGGATGCGGCTATGATGGACGTATCTAATTCTTTTGAAACAGGACAGCTATATACGGCTCTTTCAAGAGTAAAGTCTCTTGATGGATTATATCTTCGTCAACCTATTCCTAAGACGGTAAAAACCAGCGATCAGGTGGTGATAAACTTCTATAAAAGGACTCTTGGTAATGGAGGTATTGTTAAACCGGTTCCAATGGAAGAGCTTGAAAAGTCAATGATTAATTTGTCAACCGGATCTGAAATAGATTTTGCAGAGTTTAATTTATAAAAAAAAATATAGTTATGAAATTTGGAGAAGCTTTAGAGGCAGTAAAAGAAGGTAAGTTAATTGCTCGTTCAGGATGGAATGGTAAAGATATGATGCAAAATAATATCAAAAATAATTAATTCTATTTCATAATCCAAATGAAA
>ENA-ORTF01001876-ORTF01001876.1-human-gut-metagenome-genome-assembly--contig:-NODE-1876-length-23089-cov-5.945602_pt1 | contig 23089 bp, 6 predicted proteins | sample MGYA00241908_ERZ509180 | MGnify/ENA primary metagenome ERZ509180 (study PRJEB26280, sample SAMEA2338814) | human gut metagenome | biome: human gut; feature: human-associated habitat; material: faeces... | reverse complement strand
GCCCTTCCCTTTTGTCCCTTCGGGACATTTCCCCACACTGTGGGGAATCACCCTCCGCCGAGCTGAGCCAGCTCGACCGCAGTTTGCCTGCGACATGGTTATCCTTCCAGTTTTGTATAATCTGGTATGGGTGTATCGAGTGGAATCCGCTCTTCGTCTGCTTCCCAGCAAAATGTTTCAATAAGCTTCCTCCAGACGGTATTCCCTGCTTCGCAAGGACGCTGCAAGATTTGCAGCAACTGCTGCTTCTCTTCCGGATTCAAAATCCAGAATGTCTTTTTGCCAAGCGACCCCTCTTTGCAATAACTGGCATCGAAAAAGCAAATTCTCGCCATCTTCGTTGCCTCCTCCGGAAAACGATGGTTATAAAGCTTGAAATAATTCCTACCAATCCGATCGGGATTTATAACGAAACAGAAATGCTCTGGTTCTGCCCGATAAACTGTTGCAAATTCCGGCAGATTCTCCCCTAAATGAGCATCTACAGCATATGCCTCGCAAAGTTCCAAATCTTCTGCATCATACAGCGATAGGATTCTTTCAGAAACATCTTTCTCCACCAGCATGATTTCCATTCCCCTTCTTGTTTCAAAAATCCGTTTATAAACGAAAAAGCACGCTGATAAAAACCAACGTGCTTTTAAAAATATGGTCGAGGTGACAGGATTCGAACCTGCGGCCCCTACGTCCCGAACGTAGTGCTCTACCAAACTGAGCCACACCTCGTTGATGAACTTTGTCGTTTTCTTCAAGCGACTTATACAGTATATCACAGTCTAGAAAAAAAGTCAAGCATTTTTTCTCTTTTTTTCTTTTTTTAAGAAGAAAAACGTCTATCTTACAAAAAAGAAAGTAGTCACTCGAATTTTCTGCAAGTTATCGCACTTCTTTTTTCAAAAAATAGGGGAACGCAGTTGCATTCCCCTGTGTGTTTCGTATGAATTTTGCTAATTTCTTATGGACGCAATCCCAATCCGCCCTCCAGCGTAATGGTTTCACCAGTCATATACTTGAAATCCGGTGATGCCAGCTGTACACAAACACGGCCAATTTCCTGTTCTGCATCGCCCAGATGTCCCATCGGCGGCATCTTCACATTTTTCTCAAATGCATCCGGATATGCTTTCTGGAACTGTTCCAGCTGTGCTGTCCATGCCAGCGGGCAAACAATGTTGACATTGATATGATCCCGTCCCCATTCTGTCGCTGCAACACGGGTCAAACCACGAATGCCTTCCTTTGCGGCAGCATACGCACACTGTCCATAGTTTCCGAACAGTCCTGCTCCAGACGCAAAGTTAATGACAGAACCCTGTGTTTCTTTCAGATAAGGATAGCAAGCCTGCATATAGTGGAAAGTTGCATACAGACCAGAATACATTGCCAGATCGAATTGTTCTGTGGTGTGGTCTGCCAAGGTTACACCAGAGGCGGAAGCCTGTGCATTGTTAATCAGCACATGAATTGCTCCGAATGCAGCAACTGCCTGTTCCACAACCTGCTTGACAACGGCTGCATTATCTGCTCCAGCGTGCACATCTGCTTGTACAGGCAATACCGAAATGCCATACAGACGTTCGAGTTCTTCTTTTGCATCGGTCAACTTCTGTACGTTTCTGCCGGTAATGACAAGGTTTGCACCCTCTTTTGCAAATGCGGTTGCAATGCCGTAGCCAATCGAACCGCACTTGCCGTCACTCAAAACGGCTCTGCCTGCTCCGGTGATAATCACTGTTTTTTTCGTGAAAAAGCCCATGGTCAAAATTTCCTTTCTATGGTTTTCAAACGGTTATACGGATAACACTGTTATTATACCATAGTTCGGCTATATTTGCAAATGATTTTTTGTAAGGATGTCTGATTGTTGGTCAATGCTCTTAGGGAAACCATCTGCGTGCGGTTCGGCAGAATCGCTTCGCTGTCTGCCTTTGTGCTGTTCGCCGGAGTGTCCGAATTGCCTATGAATCTTGCTTGAATTCGGATGCATTGCAAATGATTTTTTGTAAGGACGTGTGATTGTTGGTCAGTGCTCTTAGGGAAACCATCTGCGTACGGTTCGGCAGAATCGCTTCGCTGTCTGCCTTTGTGCTGTTCGCCGGAGTGTCCGAATTGCCTATGAATCTTGCTTGAATTCGGATGCATTGCAAATGATTTTTTGTAAGGACGTGTGATTGTTGGTCAGTGCTCTTAGGGAAACCATCTGCGTACGGTTCGGCAGAATCGCTTCGCTGTCTGCCTTTGTGCTGTTCGCCGGAGTTGCGTTGTCCGAATTGCTTATGAATCTTTCTTAGATTGCAGTTTGCTTGAAGTTTTTTTGTTTTTAGAATGGCGAACAGCAATTTCCCTGCTTCTCTTAGATTACAATATCATCTCATCAATACGTTCGTTAAGGGGGACAGCTTGTCCCCCTATTTAGAGGAAGCCCTGCCCTTTTGTCCCTTCGGGACATTTCCCCACACTGTGGGGAATCACCCCCTCCGCCGAGTTGAGCCAGCTCGACCGCAGTCGCCTGCGGCGTGCAATTTTGCGATGTTGCTGCATCATTGGTTATATTTTTATGGCACAGAATTTTGACGTTCTGCAAATGTTGCTTCCTGTCCGGATGCCTTCTTTGCGTAATATGTCAGAATCGCTACAGCATCCTCTACCGTTAAATCGTCCAAAGTTCCGTTCACATCCCCTTGAATCAGCTGCCAATACCGCAAAGAATTTTCCCGTCCAGCGGCTTTCTTTGCATAAGTGGTCAGCACCAGAACCGCATCTTCCACATCTACCACGCCATCTTCATTGATATCGCCCCATTTTGCATGTGGGTATGCATAATCTGGATAAGTAATCGTTCCTTGTTCTTCCAACAGCCCCATTAATGCAGCAGTAACACGATTCAACAACCCCTGCGGGATCGTTTCTTCTTTCGACAATTCTAATATCGTAGCTGCTACTTCTGCAATATCGGTTTCATTTGCTGCTTTCGCACAAGTTTCAATCGCTTGCAGCTGTGCTGTGTCCATTTCTTGTTCTTTCGGCAGCATGATTGCATGCAGATTCACATTGTGAAACGCACCCTTTTCCCCAGTTAACTGTGTGGCATCCAGCCATTCCGTGCTACCCTGATCCAAAATATAACTCTGTCCTGGCTGGGCAGAAAACTGCATGCTATAATTATTAGCATCGAAATCTTCTTCAATGGTCAAATAGCCGTTTTGCCAGGTTTGATTCTTCTTGATTTTCATCGACAATACCACAGAAAATCGCTCATTCTTCTGCAAGGAAACCGTCTCCGGCAGGGTAATTTCCTGATAACCAAATCCGCCGGAATGCCCTGTGGTATCCAATAACAGTTCGCCATCGGTCGGGTCAGTTGCTGTTTCTGACAGGCGATAAACCTGAATCTGATATTTTGGATTATTGCCATTATAACTAGTCTGATAAAAGCCCACACGAGACAGCGTTTCGTCCTCTTCTGCCCGAAAAACATTTGCCACAGAATCAAACGAATACGCAACGCTATACCCTGCACCGTCATAATAATAGATGTTTCCGCTGTCTTCCCATGGTTCAAAGGTAAAGCTTGCATACTCGCCTAGACTGGTATCTTCATAAGAAATCCAGAAATAGCCATCATCTAATTTTCCATCGCCCCAGCTATTTTTTACCAGCCACGCACCGTTATTTTCCGGCTGTTCTTTCGGATCAAAGTTTTCCTTTGCATAGTTATCGTCCCAGCCCACCAGTAAAACCGCATGGTTCGCATTGTAATAACTGGAATCGCTCTGATAATACGCATATGTCGTTCCGTTGTCATAATAATTTGCACCATCGCTATGAAACGCAACATATATGCCGCCGTTCTGCATCATGCGTTTTTTAATCGTTTCCCGTTCGCTTTTTGTTTGCACGCTGAGCATGGTTTCTGAACCTGTCATTCGATAAGCAGCCTGCTTCCGCTGATATTCCGAATGAAATCCAGAACAGCCCTGATAGGGTAAATAGGCTTCTTCCTGAACGCCGACAGTGCTGAGGAAAAACGAGGCATGCAGGGCATTTCCGCCGGATGCTCCCTTTTTTGCCTGAATAATGGCATCGCCATAAGTTGGGCTGAGTGGCTGCGGGTCGGGCGTATAGAGAAAATAGCCAACCTGCTCTTCGGACAAGTCCATATCATTGATATTATCCAAATCGGTTTCATAATATTTCAGCAGGTGACTTTCTGCTGCCCCCAGCGTTGCAAACGCCCAGCACATACCATCAGAACCCTGATCTTTTACAGAAGTGATAATACCCTGCTCCCGCAAATCATAGGATTCCGGTACAGTATCCGTTTCTGCTGCACTGCCATACAGCGGTTGTTCCCCATCGCTGTTTTCAAAGGCGATAGCTGCTCCCTGTAAGGGCAAATACCCATCCTCGGAATCGGCATCCGCAAAATCAGAAACACAGTTCGCCTGCACGGTCTTTCGAGGTGACGTTTTCGCAGATGCTGCCACCTTAGAAATCGGCATGGAACCTGCAAACAAACAGACTGCTGTACAAAACGCAAAAATACCTTTATATGGAAATTTCATAAAACAACCCTTTCTATTCTCCTACAATTGCCCCAAAATCGAGGAACTTTTCTTTTGTATTTTGTCTATTGTACCATAGTTTCAGCATGTTCGTCAATATCCTTTTCACAAGAACCCCAAAAAGCACGCTGAAAAACAAAAGACCGCTGGCATTTCTGCCAACGGTCTTTCTGCTGTCTATTTTCCCGGTTGTCGGTCAGAGCGATTTGATTACCAAATCCCTCCAGTCAGTCGGTTTACACCTTCTGATTCTTCTTCCGTTTCGGCTTGCTTGCTGCTGCAAACAAGAATGCTGCACTGCCAGTGATGACAATCGGAAGCATCCGATCATCTGCTGTCTTCGGTGTCGTCTTCGTGCTGCCGCTGCTGCTGCCGCCGGAAGAGGTCTTGCCAGAACCAGAAGAAGATGTCGTTTTCTTCTTCGTTGTCGAAGAAGAATCATCCTTCGTAGTTGTAATTGTGGTCGTTGTCGTAGTAGTGGTAGTTGTTGTTGTCGTTGTAGTAGAAGTTGTTGTTTTAGAATCTGTACCACCGTGTACATCACTTGTACCAGTAGAGGCTGTTGTTTCTGTTACGGTTGTAACAGTCGTTTCTTCTGGTTGTGTTTCAGTAACTTCTTCGGTAGTCGTTGTTGTGGTAGTTGTCTGATAGTTGATAATCGGATCACCGTTGTTGACTTCAAAGGTAATATCTGCAATGGTCTGGTCTTCCGGATAAATGATTTCTACCGGATAAATGGTATCCGACAGTACATAGCCATCTGCGGTTGCCAGTTCCTTTACATAATAGTTACCAGCCGGCAGCGTATCTTCAAACAAGATTGTGCCGTCTTCCTGTGCATTGGCAATACCGATGCAGCTGTCACTCGGAACAACTGTACCATCCAAGAGCGGAATGTCCTGAGCGGTATACAAGCCAAACTGTACCATGGTAATATCACCAGCATTGCCTTCCAACTGCTTGGAGAGGTGAATCTGGCAACGAATGATATCGTTTGTGATTTCCAAGTTTGCAGTGTCGCCTTCATTGGTGGTGAAGTCGATGACATACGGTTCTGTGCTCATCACATAGCCGCTGACAGTCTGCATTTCCTGTACAGTGTAATAATCGCCGTTCAGGATGCTGCTTTCTGCATAGCCGTTTTCGTCTGTAATCACAGTTTCTACCAGATTTCCATCTGCATCATAGATGCCGAAGGTTACGCCAGCCATATCGTGCGGGTCATACTGAATCGTATAGATGCCATCTTCAGACTGCGTTGCAGATGCAGCAACTGGAGCAATCTTATGAATGGTAATCGTCCGTTCCGGAATGGTGGTTTCGGTCGTGGTTTCTTCTGTGGTTACTTCTTCGGTGGTCGTTTCTTCTTCCGTGGTAGTCACTTCCTCAGTTGTAGTCACTTCTTCTGTCGTAGTGACTTCTTCTGTGGTGGTTACTTCCTCGGTGGTCGTGATTTCTTCAGTAGTTGTAACTACTTCTGTTGTCGTTGTTTCTTCTGTGGTTGTGATTTCTTCTGTAGTAGTGGTGGTTGTAGTCGTTGTGGTTGTAGTAGTGGTTGTCGTTGTGGTGGTTGTAGTCGGTTTGGTTGTTGTGGTTGTGGTTGTCGTTGTAGTCGGTTTTGTTGTTGTGGTAGTTGTTGCTTCGGTGGTTGTCGTTGTTGTGGTGGTGGTTGTCGGTTTTGTTGTTGTAGTAGTTGTTGCTTCGGTGGTCGTTGTTGTTGTGGTGATTGTCGGTTTTGTTGTTGTAGTAGTTGTCGCTTCGGTGGTCGTTGTTGTGGTGGTGGTTGTCGGTTTTGTCGTTGTGGTAGTTGCTTCGGTGGTGGTTGTCGTGGTTGTAGTCGGTTTTGTCATTGTAGTAGTAGTTTCCGTGGTGGTTGTCGTGGTTGTAGTCGGTTTTGTCGTTGTAGTAGTTGCTTCGGTGGTGGTTGTCGTGGTTGTAGTCGGTTTTGTTGTTGTGGTAGTAGTTTCTGTGGTGGTTGTCGTTGTTTCCGTGGTGGTCGTTGTAGTGGTTTCGGTTGTTGTCTTTGCAACGTCTACCATAACAATCTGATCAACCGCTGTATATACGGTTTCAGTGATGTTTCCAGCCTCATCCTTCTGGTAAGTTACCAGATTCAGAACGCCGTTTTCATCAAACAGGAAGTCAATGGATTCTGCCAGTTCATAGCCATCCGGAGCTTGTTTTTCCTGCAAGGTGTAAATCGTACCAATCTGCAAGCCCGTGATGGTGTGCGACTTGCCTTCTTCGGATACCCAAGAATCCAGCGTGTAGGTTTTGCCATCCTTTGCGGTGTAAGTAACCGTCAGATGTGCACCGCCGATTTCCTTGCCGCTGATGTCCTGCTTGCTGATTTCTGCCTGGGTCTTTTCATCCTGCATCACAACTTCATCCACAGAACCATCTTCGCTGACAGTAAAGGTCACATCTTCCGCAGTCAGATAGCCATCCGGAGCGGTGATTTCTACCAGTCGGTAGGTTGCACCAGCGGTCAAAACGCCTTCCAGATAATGCGGCTGATCGGTGGATACCCAGCTTTCAACCAGCTGACCATCTGCATCATACAAGGAGAGCTGTGCACCTGGCAATTCTTCGCCAGTGGTCAGATCCTGCTTGCTGATGGATACCTTTGTGGTGTCATCCTGCATAGTTACCGTCTGCAACTTGCCGTCTGTACCAATGGTAAAGACAACATCTTCTGCATATGCATAACCATTCGGTGCACCAACTTCATGCAGCGTATAGGTTTCGCCTGCGGTCAGTTTTGCTTCGATGTAGTGTGCATCTGTACCAGATACCCATTCTTCTACCACGCTGCCATTCTGATCCAGAATCTGGAGCGTTGCACCTGGGATTTCCTGAGAACCAGTCAAATCCTGCTTGCTGATGGAAACCTTTGTGGTATCATCCTTCATCGTAATCACACCGCCAGCATCGTTGCCATTTACAGTAACCTTGCCTGCTTCGTCTACGGTAAAGGTAATGGATTCTGCAACGGTATAACCGTTCGGAGCGGTTTCTTCTGTCAGAGTGTAAGTGCCAGCATCCAGATGAACCAGTTTCGGTGTCTTCTCTGATACCCATTCTGCAACGGTCTTGCCAGCTGCATCGGTAATCTTGAGGCTTGCACCTTCCAGTTCGTCCGTGCCGTTGATTGCCTGCTTGCTGATGGCAATTTCGCCTTCGGCTGCGTCACGCATTACAACTTCTGTCAGACTGCCGTCCTTGTTTACTGTGAATGTTACTGCTTCTGCAACCTGATAGCCATCCGGAGCGGTCACTTCTACCAGCTTATACTTGCCGCCAGCAGTCAGCTTGCCATTGATGACATGTGCTTCTGTGCCGGATGTCCAAGCATCCACTTCGGTTTCTGTGGTTTCGCCCAGTGCATTTTCAGTTACTTCATACAGTTTCAGTTCTGCCCCAGCCAGTTCATCCGAACCAGTCAAGGTCTTCTTGCTGATGGATACCTTGGTCACATCGTCCTTCATGACAACCTGACCGTTGACATCTTCGCCGTTTACGGTAATCTTACTGCTCTTTTCTACGGTGAAGGAGATTTCTTCCGCATAGCCATAGCCATCCGGTGCATTGGTTTCCTTCAGAATGTAAGTTTCCCCTGCGGTCAGCTTTTCCTGTACGGTATGCGGCTGATCGGTGGAGATCCATTCCTCTACAACCTTGCCATTCTTGTCCAGAATCTGGAGGGTTGCACCCGGAACTTCTTCGCTGCCAGTTACAGACTGCTTGCTGATGGTTACCTTGGTCACATCATCCTTCATGACAACCTGACCATTGACATCCTCGCCGTTGACGGTGACCTTACCAGTCTTGTCAATGGTAAAGGTGATGTCTTCTGCATACGCATAACCATCCGGTGCGTTTTCTTCGTGCAGGGTATAGGTTGTATCAGCGTTCAGAACACCCTTCAGAACATAAGCGTTCTTGGTGGAGATCCACTTTGCAACCTGTTCGCCGTTTTCGTCCAGAATCGAGAGGGTTGCCCCTTCTACTTCTGTCGTTCCGGTGATATCCTGCTTGCTGATGGAAACTTCTGTTGCCGCATCCTTCATGACAACAGTTGTAACTTCGCCCTTTTCATCCACAGTGAATTCGACATCTTCGGCATAAGTATAGCCATCCGGTGCACCTTCTTCGTGGAGGGTGTAAGTCTTGCCAGCAACCAACTTTTCGTTGATTTCGTGCGGCTTGTCGGTGGAAGTCCATTCTTCGATGACCTTACCGGTTTCATCCTTGACCTGAAGCTTTGCTCCCGGAATTTCCTTGTCGCCAGTAATGTCCTGCTTGCTGATGGATACCTTGGTGGTATTATCTTTCATCACGATAATGCCGCCAGCATCTACATCTTCGCCGTTTTCGTTCTTTACTGTAACCTTGCCGTTCTTGTCAACGGTAAAGGTCATGGATTCTGCCAATACATAGCCGTCCGGAGCGGTTTCTTCTGTCAAAGTGTAAGTGCCAGCATCGAGCTGAACCAGTTTCGGTGTCTTCTCTGATACCCATTCTGCAACGGTCTTGCCAGCTGCATCAGTAATCTTGAGTTTTGCACCTTCGAGTTCTTCTGTGCTGTTGACAGACTGCTTGCTGATGGCGATTTCGCCCTCGACTGCGTCATGCATGGTTACCTCTGTCAGAGTACCATCCTTGTTTACGGTGAATGTCACTGCTTCTGCAACCTGATAGCCGTCCGGAGCGGTGATTTCTACCAGTTTATACTTGCCGCCAGCAATCAGCTTGCCGTTAATCACGTGAGCTTCTGTGCCGGATGTCCAAGCATCCACTTCGGTTTCTACCGTTTCGCCCTGTTCGTTTTCGGTTACTTCGTACAGTTTCAGTTCTGCACCAGCCAGTTCATCCGAACCAGTCAGTGCCTTTTTGCTGATGGATACCTTTGTGACATCGTCCTTCATGGTAACTTCGGTTACCTTGTTGGTCTTGTCTACGGTAAACTTCACATCTTCGGAATATGCATAACCATTCGGAGCATTTTCTTCATGGAGCGTATATTCCTTACCTGCAATCAGCTTACCGTTGATTTCGTGCGGCTGGTCGGTCGATGTCCATTCGTCTACAACATCACCGTTTTCATCCTTAATCTGGAGGGTTGCTCCTGGGATTTCGTTGTCGCCAGTGATGTCCTTCTTGCTGATGGATACCTTAGTCACATCGTCCTTCATGGTAACTTCGGTTACCTTGCCGGTTTCGTCTACGGTAAACTTCACATCTTCGGAATATGCATAACCATTCGGAGCATTTTCTTCATGGAGCGTATATTCCTTACCTGCAATCAGCTTACCGTTGATTTCGTGCGGCTGGTCGGTCGATGTCCATTCGTCTACAACATCACCGTTTTCATCCTTAATCTGGAGGGTTGCTCCTGGGATTTCGTTGTCGCCAGTGATGTCCTTCTTGCTGATGGTTACCTTGGTCGTATCATCTTCCATGAGAACCGTACCATTGACATCTTCGCCGTTTACGGTTACCTTGCCTGCTGCATCCACAACAAATTCAATGGATTCTGCAACCGTGTAACCATCTGGAGCGGTTTCTTCTGTCAAGGTATACGTACCAGCATCCAGCTGAATGGTCTTTGGTGTGCTGTCGGATACCCATTCTGCAACGGTCTTGCCGTCTGCATCGGTAATCTTCAGGCTTGCACCTTCGAGTTCTTCCGTGCCATTGACTGCACGCTTGCTGATGACAACATCACCCAACGCTGCATCATACATGGTTACCTGACCATTTACATCTTCGCCATTTACCAGAACCTTGCCGGTCTTGTCAATGGTAAAGGTAATGGATTCTGCAACCTGATAGCCATCCGGAGCGGTGATTTCCACCAGTTTGTAAGTGCCGCCAGCAATCAGTGCACCTTCTATCACGTGTGCTTCTGTGCCAGATGTCCAAGCATCCACTTCCAGTGTAACCTCGCCCTGATCGTTCTGGGTTACATAGTACAGTTTCAGCTCTGCACCAGCCAGTTCATCCGAACCAGTCATTGCCTTTTTGCTGATGGATACCTTTGTGACATCATCCTTCATGATGATAACATCGTTTTCATCCTTGTTTGCTGCATCTACTGTGATTGTGCCGTTCTTTTCAACCGTAAAGGTGATATCTTCGGCATACGCATAACCATCCGGAGCGTTCTCTTCGTGGAGCGTATAGGTCTTACCTGCAATCAGCTTTCCGCTGATGTCATGCGGCTTGTCGGAGGATGTCCATTCTTCGATGATATTATCGTTTTCATCCTTAACCTGGAGGGTTGCTCCCGGTACTTCGTTCTCACCGGTAATATCTCGCTTGTCAATGGATACCTTTGTGACATCATCTTTCATGACGATCACGCCGTTTTCGTCCTTGTTTGCTGCATCTACTGTGATCGTGCCGTCCTCTTCAACCGTAAAGGTGATATCTTCGGCATATGCATAACCATCCGGAGCAGCAGTTTCTTTCAGCGTATAAGTTCCAGTCGGCAAGCCAACAATGTTCTTTGCAGCATCGCTGGATGTCCACTGAACACCATTGCCCACTGCTGTCAAATCTGTGTCTGCAGCAGCAATTGCATCCCACTGTTCTGTGGTCAGGTCATCATTGGTCAGGGTCAAGGTTGCTCCTGCAACTTCGTTTTCGCCAGTGATGTCCCGCTTGTCAATTTGAATTGCAGAACGTTCGTCCTTGATGGTCAAGGTCTTTCCATCTTCGGACTTTTCAACTTCGCCGTTTGTTACTTCCGATACGGTTGTTACAACGCCATTCTTTACAACAAAGGTAAAGGTGGAAATCGTTGTGAATCCGTTCGGAGCTGTGATTTCTTCCAGTTCATACGTGCCATCTGGCAAAGCAGAAATGGTAACATTTCCCTTGAATGTTGCGGATGTCGTATCTTCTGTAATCTTGGTTGCACCAATCTGAACACCGTTCAGCGTTACATTTTCATCCTTTGCAGTCAGCTTGAATTCTGCTTCTTCTGCTGCAATGTTTCCGCCGTCAAGTGCTTCCTTGTTAATTTGAATGGTGCTTGCTTCGTTGGTAATGGTAATAATCGAACGATCCTGACCGTCTGTGGATACCTGATTATTTACAGATATTGCACCATTTGCAGAAACGGTTACAGCCCATTTCTGTGTCGTTGCGAGGTAACCAGCCTTAGCGGAAACTTCGGAAACTTCATAAGTTCCAGCCGGTAAGCCCTTAAAGGTCATGGATTCTCCGGTAGAAGTCCAAACCAAAACGGTTGCATCTTCTGCGGAAATCAGGTCTGCTACTGCATCGCCATTCAGCTTTACACTCGACCAGTCAACATTTGCATCGTCTGCCTTTAATTGCAGCGTTGCACCTGTCAAAGCGTTGCCATCCTGATCGACCTTTTGAATGGTCAATTCACCCAACTTGTTGTTGACAACTTTTTTCGAAACAGGAATTTGATTTCCTTCATCATCAAATATTGCTTTCGTTAAAATAACATCCTGCACATCTGATGATTTCAAGTAATCGGTCGGAGCAGAAACTTCTGACAATTCATACTCGATCGCCGGCAAGCCGGTAATCTTCATTTCTGCATCGGTCGAAACGAACTGAATGCCCTGTCTGCCATCTACGGTTACCTTCTGATCTTCGGTCAGCGGCTTGCCATCAATCTGAACATCGTCCAGATTCAGCGGATCTGTGGTCTTGCTGAGCAGCTGCAAGGTTGCACCAGCCAAGAACGCATCACTGCCATCCTTCTTGGAAATGGTCAGTTCTGCCCGATAATCCTTCATGACAACTGTTCCATTCAAGTCAGCACCAGTTGTTTTGTCAACAACCTTGCCATCAGAGCCAATGATAAAGGTAATGTCTTCAGAATAAGCATAGCCATTCGGAGCAACGGTTTCTGTTAAGGTGTAAGTGCCAGCCGGCAGACCAACAATGTTAGTCGGCTCTACTCCGGATACCCAATAAACACCATTGCCGGCTTCTGTCAATGTAAGGTCAACGTTTTCATTTGAGAGGTTAAAGTTCTCAAATGCGATTTTCTGCCACTGTTCTGCAGTCAGGTCTTTGTTGGTCAGGGTCAGGGTTGCTCCCGGCAACTCTTCATCATTTGCAGCATCAACCTTGCTAATACTTACTTCTGTCCGCTTATCGTTGACAGAAATAATATTTTCATCTTCCTTGATGGTAATCGAACCATCTTCTCTGGAAGCAGTAATGACTTTTCCACCCTTTACTTCAAAGGAGAATGCTGTTACAACGGTATAGCCATTCGGAGCAGCATCTTCGGTCAAGAAATACTTGCCATCCGGAACATTTTCCAGTTTCGTACTGATAAATTCCTCGGTTGTCCAAATAATGCTATCCCTTGTCTGTGTCAGAACATTTCCGTCAGTCAATATGATCTTACTCAGATCTATGGTCTGACCTTCCTGCGGTGTCAACTTCATTTTTGCATCTGGCAAGTTGACTCTGCTGGATTCCTCGATGTCAATGTCATGCTTGTTGATGATAATGGTTGTTCCTATCACGACATCACAAACTGCAAGAGTGATATTACTTTCTGTTCCATTGTAATAGAAGTAGCTATCTGCTGCATCTGCGTCAACCGTGTCTGTTGTTCCTGTAGTATTGGCAATTGTTCCATCGGTCAGCGTAAAGGTTGCCGTACCTTTTGCGACTTTATAGGTCTTTTTATCGGTTTCAGAAGTAAATTCACTTCCGTTTTCTTCCAAGGTGTAATCGCCATCCGGCAATCCCTTGATGACAGCATCAGTACCGGTAGAAATCCACTGAATACCAATTTGCTTCTTATTTCCATCCAAAACAGCGGTGCTGTTTTCCAGTGTAACCTTACTCCAATCGACATCATTTTCAGAGGTCAGGGTCAGGATTGCACCTGCAAGTTCCGTTTGCTTTTTGATGTCGTACTTGCCGATGGTGATAGAAGATTCCTTCGAGTCATAAGCAGTCAACTCGGAAGTCCAAACGTTTGTATCAACGAGAACGGCATTATTGTGAACATCAACATCTTCTCTTGTGTCATCCGACAAAACGATTTGACCGTTTGCGTTGACGGTGAAAGAAATTGGTGTCATGGTAGCATAGCCAGTCGGAGCGGTGGTTTCTACCAGAACATATTCCATATTTTCTGCGAGATTGGCAGTGATTTTGTCTGTAATATTTTCTTGAATTGCAGACAAAGTCGTTTCCTGTCCGTTCTGATATGCTTCATATGCAAGTTTGGTATAAATTGCAAACTTTGCACCTGTCAGTGCTGCACCGTCCTTGTCTGCAAGGTCTTTCTTGACCAATGTCCGTGTAACACTTACAGTCTTATTGGTAACAGAAACTGCACCAGTCGGAGCGTTGTCAAATCGACCATCCAGCAGCACTGCACCATAAACAGCAGCACTGTCCGAACCATTTACAGTATAATAAGCGGTATATTCTTTATAAACTTTGTCGTCCTTCTCGCTCTTTGCAATACCATCTGTGAATGGGTTACCACCCTTGTCACATTCTGCAATGTAATACATTCCAGCATCCGGTTCTGTATCGGTCTTCGCCAGCAGTTCCTTAAAGGTAGTAGAAGGAGCATCCTTTGTTAATGCATGCACATAATCTTTGACATCACCATACAGTTTCAGATTGCCCTCTGCATCCTGTACATACAGACCAACATAGAAGGTATCATCCCAGTCAGTCAGCTTGGTGCTGTTCTGCAATACCGTCTTGTCGACAGTAATCGAACCAACTGCATGGTCTGTCTGTTTCCGGTTTTGAATTGCGGTTTGCTTGATGCAATCATCCACCGTCAACGGTTCATCCGCATCCGTCTTTCCGAACTGTGTCGGGAGATAATAAACGGTGCTGGTTGTTGTATTGGTTTCTGCATCGGTTGTTTCTCGAGTATCCACATTTGGATATTCTACAATGTAACTTATTTCGTCCTTGGTTACCTTGTCGCCCTGCTTCAAGATATTTCCATTGCTATCCAATTCAAACAGATAGTAATAGGTATTTTCTTTCAGGTTGTAGTCTTCACTAAAGGAAACCGTCTTACCAGCTGCAACTTTCTGCGACTTGCCAACCATGGTCAGACCTGCAAGGTCATCGTTGGTCAACTCTTCCTTATCAGAACTGTACAATGCAAAGTAATAAGTTCCATTTTCCAGACCCTCGCCGTTTACAACTTTCTTTGCCTGAATCTGATAAGTTGCGGATTCTTCGTTGGTAATCTTTGCAGTCTTTGGAACATTTACATCATCCAATTTAATTGCATGATCCTTACCAGCAGAATCGCCATAAGTAACCTTGTAATCCAGATAGCTGTCTGTTACTGGATTGCCCTTTGCATCCGTTTCCAATACATACCAGTTTCGCTGAATCGGAACTTCGTCAAAGGTTACAGTATCCGTTGCACCCGTCTTAGAACCCGTCAAGGTTACTGTCTGCAAATCGCCATACTTCACATACGCACCATCCTTGGTCTTATAGAACAAACCAAAGTAGAACGTATCTGTTGTGTTAAATGGAGATTTGAAGGTCTTTTCCACGGTAATCTTACCGTACTGAATTTCGTTCAGGAATGGAACAACTGCAACTTTTTGACCTTCAGAATAAGTTACACCAATTCCGCTATCTCCACTAGCAGCACTGGTCGGCATATTCTTTTTCGGGTCTTTCGATGCACTTGCAACATCTGTTGCCGGGAATGGTTCGCCAACTGCAACATTGACATTGTCCTTAATCACACCATTTTCATCGGTTTCAAAGACATAGAGATTCTTCTTTGCCGATGCCGGAATGTTGGTAAAGGTTGCGGTTTCTATTTCGCCGTCCTTTACGGTAATCGGCTTGATTTCGCTGCTGTAACGTGTGAACTCGCTCGCATTTGTCAACTTGCCATCTGCACCATAGGTCGGTGTCACACCATCTGTTTTTGCGGTAAAGAGTGCAAAATAGAAGGTCTGTGTATCGCCCTGGCCGCTCTCATATTTCTTGTTGACAACCAAGCTAACGGTATCTTTCACTTCCGGAACCCAGACACCAACCTTTGCCGGTTCTGCGACCATCGGTGTTTCTACCAGCTTGCCGCCATTTTCATACTGATAGGAATAAGCAAAGCTGTTCCATGCGATGTTTTCTTCGCCCGTGTTCTGTACGTAATCCGGAATCGTTCCCTCAAAGGTAATGCAAACGGTTTTACCCGGCTTTACTGTAAAATCACTCGGGAACTGGAATCGCAGGTTTACAACTTCATCGGTTTCGGTATCCTGCCAGTTCATATTGCCAGATTCGCCAACCCAGTCGCCAGCGTATTCATCCAGATTGGAATGCTTATCGCTGGAATAGGAAATCTTTACGTCAGAAATATCTTCTTCCTCTTGAAAATCTTTTCCATTTGTGGAATTGTTCAGCGTACCCCTTTTACAGGTAATGCTGTTAATATCCGGTGTTACCGTAAATGCAGAGTAACGGTCATAACCGGAAACCAGACCGATGTCCACGTTTTCAAACGGCAGACGGTCGATAACAGTAAAGTTCTCCAGTTCTGTTTGAGAATCGTTGGTTACATAGAGCTTATACCGAACCCGATTGCCCTGTAAGCCTTCTACATAGTTATCGCTCGGGGTATTGCCCTGACCATAATGGTCTGCATCTTCCTTATTCATGCTATGGTCATAGCCTAAGAACGGAGATTCGATGTTGCCGATGTATTCAATCGTCTTAAAGGAGGTGGTTTTTACGCCGCCTTGGCTATTGCTTGCGGTTGCCTCCAGCTTTCCATCTACCAAGTCACCAGCAGTGACACGATCCTGATAGATTTTTTCACTGGTGGAAAGGGTCGTCTTATTGAAATAGGTCTTTTCCGGAATTGCGTCCGTTGCAGTCGGAAGATCCGATGCATAATGAATCAGAATGCTCTGATTCGGAGCCAGCTTGACAGCATCCTTGAAATCTATGGTAAATTTGCTGCCGTTAACGGTAACATAGTTATCCAAATCATAATTCCAAGTGTTACCACCATCCAAGCTGTATCCGTTTACCGGATTGTCTGTGGTATCAATTGCACCAGCTGCATATTGCATACCGCCAGCCAGTTCATCTTCCAAAACGATATGCGTTAAATCTGCAGTGTCTTCACCTATTTTCTGGTTAGAAACAGTTATTTCCCATATCGGAAGACCAGAAAGTGTACCATCTGCACGAACTGCCTTGAAATCGGTATAAGCAGCCTTTGTCAGACCCGGAGCGGTCTTCTTGATAACCTGCTTCAAGGTCAAGTCTGCGGTATCGATAATCGTTCTGCCCGGTTTTCCATCAATCAAAACATCTTTATTTGCGGTGACTTGTGCTTTGTTTTGGAATAACTCAGAAACAAGGTCTACATTTTCTGGGTCTGCACATTGCTTTTGCAATTCAGTTGCAATTTGAGCTGCTTTGGTATCTGTCAATTTTACGGTATATTTAAACATCAAAAATTCTCTGTTATTTATACACCAATCAAAATCAAATAATGCACCTGTAGCATAATTTTGCTTTACCAAATCGAATGTCAACGTTGTTCCTGTATCAGAAACATCTTGCTTACGACAAATAACAATCGGCTTCCCACGAGGATTTAGAGGATTTATTACATCTACACTATGCATACGTGCATCTGTATCTGTTACTTCGACAAATTCCATTCCATCTGGAATTACGTCAGTTAATGTAACATCTTTTCCATAAAGCGAAGCAGCAGTAGATACATTTCTTAGTATTATAGTATACTCAAATCTGCTCTTCTTTAAAGCATCCACTGTATCATCATAACTGAATTTTCCTGAACTATCATATTTTGGTTCAATCGTTTCTGATTTTGCTTTTGCAGAAACATTTCCATGGCTATCTGTTCCAAATCCTTTTTCAAATTCCATTTGCGGTGCATCCGCTTTATATTGAATGGAATCCTCTACAGTTACACCTTCTGCTTCTACTGTTACTTTATTTGTACCAGAACTAAAGGAACCATTTTGATTGGTTGCATCCGGTGCAATGACCTGATAAGCAACTACAATATAGCCATCCTTTGGAATAGAAAGCTTTTGAGATCTACTATCAATTGCAATACCAACATTCCCGCTATAAATAGAACCAATCCGATCAGAACCATCCCATAATGTGCCACTAAATGTTGCACGATTTCCAGCATCTACAATGTATACATTAGAATTTTGACTGGCAATCGTATTTTGCATCACATCTGTAATTGTCAGGTTCTTTTCTGTTAATGTTGTTTCGCCAGTATTGGTAATCTTAATATAGAATGTAATCCGCTGTCCTGGCAATACGCTGCCATAAGCTCCTTCTCCCATTTTCTGCTGAATCACAGATGAGTCTTGTAATGCAGTATCCCAGGCTGTCATATTGCCTTTGATGTCTTCAGCGGTTTTATAATCCCCAATCGTACCATCATCAGCAATGGCAAACTTATCCACATCGAAAGAAATATCAGAAATTTTAACTTCCGGAGAAGTACCTTTCAATTCCTTATCAGAACCATGAGAAAGCGTTGCAGTGTTTGCCGGAATTGTTCCACTTGCACCCTCTGCAATCTGACAAGTTACCTCAACTGTTACAGAACCATATGGTGCAACATCACCAACATATTTTACTGTAACCTTGTTATTTACGTTCTGAATGTCTGGTTTTTCCTGTTCTTTCCCATTCAACTTAACTGTTATATTTCCTACAGTCAAGTTATTCAGCTTTGCAAAGTCATCTGTAAATTCCAGTGGATCATTTTTAGTATACTTACCAGCATAACGACTATTATTATAGTACTTCAGCGTGTAAGTGATTTGACCACCAGCAATGGCAACCGTACTGCTGACATTCTTGGTGAACTGTCCATCGCCGAAGCTGAATGCGTTCTGAGAAGCCGTTGCAGATGCGGACTGCGGCGTACCGCCTTCCGGTGTTGCAGTTGCTGTGTTGGTGATGTCACCAGTCTTGCCTTCCTTTACGGTAACCGGAATCTCGAATGTCTTTGTTTCTCCAACTGCTAACTCAAAAGAGCCAGTCGGCAAGTTGGACTTGTCAATCTCCAGATTCGTTTCATCGTTAAAGGCATCAGTCAAGCTACTGAATGTGATATCCTCTTCACCCGTATTGGAAACCGTAATCGTATAAGTCAACGTATCCCCTACAGAATAAATGGACTTATCAACCGATTTTGCAATCGAGAAGCTGGAGGACGGCTTTTTGATATTGACATAAGCCGCTGCAACCGATTCATACTGTTCCGGTGTGCCGAGATAAACAGCGTTCCGGACGGACTGCATGGAAGTGCTGATATTGTCATCTACCTTGCAGACTACATAGCCTGTAAAGGTTTCGTTGACACCAAGTCCTTCCTTTGTCCAAGTAATATTCTGTCCGTTAATTGTACCATCGGTTGCATAACCGCCAACAGTAACACCGGATACTGGTGTTAAGCCAGCCGGAACAACGTCTGTCAGTGTCAGCGTGCCGCCCTTTGCGGTTTCGCCGTGATTGGCTGCTTCCACTTTAAACAGTACATATTCACCGCAAACCAGATAGCCCTTGCTGGAATAGTATTGTGCAACAGAAGCAGCATCGTCGCCAGCAGTTGCTGCTACACTTTTACTCAAATCAATTTTTGCCGGTGCTGGTGTTGAGATTGCAACATCTGCGGACTTCTTCGGCAGGGTTTCCCATTGATTGGTGGAATTAACACCCTGAACCCGAACGGTCAAGTCATTGTGAATTTTGCCGGAAGTAAAATTGCCAACTTCAATCATGTTCGTTTTCAGTGCAGCGTTCACCGTATACGGTGCCATTTCTGCATCGGTGTTTGTGCTTTTCTTTACCCATGTTACGCTCAAGGTGTTTCCGCTTGCCGAAGCCGATGTGATTTCGACATCATTCGGCAGCGTCAAATAGTCCTGAATATTGCCTGTATTTGCACCACTCTGAAACGTCAAGCCATCCGGCAGTGTGATAACGTCTGTCATCTCAACTGCACCAACCCACCATTCACCTTTTTTGGTTGAGGTATAGTTCGGATATGCTTTCAAGGTATATGGGATTTCATTGTTGCCGCTCAACTGCGACAGGGAAATCGTATCCCGACCAGCAGACTTGCTGTCATCCCAAGCAATCTTTGATTTTGCTGTAACGGTCGAAGTTTTCGACTGTCCGGAGCCGCTCGCCGTAATTTTTACGGTTGCTTGTTCTCCATTCGGGGTTTTCCCGTTTGCAAACTTTGCTTTCAAATAGATTGCCTTTGTCTGACCATTTGCAATGTCATAGGTCAAATACCGGCTGTTACCTTCCACATGCATGGTAAAGCCACTATACTTTGCTCCATCCCGCAGGCCTTGCCCTGGGAAGTCAGGAAGCAAAAGGTTTTCCGGAATATCAATTCTGTAAGTCGTACTATGACCCCAGTGATTGACATTGTTGCCCGCTAAAGATAGATACAGATAAAATAGTTCACCGGATTCCTGTTCCGATGTTCCATGATAAGAAGTATCTGTAAATTCCGCACGAACATTCGTCATAACATCCGGTGTTTGTCCCCAGCCTGGACGCCCCCAGCCACCGAAGCCGCCAAATCCTGGGCCGCCCCATGCGGAAGCCGTCAGTGAACTTATCGGAACACTCACCAGAATCATCAAAACAGCAAGCAGCATACTGATCACACGCTTGATGCATGATGTTTTTCGGATTTCTTCCATCTTTTTCCCGCCCTGTGTCATAGCGGTTTCTCTCCTTTCCATATTTCTGCAACACAGTTTTTCAGATTTTGTATCTTCCAAAGCCCACATTTTTCCGGCACACCAAAGGTGTAAATCTGGGTATGGATATACAGCTTTATTATAGCATACTCCCTTTTAAAATTCAACCACTCTACGATTTTTTTTACCGTTCTTTCAAATGCCACTACCAGTATTTCTAACTTTTATTAATCTTTTCATTATTTTATTCTCATTTATTTTTCTATCTTTCTTCATTGCTTTTAATTTATTTGATTTTTTCATCATAGATTTATCATTTTTAAAAACAAACAAAAATCGGCTCTGTCCCATCTTCAGGACAGAGCCGATTTTTTCACGAACAAATTTTATTTAAGGGGAAATTGCGGATTCCAATTAGTTGATAATGGTTTCTTCGGTTTCCTTGTCGAACAGGTGCATTCTGTTCGGATCCAAAGCAACTCTCAGGTTCTTGTCGCCCTGCTTTGCAGTAGACCGTGGGTCAACACGAGCAGTCAGCGGAGTGCCCTGGCAATCCAGATACAGGAAGTTTTCAGCACCCATCATTTCGGTGATGTCTACATCACATTCAATGACACCAGTGGTTGCAGTAGACAGGAACATTTCGTCATCGTGGATTGCTTCCGGACGGATACCCAGGATAACTTCCTTATCCACATAGTTTGCAAGCTTCTTGTCTTCCTTTGCAGCCGGAACAGCCAATTCGTACTTCTTTGCGAACTGTACGCAATAGCCGTTGTTCTTCTTCTTCAGAACACCATCGATGAAGTTCATCTGCGGAGAACCCAGGAATCCAGCAACAAACTTGTTGCCCGGTCTTTCATACAGGTTCTGCGGTGTATCGATCTGCTGAATGATACCATCCTTCATAACAACGATCCGATCACCAAGGGTCATAGCTTCGGTCTGGTCATGGGTAACGTAAATAAAGGTTGTACCCAACTTCTTGTGGATCTTAGAGATTTCAGTTCTCATCTGTGCACGCAGTTTTGCGTCCAAGTTAGAAAGCGGTTCGTCCAGCAGGAAGACCTGCGGATTCCGGACGATTGCACGACCCATAGCAACACGCTGTCTCTGACCACCGGACATTGCCTTCGGCTTCCGGTCGAGCAGGTGGCTCAGGTCGAGGATCTTTGCAGCTTCCTTTACCTTGCGGTCGATTTCATCCTTCGGAACTTTTCTCAGCTTCAGACCGAATGCCATGTTCTCATAAACGGTCATGTGCGGATACAGAGCGTAGTTCTGGAATACCATTGCGATATCTCTGTCCTTCGGAGCGATATCATTTACCAGACGGTCGCCGATGTACAGTTCGCCCTTAGAGATTTCTTCCAGACCAGCGATCATACGCAGGGTTGTGGACTTACCACATCCGGAAGGGCCAACCAAAACGATAAATTCCTTATCCTTAATTTCAATATTAACATCCTTTACCGCAGTAACATTGCCCGGGTAAATTTTGTAGATGTGTCTCAATGATAAACTTGCCATTGATGCAATCCTCCTAATAGTTTATTTTTATTTTGAAAAACGCAAACAGGGGAAACGGAAGCAGACCGTTTTTCCTGTAATTCAGCCAGAACATTGTTTCGATCTTAGCTCTGATATAATCATAGCAGAGTTTTGATTTTTTTTCAAGTCGTGATATGCCCAAATTTCAGCTTGTACATTTATCAAATATGACGAACTTTTTTTTCGGGTATGTCATTTCGTCAAAAAAAGGGGGGCTTTCCGCGGTGGAATTTTATTTTTTTTGTATAAAATGCATGAATTCTATGGTTTCTGCCATCATGAAACTTTTTATTAACTTTTTACTAAAAATTACTATTTTGAGTCAGTTCCCACAAGAACTTGGGGTCTGGCTGCTGGGAAAGCAGGCTGATTTGTGTGCTGGTCAGTTTCTGACACGCTCCAATTTGTAAACCGATTGGTAAAAAAAGGTTTCCGATAGCAACTCGCTGCAACTGCTCCACATGGTTTCCGACTGCCGCCAGCATCCGCCGCACTTGATGATATTTCCCCTCATGCAAGCAAATGACTGCCATTCGGTCTGTATTCAAAACGGGTAAAATTTCCGCCGGCAAGCAGTGCGTTCCGTCTGCCAACACCAGCCCCTCTGCAAGCTGTTGGGCATAAGATTCTTCATAAGGCCGTGCCAGCTGCATCCGGTAATACTTCGGAACATGGCGTTTCGGAGCAAGCAGAGCATGGGAAAATGCTCCATCATTTGTCAGCAGCAGCATACCGCTGGTATCCTTGTCCAGTCTGCCGACTGGGAATAATCCTTTTCGCTGTAATTCCGGCGGTATCAATTCCATTACAGTTTTTTCCGTTGCATCTGTTACCGCACAAACATAGCCCAATGGCTTATTGAGCAGCAGACAATAGCAAGATTCCGCTGGTTCAACAGGATTTCCTTGCAAACAGATGACATCGGTTTCCTGAACGGGCGTTTCTGGTTTTTTGACAATCGTCTGATTGACCGTTACTTGACCGCTACGGATGAGTTGTTTCAGCTGGCTGCGAGTGTAGGAAGTGGCATCGGAAAGCCATTTATCTAAACGCATATCAAGCATCTCCTTTGGTTCTTTTTTGCGGGATGGGGGCATAAATTTACAATGAATCTGAGAAGCAAATTATAATTATTTCTTTTCAAACGATGCATCAAATAAAAAGTTTTTTGATCCAGCAATTTTTCAAAAATGCTGGCGAGGTGTGGGCGAGCAGCCCACATTTGCG
>ENA-ORTF01001845-ORTF01001845.1-human-gut-metagenome-genome-assembly--contig:-NODE-1845-length-23323-cov-3.754341_pt1 | contig 23323 bp, 17 predicted proteins | sample MGYA00241908_ERZ509180 | MGnify/ENA primary metagenome ERZ509180 (study PRJEB26280, sample SAMEA2338814) | human gut metagenome | biome: human gut; feature: human-associated habitat; material: faeces... | reverse complement strand
AGTATGAAATTGCTAAGAGAGGTGACTTTGATTCAGCGAATAACCGAATCAAATGGACGATTACTCTTAATTCGAAGAATGCGAACATTGCAGGTGGCAAGTTGACTGATGAGATGCTTAGTATGATCAAGAGCGGAACAGATGTAACAATAACACCTTCAGAGGGAGCAAAGATCGTAAGAGGAGCAGATGGTAAGATTACATCAATTGATTTCGAGCCTGTTAGCAATGAAAAGAATACAAACCAGTATACAATTATCTATTATACAGAAGCAGAGCAGACATGGAAAGATCAGACTGTAAGGAATACGGTAACATTTAAGCCAGATGGCGGTGACGATGTTAGTGGTACAGGTGATGTGTCAATAAAGGGCGGCGAAGTTAAGAAGACAGTGGATAGTGCAGTTGAAGCTCCAGATGGAAAAACCGCAGAGATAAAATGGACTGTATCACTGGTTATTCTGGATGGAAAGCTGCAACGATTGTTGATTCTATGTCAAGCTCACATAACTGGGTTTCTGGAAATGGTAAGGGAAATTATCTGACTGTAAAGCAGATTAAAGACTGGGGTGGTAAATACACTTGGAAGAGCCAAAATGATACCATTATTAAATACGGAGACTTTACAGGGTCGGATTTTGAACTGACATTTACAGATAGCGATGGTAAGACGTATCAGTATTCTGAAATTGCTAATATGGGAGATTCATCAGAGCTGAAATTTACTAGCTTCAAAGTAGAATTGAAAAATGATATTTCATGTGTTGGAGCAAATAAATTGGTATTCAGCTATGCGACTACTGCTGATCTGACACAAGCGGTAACTGGCGATAAAAATAAGTATATCAATAAAATAGAGGTTGATGGAAAGAAGGATGAAGCTACTTACGATTACACATACAGTAAGGGTGAAATTGTTAAGACCGATGGCAATAATCAAACGAATCCTACTAGTACAACAACAGCTGGTGAATTAACTTGGAAAATCAAGGTAACAACAGATACGAAGGATCATCAAACATTAACAGTTACTGATAAGCTTCCAGATGGTGTAAAACTCACAGGATTTATCGTGCAGAAGAACAGTGGCAGTTATAATCGTTCAGAGTATACTGTTGAAGGTGTCATGTTTTCAAAACAAAGCGGAAACTTTGAAGATGAATTTTCAATAGAAGGAAGCAAGTATGAAAACAACATATTCACATTAGTGATAAAGAGACAAAGTGGAAAAACACTTCCTACAGCAATGGAGTTTGAGATCACTGTTAAATGTGAAGTGGATGGTGCCCAGAAAATGGTAGCTGGCAAAAAGTATATCTTTACCAATGAGGCAAGTGCAAAGTTAGATGATCTGGATATTGGATCTTCCAGTCAGACGCAGGAGTGGACGAAAAAGGATACTACGGTAGCCAAAAAAGTAGTCGACAAGTCAGGAGATTATGATAATACAACAAGGCGAGCAAAATACTCGATTGTGTTAAATCCAGATGCAGAGGATCTTGTTGAAGGTACTGATAAGCTTACACTAGAAGATATACTTGACAGTTATGATAAAACATATTGGGCTGAGGGTGGTAACGATGGCGTAACAGTTCAGGCAGAGCTGATTCCAAGTACAGTTAAGCTATATTATGCTGTTCCTGACGGAAACGGAGGATATACAACAGGAGAAGAGGTTACTGGATGGGCATGGACTTATAAGGAAGAACCGCCATCGTATGATCATACAAAACATATTATAACGGCGACTGGAGTACCTGACAGTACAGCTTTGATCTTTAAATATGAATATTTGATTACGGTAGATGTACCTGATAAGAATCATACAAAGGTAAGTGTGAATATAAACAATACAGCTAAATTATCAGGAACATCTCATGAGGGTACTACAGGTGACAAATCCTATCTCTGGGAACGCCAAGCAGCAGGTGGTGGTGTTACAACTGATAAGAACTATATCTTATACAAAGTGGAGAAAGGAAATTACGGAAAGGCTGTAAGTGGTGCTGTTTTCCAACTTCAAAAGTATGTAAATGAAGCTTATCAGAACATAGATGGAAAAACATTTACCACTGATCAGGAAGGAAAGATTACGGTTTTATGGGATGCTAACTTGTATGAGAAAAATGTTTTATATAGGTTGGTAGAGGTCAAAGCTCCATCAGGTTATAAGCTTCCAGATGGAGAAGCACCGAGTATTGAGTTTTACTTCTCAGATGAGAATGATAAAACTATTGCCATCGCAGCTTCCAATAGGAGCATTTGATCTTAGTAAGGCTTCGCATACTTCATATCTTGAGAATGAAGTTAGTCAGTCATATGTTTTACCAGAAACCGGTGGAACCGGTACCTATTGGTATACCATGGGCGGCGTGCTCCTAACAGCAGGGGCAGCGTTCCTGATATATAAAAAACACATGCGGAAAGGAGGCAGGAGAATTTGGTAACAAATTCTCTAAACTCCCCAAGCATGGGGAACCCTCAATATACGCAATTCCTACGCATTATTCAGAGGGAGGGCACAGCCCAAAAACAAAAAAAGGATAGGAATATAAAAGAAAGCGAGGAAGTAAAATATGAAGAAAATGAAAAAAGTCATGGCTCTGTTACTCAGCTTAGTCATGGTACTTGCAATGAGCGTAGTAGCATTTGCAACAGAAGAAGGTTCTACAACAAGCGGTACTTACACAATTACAGCACCAGCAACAAGTCATCAGTATGAGATCTATCAGATCTTTACAGGTGATTTACATGAAGGAACACTCTCCAATTTAAAGTGGGGTAAAAATGGTAAAGAAACAGAAGGAACAGATGTTGCTGCAGCAGTTGTAACTGCTCTTACTGGAGTAACTGGTAAGTCCTTTAATGAAATCCTAGCTGTAGTTGAGCCATATGCAAATTTAAACTCAACACCAATCGCTACAGTTACAAATGGTGCAACTTACGAAGCAGTTGCAGGTTATTATCTGATCAAGGATAAGGATAATTCTGTAACAGGAACAGATAGCTATACTCTTTACATCGTAAAGGTTGTTGGTAATGTTACCATTGATCCAAAGAGTGATGTTCCATCCTTTGAGAAGAAAATCAAGGATACAAACGATACAGAGGGTACTACAACTGGCTGGCAGGATTCTGCTGACTATGATATCGGTGATGATGTTCCATTTAAGTTAGAGGGTACAGTAGCAGCTAACTATGCACAGTATAAGCAGTATTACTTTGCATTCCATGATAATGAAGAAGAGGGACTGTCCTTCAATAAGGATTCTGTTAGGGTATATGTAGATAATACCGAAATTACAGAGGGCTATACCGTAGTTGATAATCCAGCAGATGGTTGTACATTTGAAGTTGTTTTCAATGATTTAATGGCAGCAGCAGAAGAATATAACTTTACTGTAAGTGGTGGTTCAAAGATTCGTGTTGAATACACTTCCAAATTAAATGAGAAAGCTAAGATTGGAAAAGAGGGAAATGTCAATAGTGCTAGCCTTGAATTCTCCAACAATCCGAATCAGGAACAGGGTGGAACTCCTGACACTGGCAATACACCGTGGGATAATGTAATTGTATTTACATACAAGGTAGTTGTTAATAAGATTGACTCTAGTAAGAAGCCTTTAGCAGGAGCAGCATTTGAACTTTCTAAGAAGGTTAATGACGAATATACAAGAGTAGCACTTGTAAATGCAACTCAGAATACAGAAGGAAAATATATCCTTTCAAATGAAACAGTTACTAAGTTTGAGTGGAAGGGTCTGGATGACGGCGATTATATGCTGACTGAGGTTATCACTCCGGCAGGATATAACACAATTGCACCGATTAAGTTTACTGTAAACGCAGATCACACCATTACTTGGGAGGGCGAAAATCGTAATACTATCTTAACAAGCCTGACAGGAAATGCAGCAACTGGTGATATTACATTTACAGCAAATGATGATAAGACTGAACTTGCAACAAATGTAGTAAATAATAAGGGTTCTGAGCTTCCATCCACCGGTGGCATGGGTACCACAATCTTCTACGTTGTTGGTTCTATCCTTGTTCTTGGCGCAGCTATCCTTCTGATCACCAAGAAGCGCATGAGCGCACGCTAATTGTTTTGTCAGCACGATTGATTCGTTAATAATTAATCAGTTAAACAGAGCAAAAAAGTTATTTGTGCGAGAGATGACTATCATTACGTAAACGGTAGCTGAGGCTCCTTCGTAGAACATCCGGGTAACACAAAGATAACACAAAGAAACAAACTAGGTTGCAATCGGATGCCTCTTTTGAGGCATCCGGATACAACCGTGAGGAGAGCTTATGAAGTGGATCAAAAAAAATATGACTACCATCTTATTACTCTTGATTCTCTTGGTAGGTCTGTCCTTACTGCTGTATCCGACCGTCAGCGATTATTGGAACTCGCTGCATCAGTCGAGAGCAATTGCCACATATGCACAGGCAGTTGCCGAAGTAGATGATAAGCAGTATGAGCACATGTGGGATGATGCTTACGAATATAACCAGCAGCTTAAAAGTAAGTCAAACCGCTGGATCATGACAGACGAAGAGCGAGAAGAATATGAATCACTGTTAGATGTCAGTGACAATGGAATTTTAGGATACATAGAAATTCCAAAGATCAAGGTTTCCCTTCCAATCTATCATGGTACAGACGAAGGTATCCTTCAGATTGCAGTTGGTCATATCGAAGGCTCATCACTTCCAGTTGGAGGACCGGGAACACATGCCGTATTATCAGGACACAGAGGTTTGCCTTCTGCTAAGCTTTTTACCAATTTGGATGAGCTGGTAGTAGGCGATGAATTTTTAATTCGTGTTCTGGATGAAACATTGACATATGAGGTAGATCAGATTCGGATTGTAGAACCGGATGATCTGTCAGATCTGGAGATTGAAGAAGACAAAGACCTGTGTACACTGGTCACTTGTACACCATATGGAATCAATACGCATCGTCTTCTAGTTAGAGGACACCGCGTAGAGACAAAGGCAAGCGCAAGTGCCATTCGCGTAACAGCGGATGCGATTCAGATAGAACCAAAGTTGGTTGCACCAGCCGTAGCAGTGCCGATTCTAGTAGTGCTGTTGATCTGGGTTCTCTTGCATAGCCGCAAGAGAAAGCGATAATAGGAAGGAGACAAGAGGGTATGAAAAGTATGAAAGTAAAGCGATATTTGCAAGGCCTGTTATTGATAATATGTCTGCTGGTAACATCATGCGCACAGATTATAGCAGTCAATGCAGACGAGCAGGATGTTTCATTGGAGATTACATTGGAAGATGAATCTACTCCTATGGAGGGTGTCATCTTCAGCATGTATCAGATCACAGACGGCATCACGGCACCAGACGGACAGTCATTAAAGTTTATGCCTGATTTCGAAGATTGTGGTTATAAGACAGATGTCAAGACTGCAAAAGAGCTAGTTGCACTGAGCAGACGCTTAAAGATCTGGATAGATGAGAAAGACATTCAGCCAACATATACACTGGCAACAGATGTGACAGGACGCTGCAGTATTTCTTCTGTTCCATTTGGTATGTACCTGATTGTTCCAAGTTCCTATGATGACTATGGCCCAGTAGTTATGTCACTTGTATTTCTTCCGGGACGCGATGCAAACGGCGATTTGATCTACCAAAACCGTATTATTCCAAAGCATTCCATTCCAGAAGAAGATGAGCCGGACGGACCAACCAATCCGCACGAGAGTAATTCAACGACACCAGAAGAGACAAGTCCAGAAGAAACAACTTCAGACGAGAGTACGTCATCTGAAGAAGAGACAACACCGTCAGAGCCAACAAGCCCAGCGGAGTCAACGACACCGTCAGAGAGCAGAACACCGGAAGAAGAGTCGAATCCATATCAGCCAACGACTCCGGCAGCACCAACGACACCAAGTCAGACAACACCAACCACAGCACCACAAACAACAGCACCGCAGCCTACCACACCGCCAGCATCACCAAGACGTATCCTCGGTATCGAAGATCCGACAGGACGCATCGGTATGATGATGGTCACAGCAGGCGTAGGAATAATGGCAATAGCAATTGTGCTGATAGTAAGAAGAGAACTGAAAAAATAAAATTTGTGACAAAAGTTAAATATAGGTTTTTCATTGGCCGTCCGCTACAATAGTAGTGGGCGGTTAATTTTCTGTTCAGATTGAATTGTGAATCCAATGACAACCTGTCCAAAATATGGTATGATATTGATAAGGAAATGATCTTTAAAACGATGGTGTGAACGAAGGGCTGATAGGCAGGAAGGATAGGTGCACGATATGGAAAGAAAAACAACGGAGCCGATTGGCATGAAGATTCGGCAGGCAAGGCTGCCTGTTGGCATTGATCAGTTTGAAAAACTGCGTGAGGGTGGATATTATTATGTGGACAAAACGGAGCTAATTGAGCAAGTGATTGAAGAGGGATGTGAGGTAACATTGTTTACTCGTCCACGCCGTTTTGGAAAAACATTGAATATGAGTATGCTTCAATATTTTTTCGAGATTGGAATGGATCCAACACTTTTTGACGGACTTTATATTGCGCAAAATAAAGATCTGTGCGATGCCTATATGGGCAGGTATCCAGTAGTTTCGATCAGCTTAAAGGGAGTGGATGCGGATTCGTATGAAAAGGCACGGGCACAGCTGATCCGCATTATCAATAAAGAGGCACGAAGACATCGTGCTTTGTTGGAAGATGAAAAAATGGATGCAATTGATAGAGAGCTTTTTGTGCAGTTCTTGGATCGTCAGATGGAGGACGATACTATTACGAGCAGTCTTCAGGAGCTTACGGAATTGCTGGAAATCCATTTTTCTCAAAAGGTCGTGGTGCTGATTGATGAGTATGATGTGCCATTAGATAAAGCGTTCCAGTATGGATATTATGACGAGATGGTATCTTTGATCAGAAACATGTTTGGAAATGTTTTGAAGACAAATTCGAGCCTGTTTTTTGCAGTACTTACGGGATGCCTGAGAATTGCGAAGGAAAGCATTTTTACAGGATTAAATAATTTTAATGTTTTTTCGATTACGAGTGTACAGTTTGATGAGTTCTTTGGATTTACAGATGATGAGGTCGCAGAAATGCTGAAATATTTTGGGCTTTCTGACTACCATGAAACAATCAGGGAATGGTATGATGGTTATCAGTTTGGAAAGAAAGCAGTGTATTGTCCCTGGGATGTGATCAGTTATTGCAGAAATTTATGTGCAGATTCTGATGCGATACCAGAAGATTTCTGGTCTAATACCAGCAGCAACAGCATTGTGAGTCGTTTTATAGATAAAGCGAATAAACAGACGAGAGATGAAATCGAAAACCTGATTTCGGGAGAAACGGTTATAAAAGAAATAAAACAGGAACTGACATATAATGAACTGGATAAATCCATTGAGAATCTTTGGAGTATACTTTTTACAACAGGGTATTTAACACAACGTGAAAGAATAGACAGCAGAAAGTTACGTCTGGCAATTCCTAACAGGGAAATTAAAGAATTGTTTGAACTTCAGATCAGGGAATGGTTTCAGGAAAAGTCATCTGAGGATGTAAAGAAGCTTGATAAATTATGCATGGCTTTTCCAGATGGAGATGCAGAAACGATAGAAGATTTGTTTAACGACTATTTATGGAATACAATCAGTATTCGGGATACGGCAGTTAAGGGAAGAAAAGAAAATTTTTATCATGGAGTTTTGCTGGGGCTGCTAAGTCATATGGAGAACTGGGCTGTCTGGTCGAATATAGAATCTGGTGAAGGTTATTGTGATATTTTACTGGAAGTTCCGGAGAATCGTGTCGGAGTGGTGATCGAGATGAAATATGCTCAGGAAGACAGAATGGAGGCAGCTTGTACAGAAGCTCTGAAACAGATTGAACAACGTCAGTATGCTGCAAGGTTAAAGAGTGACGGGATGAAGAATATTGTAAATTATGGCATTGCCTGTTATCGGAAACATTGTAAAGTTAAGATTGGGAAAGAAAATTCTTAATCTAAGAAGATATCTTAATAAGAAAACAGCTCTGCTGTTCTGAAATTACGGCTCCTCTCAGTGATTATTATTTGTGATACTGAGGGGAGCTTTTTATATCATAGAAGATTATTCTGCAATGTTTCTGTGATGTAACAGTCTTTTGGACAGGATTCTTTCTTACGTATTCCTTGTTGGAATAATCCATGTAAAAAGAAGAATTGCGAAGGAAATAGGAAACGAACGGGTATAATTTGTGCAAATTGTTGGAAAATTTTTTAAACATACTTTAATATGAACGGAAAAGTCAGGAAAGGAAGAAAAATGAGAAAGAGACTTATCATCGGTATGAGTGGGGCTTCCGGAGCGCCCCTTACAATAGAATTGCTGAAACAACTGTAGCAGTATAAAGAAATAATAGAGACACATCTGATCGTGACAAAAGGTGCGGAAATGACGCTGGAACAGGAGACAGATTATACATTGGAACAGCTATATGCTCTTGCGGACGAGGTACATGATAACTATAACATCGGTGCAGGTCCGGCGAGTGGAAGCTACCGTACGATGGGAATGATCGTGATTCCATGCAGTATGAAAACTCTGGCGGGATTCGTAAGCGGGTACAGTGATAATCTCGTTTTACGGGCAGCAGATATAACCTTGAAAGAACGCCGGAAGAAGATATCATTACCAGAAAATGGGCTGAGCAGATATGGGAACTTGTCAAACAACCGGTGTCTGTGCTAGCAGGAGTACATTATGATAATCTGGAAAAGGAACAGTTGATGGAAGTAATCCGGATATTAGATCAACTGCTCGAAAACTTAGAACAAGAACTGCGATTGCGGAATACAAAATGTAGTCAAAACGTATAAGAGAAACATAGAAATACAATGGTGCTATAATTTTTTCAGATAACGAAATCAGGAGTTTATGTCGGACTGGAAAAAGCCTGTGAAAAAGCAATGAACCAGATTCGGGAGCTGCGTTATGATGAACGGCTTCGTAATGAAGACAGAAATGATATTCTGGCATATGGAATTGCTTTTTGTAAGAAGAAATGCAAGGTAGTTGTCGAAAATTTATAAGGAATGAGGTAATCTTAAAAAGATGATATCTGAAAAGGGAAAGGGATAGGTGATAGATTCTTGCGCATCAGTTCTTTGCAGGCTGATGCGCATATTTTGTCTGCTTTGCTACAACCCTAACGCAACTCAGCAATCCTGCTGACTGCCACGTAGATCTCCTGGATTTTGTACCAGGTTGGATAATCTACGATCCCTGTCTGGTCCAGACCGAAAATGCTCTGGAAAATCCTGACGGAATTTTGGGTCTCAGGTCCGTAAATTCCATCTGCGGTAACAACAGGGACAGCAGGATAAGCTTCTGCGATTGTGTTTAACTGTTCCTGAATCTGTCTTACCTTATTTCCGGATGCACCGATATCCAGATCATATCCCGGCCAGGAGGCGGGGATGCCAGAGATTGCTTCCGCCACATTGATATACATATCATTTCCGTAAAAAGTCCGTAGGATTTCAATGGCAGAGTATCCCTGATCGCCCAGTGCTTTGCTTCCCCATTGTGTCATCCATCCTCTGTTTCGACATTGTACCTGTTTGCCGTCACAGTACTGGGTAAGGATTGGCTGACGTACATTTGGCCTGGAAAGATAATTCTCGAATAATTCATCTACAATGCGGTCAATGCTGGCAAAGATATTCCTGCCATAGATCCATTTGTGATCATAGGCAGTGGAGGAAGTGATCGTAAAGTCATAACCTTTGTTCCGGTACCATTCCGTATAAACCCTGTTCAGAGTAAAAGACATGATAGCCAGAATATTTGCCCGGATGGTGTCGTCGGGCCAGGTGGCATAGATTTCGCTGCTGGCTACATTTTTGATGTAATCTTTGTAGCGTACATAATAATTGCCTGCAGCGGAATCGTTGACAGGCCCATCGTGTACCACTATATATTCAGGGACAACGACCTTGCTTAATACGATTTCGCCGTTTTCGTTTATTGGTTTTATCTCGGCTTCTTCGATTTTGGGAGGATATTCATAGAACAACGTATGCGGAGGAATTACAATTCTCTGGAAAGTTTCGCTGGATTCCATGACATTCAGCGTTGTTGGCTGTCTGGATAAAGTATCTGCTAATACCTGGCTTCCTGCGATTTCTTTTGGTTCAAATCCTTCTGCTTCAATCTGAATGGTATATTCTGAGTAGGGCTGTTGTTCAACCGGTTCCATACTGTATTCCAGAGGTGGAGTCTTAAGTTCAATGACAGGAGTGCGTCCGGAGGAATCTGTTGTCACTTCTTCAATGGTACTGTCGGGTGCTCCTGTGTAGGAGATTCTGACGCGTGCGTTTTCTATGGGACGATTGTTCAGCCGGTCTGATACGGTAACCTGATATTGTCCTGTATCTATATTTTCCTGCTGCATCTGCATATGATAAAAAGCCATACAAGCTCCTGTAGATAATGCTTTCCTGATAAATTATGCAGGGGACCGGAAAATGGTTACCTGAGAAAAGAATTATTGTAGAAAAAAGAATAAAAAAATAAGGCACCATGACTTCTCATAGTTCCTCATTCTTTAAATGCGGAAGATGGGACTTGAACCCACACGAGCGCAATGCTCACAAGATCCTTAGTCTTGCTCGTCTGCCAGTTCCGACACTTCCGCATATCGCATTTCTTTGGGATTCTTTTGCTCTCCCTCGCGACAAGTGATACTATATCAAATGTAAAAGCTAATGTCAACACCTTTTTGAAAAAAATATAAAAAAATTTCAATTTTTTTTTGAAAAAAAGAGGAATTTGAAATTTTATGTAGAATATAATTAATAAGAGGTATTTTGTCAGCTTGTGGAGGTATCGCTTATGAATATCAGAGAAAGCATGGAACAGCGTGAACAAAAGATGCTCAGTCCTTATGCTGCTTTGAGTCTTTGTTCCAGAGGCAGAGAGCGGCAGGAGGAAGAATGCGATGTACGGACTGTCTATCAGAGAGACAGGGACAGGATCCTTCATAGTAAAGCTTTTCGCAGGATGAAGGATAAGACACAGGTTTTTGTGGCACCCCAGGGTGATCATTACAGGACCAGACTGACACATACTCTTGAGGTATCACAGATTGCCAGAACAATAGCGAAGGCACTGAGACTGAATGAAGATCTTGTAGAAGCGATCGCACTTGGACATGACCTGGGACATACTCCCTTTGGACATGCAGGTGAGAGGGCTCTTGATGTAGTGAATCCGGATGGCTTTGCCCACTATAAACAGAGCGTCAGGGTTGCACAGGTACTGGAGAAGAACGGCGAAGGGTTGAATCTCACATGGGAGGTCCGGGATGGTATCCTGAATCACAGAACCAGTGGGAATCCGTCTACTCTCGAAGGACAGGTAGTAAGACTTTCGGACAAGATCGCCTATATTCATCATGATATGGATGATGCACAGCGGGCGGGGATTATTTCTGAGGATGATATTCCAGTCACGCTTCGGATGCTGCTCGGCTATACAACCAGAGAGCGGCTCAATACATTTGTTCATGATGTGATAGAGAACAGTCTTGAGCAGGATACCATAAAGATGTCAGCAGAGATCTACGAGGCAATGATGGATCTGCGGGCTCTCATGTTTCAGAATGTATATGAGAATCCGGCAGCCCATAAGGAAGAGGAAAAGGTAGTGAAGATGCTGACGGAGTTATATGAATATTATGTCGAACACCCGGAAGCAATGTCAAAAGAATACAGGGAGCTGATCGTGCGTGGAGAGAAGAAGGAACAGGCAGTATGTGACTATCTCTCAGGAATGACAGACCAGTATTCTATAAGGAAATTCCGGGAGATTTACATACCAAAAGCATGGGAAGTCTATTAATCATCAAGAAGGAGGACGAAGCATGCGTTATTCAGACGATATCATTGAAGAAGTCAGGATGAAGAATGATATTGTAGATGTTGTATCCCAGTATGTGAAGCTGAACAAAAGAGGAAGTACCTATTTTGGACTTTGTCCGTTTCATAATGAGAAAACGCCCTCTTTTTCGGTAACACCGGCGAAGCAGATGTATTACTGCTTCGGATGCGGAGCAGGCGGGAATGTATTTAATTTTGTGATGGAATATGAGAATTATACCTTTGGGGAGGCACTGAAGCATCTGGCAGACAGGGCAGGGGTGCAGCTTCCGAAGATTGAATATTCCGGAGAAGCAAAGAAGAAAGCAGAACGTCGGGCTGCCCTTCTGGAGATCAATAAGCTTGCAGCAGGATATTTCTATTATCAGCTGCGTCGTGAGAGTGGCAGACAGGCACATGAATATCTGACAGGCAGAGGACTCAGTGAGGAGACGATCAGGAAGTTTGGCCTGGGATATTCGGATAAGTACAGTGACGATCTGTACAAATATCTGAAGTCAAAGAATTACAGTGACGAACTGCTGCGGGATTCCGGCCTGTTCAATGTGGATGAACGCAGGGGAATGTATGATAAGTTCTGGAACAGGGTTATTTTCCCGATCATGGATGTGAATAACCGCGTGATCGGATTTGGAGGCAGAGTGATGGGTGACGGAAAGCCGAAGTACCTGAACTCGCCGGAGACTACGATCTTTGATAAAAGCCGGAATTTGTACGGGCTGAATGTTGCAAGAACCACGAGAAAAAATTATCTGATCCTGTGTGAAGGATATATGGATGTGATATCCATGCATCAGGCAGGGTTTACCAATGCGGTGGCATCGCTGGGAACGGCACTTACTTCCGGACATGCAAGTCTGCTGAAGCGTTACACTCAGGAGGTATTGCTTCTGTATGACAGTGATGATGCAGGCGTGAGGGCTGCCCTTCGTGCCATTCCTATTCTGAGGGAAGCAGGTGTTTCTTCGAGAGTGGTAAATCTTAAGCCGCATAAAGATCCGGATGAATTTATCAAGGCACTTGGAGCGGAAGAGTTTGAGAAACGTCTGGAGCAGGCTATGGACAGCTTTATGTTCCGCATACATATGGCAGAGCGGGAATTTCCAATGGAGGAACCCCAGGGACAGAACCGTTTCTTTGAGCGGTGTGCGCAGATGCTTCTGGAGCTTTCCGATGAACTGGAGAGAAATCTTTATATAGAAGCAATCGTAAAGGATTACAGAAGCAGTGGTATCAGTGTGGAGAATCTGAAAAAGAGAGTCGGAGCTCTTGCAATGAAGGGAACTCCGGCAGAGCAGAGGATTCAGCCCAAACCTGTGGGAGCAGGTCAGCAAAAGAAGAAGGAGAGTGCAGCAGAGAAAGCACAGAAGCTGATGCTTACCTGGCTGGTAACTTATCCGGGCATATTTGATACGGTGGAAAAATATATCCAGCCTTCAGATTTCGTGGTTCCTCTGTACAGGCAGGTGGCAGAGATGCTTTACCGGCAGCACAGGGATGGCGATGTGAATCCTGCAAGGCTGATGAATGCTTTCATTGACAGTGAAGAGCAGAGAGAGGTTTCATCTCTTTTTAATGCAACGATCCATCTGGAGACTCCGGAGGAACAGAACCGGGCTTTTTCGGATGCTGTGATCAGGATTAAGGATGAGAGTCTGAAAGAGAGAAACAGAACTTGGGATCCCACAGATATACAGGGACTGCAGGAACTTGTAAAAGCAAAGAAAGAACTGGAAGAGCTTGGAAGAAAGCGGCAGCAGCTGCATATTTCTTTCGAATAAGGATAAAATATAAACACTATATGGAGGTATAGAGCACATATGGAAATGAATATGGGTAAATTCAGTGAAAAACTGGTAGAACTTCTGGAGCTTGCCAAGAAGAAAAAGAATGTACTGGAATACCAGGAAATCAATGACTTCTTTAAGGATCAGCCACTGGGAGTTGAACAGATGGAGAAAGTATTTGACTTTCTGGAAGCCAGTGGAGTGGATGTGCTTAGGATTACAGACAGTAATGCAGATGATATGATCCTGGATGATGACGATGCAGACATTGACAAACTGGATGAAGAAGAGATTGAGCTTGACAAGATCGATCTTTCTGTTCCTGAAGGTGTAAGCATCGAGGATCCGGTACGTATGTATCTGAAGGAAATTGGTAAGGTTCCGCTTCTTTCAGCAGAAGAGGAAATCGAACTTGCAAAGAGAATGGAGAATGGGGATGAGGCTGCCAAGAAACGTCTGGCAGAAGCAAACCTTCGTCTTGTTGTCAGCATTGCAAAGAGATATGTGGGACGTGGAATGCTTTTCCTTGACCTGATCCAGGAAGGTAACTTAGGTCTGATCAAAGCGGTTGAGAAATTTGATTACCGCAAGGGTTATAAATTCAGTACCTATGCTACATGGTGGATCCGTCAGGCGATCACCAGAGCAATCGCAGACCAGGCACGTACCATCCGTATTCCGGTGCATATGGTTGAGACTATTAACAAACTGATCCGCGTTTCCCGTCAGTTACTGCAGGAGCTTGGACGTGAACCTACGCCGGAAGAAATTGCAAAAGAGATGGATATGTCTGTAGAGCGTGTACGTGAGATCCTTAAGATCTCCCAGGAGCCTGTATCTCTGGAGACACCTATCGGTGAGGAAGAGGACAGCCACCTTGGAGACTTTATCCAGGATGACAATGTACCTGTACCTGCAGATGCAGCAGCATTTACTTTGCTGAAAGAGCAGCTGGTAGAGGTTCTGAGCACATTGACAGACAGAGAGCAGAAAGTATTGCGCCTGCGTTTTGGCCTGGACGATGGACGTGCCAGAACTCTGGAGGAAGTTGGTAAGGAATTTAATGTAACAAGAGAACGTATCCGTCAGATTGAGGCAAAGGCGCTCCGCAAGCTTCGTCATCCGAGCCGCAGCCGTAAACTGAAGGATTATCTGGACTAAGGAGCCTGTTATGCAGCTTTCATTACGTTTGTCTGCAATAGCAGGCCTGGTGACCAGGGGAAACAGACTTGTGGATGTGGGATGCGATCATGGATACCTGCCGGTTTCGCTTTATCTGGATGGAAAGATTCCGGGTGCGATTGCCATGGATGTAAGAAAAGGCCCGTTGTCCAGAGCACAGGAACATATTTCTCAGTATGGACTGGACGCATACATAGAAACCCGGCTTTCAGACGGACTTGAGGCTTTGAAACCGGGAGAGGGCGACACTCTTGTGATCGCAGGAATGGGCGGCCCTCTCATGGAGAGGATTCTTACTGACGGGGCAGAGGTCAGGGAGAGCTTTCGGGAAATGATCCTGCAGCCTCAGTCAGATATCCCCCATTTTCGCAGATTTGTCAGAAAAATCGGCTGGCAGATCACAGAGGAGGAGATGGTTCTGGAGGATGGCAAGTTTTATCCTATGATGAAGGTAATTCATGGAGAAAAGATGCATATTTCAGAAGATACTCCTTATACTTTAGATGAGTGGTTTGGAGGAATGCTTCTGGAAAGAAAGCATCCTGTTCTGCGGGAGTATCTGGAAAGAGAGCTTCGCATCCGCAATGAGATTCTTGACAGATTAAAGAATGCGCCCAATGCAGAGAAGCGTGCAGGCGAGATAGAGGAGGAAAAGCAGGCAGTTAGTGCTGCTTTAGAGGAATATGAAGGCATATGAACTGACCTCCTGGCTGGAGAAGAAGTACCCGTCAGATGCAGCAGAGGACTGGGATAACGTAGGACTTCTCGCAGGAGATGATACAAATGAGATCAGCCATGTGTTTCTGGCTCTGGATCTGACAGAGGAAACACTGGCTGAGGCCATAGAGGATGGGGCAGATATGATCATTACCCATCATCCCATGATTTTTTCCGGAATTAAGAAGATCAATAATCACAGCTTTATAGGAAGAAAGATCCTTACGCTGATACAGAAAGGAATTGTTTATTATGCGATGCATACCAATTATGATGTGCTGGGTATGGCAGATCTGAGTGCAGACTATACGAAGATGCATGATACCACAGTCCTTTCCGTAACTGAAGAGAGAGAGGGGGAAGTACAGGGCTTTGGCAGAGTTGGGAAACTTCCCCGGGAAATGACGCTGAGAGAGTATGCACAGCTTGTCAAAGAGTCTCTGAAGTTAAATGATGTAAAGGTTTATGGGAATCTGGACAGCATGGTAAAATGTGCTGCTGTATGTACAGGATCAGGCAAGAGCATGATCAGGGATGTCATTAAGGCCGGTGCGGATGTGTATGTGACCGGTGATATCGACCACCATACAGGAATTGATACGGTTGCGCAGGGACTGGCGCTGATCGACGCCGGACACTATGGAACAGAATATATTTTTATGGATGCAATGAAAAAAGAACTGACACAGGCATTTCCGGAACTGAAAATCTCCTGTGCAGAGGTAAAGAGCCCGTACACGATTCTGTGATACGGGTTCTTACCATATAATAATGAAATTATAAATGAAAATTGGCTGATCTGCCTGTTGGCAGCGGAGCCGATGTTACTGTTCATACACCACTATCCCGCGAGGTGTTTTGGTATGAATATGCCAAAATCCCGAGACATACAAGCCAAAATTCCATTGCCGCAGGCAATCTGGAATGAATTTTGGCTACGTTACTGAGAACGGAGTGAACAGTAACAATCTGATAACTGTATTTACTTGTCGGTATAGCAGAAATGGAGGCAGGATTTATGGGACAGAAAATGTATAACGTTACGATACAGGGAATAACAAAACAATATCCTGAGAAGATTCCTTACAGTGAGATTGTAAAGGAATACGAAGGAAGTACGGATGCACCTGTAATGCTGGTGATCGTAAATGGCAGGCTGAGAGAACTGCATAAGCATCTCAAGGCAGACTGTGAGATTGAATTTGTGACATCCAAAGATCCGATCGGACACAAAACTTATTGCAGAAGTGCAAGTCTGATTCTTCTGAAAGCAATTTATGATGTGGCAGGGCAGGAAAATATAGACAGTGTAGTGATCCATTATTCTGTAGGCAGCGGCTATTATTTTACAATGAAAGGACCTATGGCGCTGGATCAGGAATTTATTGATAAGGTAAAGGCGCAGATGCACAGGATCGTGGACGAGAATCTTCCCATTGTAAAGCGAAGCGTAAGCACTAGTGAGGCAGTTGCACTTTTTCATAAGCATCATATGTATGACAAAGAGAAGCTGTTTAATTACCGCAGAAGCTCTGCGGTGAATCTTTACAGTATTGGAAGTTTTGAGGATTATTTCTACGGTTTTATGGCGAACCATACGGGATATATTAAGACGTTTGATCTGTTTTTGTATGAGGGTGGTTTCGTACTGCAGCTTCCGACTCAGAATGAACCGGACCGGATACCTGAATTTAAACCGAGGGAGAAGATTTTTCGTGTGCAGAAGGAATCTCAGGAATGGGGAGATAAACTGGATATTGCGACAGTCGGTGATCTGAATGAAAAGGTTACCAGAGGCGGTATCCAGGATATTTTGCTGATCCAGGAGGCTATGCAGGAGGCAAAGATTTCGGAAATCGCATCTGAGATTGCCGCTGCCGGAAACAAGAAGTTTGTTATGATCGCAGGTCCGTCTTCTTCCGGAAAGACTACGTTTTCACACAGGCTGTCCATTCAGCTGGCTGCCCATGGAATGAAACCGCATCCGATCGCAGTGGATAATTATTTCATTGACAGGCACCTGACTCCTGTAGATGAGTTTGGGGAAAAGAATTTTGAGTGTCTGGAAGCGATTGATGTGGAGCAGTTTAATAAAGATATGCTTGAGCTTTTGGAAGGAAAAAGGGTAGAGATGCCGGTTTTCAATTTCAAAACAGGAACCAGAGAATATAAAGGTGATTTTCTGCAGCTGGATAAAGACGATATTCTGGTGATCGAGGGAATTCATGGATTGAATGACAGGCTTAGCTATGCGCTGCCAAAGGAGAGCAAATTTAAGATTTATCTCAGCGCTCTGACTCAGCTGAATATTGATGAACATAATCGGATTCCGACAACAGATGGGCGTCTGATCCGCAGAATTGTCCGAGATGCGAGAACGAGAGGAACTTCTGCAAAAGAAACTATCCGTATGTGGCCGTCTGTACGAAAAGGTGAGGAGTGTAATATATTCCCATATCAGGAGGAAGCGGATGTGATGTTCAATTCTGCATTGATTTATGAACTGGCAGTATTGAAACCATATGTAGAAGCTCAGTTATTCGGAGTTGAAAGAGAGTGCCCGGAATATATCGAGGCAAAGAGACTGCTTAAATTCCTGGATTACTTTGTTGGAATCGGAAGCGAAAAAGTGCCGACGAACTCATTGCTTCGAGAGTTCATTGGTGGCGGCTGCTTCCGGGTTTAATAAATGGTGCCGGAATACGCCGTAGAACAGGAAATGCAATTTCCTGTTATAGAAAAAACGGAAACAAAAAATGGATCAATCTCTTTTGTGAGAATTTGATCCATTTTTACCGCATCTAAATCAGTTGTCCCAGCACCGGAAGCCTTTTCAGATAAATTCTTCCGGAAAATGCAATATGCGGCAGTTCATAAAACATACAATGTTTCGGACAGATTGGCTGATACAATGGATCCGCTACAATGATTTCTGCATCTTTCAATGCTTCTTCCATTTCTTCTTCCCCACAGATCCATCTGTCCTGTCTGCAAAGCAGACCTTCTGTTTTTTCCAGCGGGCAGAGAACTTCCACCGGACAGCCATATTTCTGTTCGATCCCTGCTGCCAGAGATTCCATGGTCACCGGTTCTCCGATCAGAGTCACTTTCTTTTGTCTGCCTGCCGCTTCAGGCTTCTTTATTTCTTCTCCCGATGCCGGATTTCTGTTTCCCTTCTGCTCCATGATTTCTTCAATTTCACCCTGCATCCGATCCTTTCGATATGGTATCTGCTCTTTTTCTTCCAGTGCTTTCGCAATCCGCTCTGTATAAGAGCCAATCGGCGTTCCAACCACATACGGGGTTCCGAACTTTTCTTCCAGTACTTTCGCCGCACGAAGCCCGACCGAAGATACCACCAGATTCACCTCTGCTTCTCCTGCCTGCAAAAATGCATCCAGTTCATCTCCCATTGCCCAGGTAGACAGCACCTTCCATCCACAGGCTTTCAGGTTCTCTTTCAGCACCTCTACATGAGATACCGGTCCAAAGTCCAGTGGTGTCACACCAAGCAGATTGACGGTGCGTGCCTGAATCCGTCCTGTCTTTTCCCCGGTAAATCTTTTCGCGATCTCCTCTAATGCAATTCCTGCCCCATACACATAATCATGCATTCCGTTCGTAGGTACTGCAAATGCAGGAATCCCGGTTTCTTCTTCCAGTACCTGTGCCAGTGCCGGAAAATCGGTTCCATTCATAAATGGAATCGGTGAACTGACAAGTGCGATAAATTTTGGATGAAATTCACGTGCTGCTTCTTTGATATCATCCAGAAATTTTTCATCATTTCCCATGATCGCATCAATTTCTGTCAGACCGGAAATATAGATCAGACTGTCCTGATCGTACCAGCGGATCTCATCGTGAGTGTTGTAGGTCGAATTGCATCCGGACGGGTCGTGCATAACTGTCATGCCGCCAAGCTCATAAAGTGCAGAACACACACCGGATACATCCGATGTATAAATTGGTATGATTCGATAAGATTGTCTCATATACAGCTTTCACACCCCCATCCTTTTCGCACAACCAGATCTTCCGTGTCTTTTTCTTCGGTAAATGCTTCGGCCATAAGCTCTGCCGTCCTGCGGATCCCGTCAAATCCGTAAAGACCGCCGCCCTGTACCATATTGACAAAATACGGACTTCCTGTAAACCACGCCGCCTTCTGTCCGATCGCCAGTATTTTTTCATCCGATGTTCTCGGAAGCACACGCATTTTCACCTGGATCGTTGCAATCAACTGCAAATCCGGTGCATGCTCCTTCAGCCACTCAAATTCTGCTTTTTCTTCCGGACTGATGGAATCCAGATAGATCCGTATTACCCGGAAGCCATGAGTAAGCAGAAGCTTTGCAAGTCCCAGTGGACGTGGATGGTACAGATAATCAATGGCAACCGCAGTGTCTCCGATCACCTCATGCGCCTTTTCCAGTGCCTTTTCACAGGCAGCAATTTCCTCTTCTACTGAAATCGTTTCCGCCAGCTTTCCATAGCCCATTGCCTGGCAGAAATTTTCCAGCTGTGCTGTGATCTCTTCATAATCAAAGCTGCCCGGCAGATACAGGTATGGCCGTTTCAGACGCTCTGAAAGCGCTTCCGCACCATACTTAGATGGTGGATAAGAAGATACAAAAAGTTTTCCTTCGGAAAGTGCCAGATAGTCTTCCCAGCTTTTACATCCCGGCAGTTCCCGGAAAATTCCCTGATGTGCCCGGACGATTCGTTTCAGATCTGCATTTTTTTCCAGTACGAAATCACTGCCGAGAAAACTCACGGCTTTTTCATCTGCTTTTCGCTTTGGAAGTGGCTCATAAATCGCTTTTCTCAGCTTCTGATCCGGTGTCGGTCCATGCTTCTGCATGATCGGATCCATATAACAGCGGATAAATGTAATCTTTGGGAACCTCTCTTCCAGTTCCTGATACACCCGTTCCAGATCGCATCCCAGAAAATGATGCAGGCAGACGGTAAATAAAAGAACTGCTTTCGGTTTTTCTTCCAGCTTATTCAGCACATCCGTCACGCCTTCGATGGTGATATCCTCCAGATTTCCATTTAACAGATTCTCTTCTTTTACGATCACAAAGGAAAACCGGTCAGCCGCATTCATTTCCGCCGCTGTCAGCACCACACCTCGCATGCAGTTATCTGCACAGACATAGATCTGTCTTGCCTCCGGCATCAGCATTCCGGTATGTACGATGTTCCAGTTGCCGTGGACCGGCGAGTTAAATTCAAGCCCCGGTGCAAATGGAACCGGAAATGTGGCATCCTTGATGGCTACTGCCGCGCCTTTTTCATCCACCGGATGTCCTACCCGTTTTAACATGGTCTCTCCTCTCCGCACACTGCAAGGATCTGATCTGCCAGTTTCCGGTATTCCTCTGCCATCTGAGAATCCGGTGCATATTCCAGCAGAACCTTGCCGGCTTCTTCTGCTTCCATCACAAGTTCGCTCCGGTCAAGCTGTCCAATGATCTGCGTGTGAAAATCCCCTGCAAGCTCCCGCACCTTTTCTTCCTCTCTCGGAACCTCTCTTTTATTTAAAATAATACCGCCAAGGGAAGCATATCCCCGGTTTCTGAAATTCTCTACTGCCATTGCAATATTGGCCCCGGCATGGATCGCCATATTTTCACCGGATGTGATGATGAATACCTGATCCGCATAGCCTTTTCGCATTGGCATGGAAAAGCCACCGCAGACTACATCACCAAGTACATCATATAACACAATATCCGGCTGGTAGGTCTCATAAGCACCGGTTTCTTCCAGCTTCTCAAGGGCGGTGATAATCCCGCGTCCTGCACATCCAAGTCCCGGTGTCGGTCCACCTGCTTCTACACAGACCACACCTGCATAGCCAACCGTAACCATATCTTCCAGTTTTAGATTCTGTTTCTTCTGTTGGAACATTTCCAGTACGGTTGGAATCTCCTTTCCGTGTCGGAGCTGGATGGTCGAATCCGCCTTCGGATCACAGCCGATCTGCATGACCTTGTATCCTTTTTCGGCAAGTGCCACCGCAAGATTGGATACAGTTGTGGATTTTCCGATCCCGCCTTTTCCGTACACTGCTATCTTTTTCATTCCGCTTTTTCCTCCGCTTTCGTAATGACGTTCGAGTACGCCGTTTTTGTGGATACCCCATTCAGACGCCCGATCTTCCCTGACAAAGCACTGATCATATCTTGCGGTGCATCAATGGCGATGCTGATGATATTAATTCCCTTCTCCCGGTACGGAATTCCCATTCTTCCAATGATATACTCTCCTGCTTCATGCAGGTAATGGTTCAGTTCCTCAATCGCGGCAGGATTCTCCACAATAATTGAAATGACTGCTACTCTGGTGTCCATGAAAAGTCTCCTTTCTTTTTTGAAATGTCACCGATTCCGCATTTCAGATTGTTTAGCAGATACGTGGCAGCAATTCTCCGCCCGGCTGTGGAAGAAGTGCCTGCGTTCCGATTTCTGTAGTCATGACTACTTTCCCCGGCTGCTCTGCAGTTACTTCTCCGATAATTGCCGCATTCTGTGAATACGGACATTTGTGCAGTACTTCTACAATCTTTTCTGCCTCTGCTTTTGGTGCCATAATGACCATTCTTCCTTCACATGCAAGGTAAAGTGGCTCCATTCCAAGCATTCCGCAGACTCCCTTCACTTCCGGTGCAACCGGAACTTTTTCAGCATTCAGACGGATTCCAACATTACTTTGTCCCGCAATCTCATAAAGTACTGTTCCAACTCCACCTCTTGTCGCATCACGGATGACATGCAGATCATGTGTTGCATTTATCACTTCTTCTACAGTATGCCATAGTGGTGCACAGTCACTGGTCACATCCGCTTCGATTCCGAAGTCTTCTCTTGCAAGAAGGATCGTACAACCATGACGTCCCACATCTCCGGTCACAATGATCGCGTCTCCCGGCTGTGCCAGTTCTCCTCCGACTTTTACGCCGTTCTCGATCTGTCCCATTCCGGTTGTTGTGATAAATACACCGTCTACCTGTCCCTTTCCTGCTACCTTGGTATCTCCGGATACAATACGGACACCGGCTTCTTTTGCCGTTTTCTCCATTGCTGCTGCAATCTCTTCCAGTTTTTCCATCGGAAATCCTTCTTCAATTACAAATGCACAAGTCAGATAAAGTGGTTTTGCTCCCATACATGCAAGGTCATTAACTGTTCCGCAGATGGAAAGCTTTCCGATATTTCCTCCTGGGAAGAATGCCGGAGATACAATAAATCCATCCGTAGATACTGCCATCTTTCCGACTGGTGGTGTAAGAACTGCCGCATCATCCGCAGTCAGATCCGGATTGGCAAAATGTGCTGCAAATACTTTATCGATCAGCTCTGAAGTCTGCTTTCCGCCGGCTCCGTGTGCCATAGTTACTGTCTGGTTGTCCATTTTATTTTCCATTTTTAACTTCCTTCTCTCCTAATCGTTTCCGTATATATGATACCGGATTGTTCCGGTGTTCCGTTCCTTCGTTTCCCTGATACCGGATTGTTCTGATCTTTATCCCCTGGTATCATACATGAAATAAGCCGAGCATGCGCCCTCGCCGGATACCATGCAGGCTCCTACCGGGTGCTGCGGTGTACATACCTTGCCAAACACCTTGCAGTCGGACGGTTTGCATTTTCCCTGCAGTACATCTCCGCAGCGG